>WBZP01006200.1_pt1 | contig 11892 bp, 8 predicted proteins | sample 5204301 | NCBI WGS metagenome assembly WBZP01 (sample SAMN12412401, study PRJNA552823) | activated sludge metagenome | isolation source: activated sludge from nitrification reactor of wastewater treatment plant... | place: USA: Pennsylvania | collected 2017
ACCCAAAATGACGCCCACAGTAGCCGCCAAAAACATGATCAACGCTTTGGGGCCCAGCGATAGAATGCCTTTCATATCTATGCTCAGGCAAAGCAGCACCAAACTTGCCGGTAAAAAGTAGTCGCGCGCAACAGGATATATTTTGGCATTTTGTCCGTCGATCAAACCCAATGGCCAGTTGTAAAGTGCCGGTATAAAATAGCACAGCAACAGAGCCGGAAAAAAAGTATAAAACTTCTTCCAAAACGGCGTAGATAGAGAAGAGGTGTATAAAATAACTGCGAGGGTGACCAGCAAGAGAGCCAGCACGCCCGCTTCATTTTGTATCAGAAAGTTGTTGGATTCCATAAAAGCTTTTCAGAGTTTAATTTTTTCAATGAGATCTTCTCCCCGTTCCCTCACATTGCCCACTTTTTTACTTACCGGGTAAGCATCCATTTTATCGGCATCATAGGGCACCAATAGTTGCATCACATCCTTTTGATTAAGCGTAGGATCCAGCCATAATTTTTCCAATTCCGGGCTCAGAATGGCCGGCATGCGATCGTGGAGTTTTTCCATAAATTCATTGGCCGGTAGCGTAATGATGGTATAGGAATGAACCACCCTTCCATCCGGAGCCTTCCAGGTATCGAAAAGGCCGGCGCAGCAAAAAACTTCCTGGTCTTTGGTGATGATGCGATAGGGCTGCTTTTCTTTGCCTTCTCCCTGCCATTCATAGAACCCATCCATCGGTACCAGACACCTGTTTTTGGCAATCAGATGGCGAAACGATGCTTTTTCCTCCAGCGTCTCCACCCGCGCATTGATCATGGAATAGCCGATTTTTTCTTCTTTGGCCCAAAAAGGAATCAGTCCCCAGCGATAAAGCTGGATGTGAGACGGATCCTGAATGATGACCACCGGCAACATCTGCGAAGGCGCCATATTGTAATTGGGCAATGGATTGTATCGTTCCAGGTCTTCACTGTAAAAGGTGGCCTGGAATCTAGCCTCCAGTTCTTTTTCTGTTTTGGTTAAGGATGATCGTCCACACATTTTACAAAGATAGGGGTATAGGATGAGAATCAAAAGTGGGTGGAGAGATGCGTATTCGGAGACGGGAGACGGGAGACGGGAGACGCGAAGGGGCGATTCCGCTTACGCGTCTCGCGTCTCGGTTACCTCGTCTCGCGTCCCGGTTACCTCGTCTCGCGTCCCGGTTACCACGAAAAATTACAACCGAAATCAGCTATCTTTGTTAGGTTAAAAAAAGTAAAAAAAGTTGCAGGATATAGAGCCTTATTACCGATGGCGGGACTATTATGTAGCAGCCGAAGATAAAGACTCTCCATTTTACGGTAGAGAGTATAGTGAGTTGCATTATACCGATAAAATATACAATTACTATATACATCCACAATGGGATTATTTTGGATCGCCGACGCTGTATATGAAGCTGTTGTTTGTGGACTATGATGATGGTTATGCCATTATGGAATTTATAGGTGAATGGAATGATTGTATCACCAACGACATCATGTTTTTAAAGAGAGATATTGCTGATGTGCTGATTGAAAAAGGCATCAACAAATTCATTTTATTGTGTGATAATGTGCTCAACTTTCATGGGTCTGATGACTGCTATTATGAAGAATGGTGGGATGACATCAAGGAGAGGGGCGGCTGGGTTTGTGTGATCAATGCGTTTGACCATGTTTCCACAGAAATGAAGCGAACCCGACTGCAGCATTACATCCATTTTGGCATCATCTTCAACGATGTAAACTGGCACAACAAATTGCCGGAAATGGTTTTTCAGGAAATTTCTGACAGGTTGGCTCTGGGTACCCGTTATTTGGAGTGAATTCGCTGGCGGTGCACTTCATACATCAAAATGCCGGCAGCTACGGATACATTGAGTGAGTCGAAATCGCCCGCCTGGGGAATGTAGATTTTGTCATCAGCGGCCTTTAATGTTTCAGGGGTTACACCGTGGTGTTCATCTCCCATCACAATGGCGGTGGGCTGGTTTAAATCGTGGTTATGGGCCACAGTTCCTCCTTTTACATCGGTTGCGAGAACCCGGATGCCGTTGTTTTGGAGGGTGGCGATGGTTTCGGGCATGTTTTTTTCTCGACAGACCGGTATTTTGAGGATGGCACCGGCGGAAATTCTGACCGTTTCGTCATTAATACGGGCTATGTTGCGGGAGGTAATCACGAGGGCATCTACCCCCATCACATGAGCCGTTCTGGCGATGGCAGCCAGGTTTCGGACGTCAGAAACCCCTTCCAGGACCATGAAAAAGGGTTGTTTTCCTTCCTGAAAAAGATGGGGAATGACATCTTCCAGTCGGTGAAAGTGGATGGGACTGATGGTGGCAACCACACCCTGGTGACGGTTGTGGCCCGTCATTTGATTAAGTTTTTCGATAGGCACTTTTACCAGGGGAATGTTGTAATCCCGGGTAAGGTGGCGGATTTCCTTTTCCACTTCTCCCCTCAGTTTGTCGTGAACAAAGACTTTTTCCATTTCCCGACCCTGACGGATGGCTTCTACCAGGGCATTTTTTCCCGATAATACCAAATCCGGATTTTCCTGTTCCTTTCTTCTATCCCTGGCTTGCATACAACAAAGAAAGAAAAAAGAGGGCTAAGACAAAAACAAAATGTCGTTAAATTACATTTTAAAAAATATTGTGCCACTAAGGGCTCAAAAGGCATAAGTAATATGTATTTTGCACGTTCTTAGAAACAATTATATTACGGGTAACACTCTTCACTTAAACACTTCTAAATTACATGAGGAAACTTTTATTACTATTTTTTGCCGGTTTGTTGGCCAACGGACTTTGGGGCCAAACCGCATCAAAGCTCGATGCAGCTCTGCGCCATTTGCAGGAAAAGCACCCTGCTATGGGACTCGAAGCCACCGATTTCAAAGATATGGTTGTCACTTTTGAGTCAACCGATGCGAGAGGCATTTCCTATTTGTATCTTAACCAGACCGTAAATGGCTTTCCCATAAAGAATGCCATTTTGAATTTTACGTTTTCCCCACAGGGAAAGGTTGCCTTTGTAGGTAACACTTTCATCGGCGGAAAAGATAAAAAAGTAGTCAACGACAGGGTTAGCTATTCAGCTGAAAAGGCTTTCGAAGCTGCCGCTGATCACCTGGGGTATAGCGGCATCAAAGCACCTGCCGTAACCCAAAGAAATGGGGACAAAACCATTTTTGCTCCTTCTGCTTTGACCGATAACCTGGTTACCGCAGAAATGAAATACGACCTCAACAAAGAAGGCAAACTGGTTCCTGTATGGGAACTGACCATGGACATGAAAGACAACGCCGACTACTGGGAAATCAGAATGAACGCAGCAGATGGCAGTTTTGTAAGCAAAAACAACCTCACTGTATATTGCAGCCACCACCATGGCAAATACGCCAAACATGAAAATTGTGAGGCGCATGCCGTTCAGCAAATGAAAAGCAAGACCGTTAAAGTGAGCGATGCCCTTACCGGTAACGCTACTTATCGCGTTTATGCCTTGCCTGCAGAAAGCCCAAGCCATGGACCTTATACCCTGGTTACAGATCCTCATTTTCCGGAAGCGTCTCCATTTGGCTGGCACGATACCAATGGTGTTGAGGGACCGGAATATACCATTACCCGGGGCAACAATGCCAATGCCTACACCGATAAAAACGATGACGATTCAGTTGACAATGACGTTGCTCAGCCTGATGGTGGAGATGACCTTATCTTTGATTTTCCTCATGATCAAAGCAAGGAGCCTGTGGAAAGCCCGTTGGCAGCACAAACCAACTTGTTTTACATGGTCAACATGATGCACGATATTTCTGCCCTCTATGGTTTCGATGAAGAATGGGGAAATTTCCAGGCTAAAAATTATTCCAATAAAGGAGCAGGGAACGATTATGTGTTGGCACAGGCGTTTGATGGTTTCGGACTAGCCACGCCAAAAACAGACAATGCCAACTTTTCAACGCCTTCCGATGGTGGAAATGGAAGGATGCAAATGTTTTTGTGGAACGCACCCGGCGGAGGCTTGAGGATCGACAGTCCTGATGCCATCAAAGGTTTTATCGATAGCTATGGTACAGCCGATTTTGGAGATCCTGTACCATTGTCAACAGAAGCACCCATCGTTGGAAGTGTGGTGATAGCCAAAGATATTGATCTTTCGAATCCTACAGCCTGTTGCAAAACCATTACCACCGATCTTACAGGCAAAATTGCTCTTATCGACAGAGGACTATGCAACTTTAGTCAAAAAGCAAAATTGGCAGAAGACAAAGGTGCCATCGCTGTAATCATCTGCAATATTCCGGGTGTAAATGGCGGTACAGGTGAAGAAATCAGTAATATGACCGCAGGTACAGTTACCCCCAACAAAGTAGTAACTGTGTTTTTGAAAAAATCAGATTGCGATAAAATTCGTTTTCAACTCAACCAGGAAATTGATGTGGTGATGACCATTCAGGAAGCTGCCTCTACAGGTCCAAGATACCTCGATGGTGCTTTTGACAACGGCATTATTGCGCATGAGTTTGCTCATGGTATTTCTACCCGTCTTACAGGTGGTCCGGGCAATTCCGGCTGTCTTAGCAACGAGGAACAAATGGGAGAAGGATGGAGTGACTTTTTCTCTTTGATCACTACCGTAGAGCCCGGCGACAAAGGCACAGACATCAGAGGCATCGGTACTTATGCACAAGGTGAGCCTACGACAGGCAAGGGTATCAGAAGATTCCCTTATTCTACAGATATGACGGTGAACCCACAAACGTTTGACGACATCAAAGGAAATAAAACAGGCAACACGGTAAGTCCTCACCCGGTGGGAGAAATATGGACCGATTGCCTGTGGGATATGTACTGGGCATTGGTAGACAGATATGGCTACGATGCCAACTGGAGAAACTTCAATTCGGGAAATGCCAAGGCACTGAGTCTGGTTATACAAGCCATGAAGATTCAGGGTTGTAATCCGGGCTTTATCAGGGGCAGGGATGCCATCCTGGCTGCCGATACACTGCTCAATGGAGGAGCCAATGGTTTCTTAATCTGGGATGTATTTGCCAGAAGGGGCCTGGGTTTTTATGCTGATGGTGGAAATTCCAACGACATCAATGATGGTGTAGAGAACTTTGATACCAATCCATATGCAGTTGCCTTGTTAAAAGTGAAAAAAGACAATTTACCATTGGTTAAACCGGGAGAAGAAGTCACCGTGCATATGTCAACCGTCAGCCATATTCCGGCTACCCAAAGCGGGGTGACCATAGTTGACAATCTTCCGCCTGACTTTACCTACATCGATGGTACAGCTAATGTTCCTGCCACGGTTGTGGGCAGCGATATCAGGTTGTCATTGGGAGAAGTAGCATTCAACCAATCCAACGACATTACCTACAAGATGAGAGCAGGAGATAAAAAATCCCTTACACTGGCTATCTACGGATTCGAGGGTTTTGAAGATCAATGGCAGATTGATGGAGAGACAGGTACCAGTTCTTTCTTCCAAACAGATGTGGCCTATAAAAATGGAGAAACAGCCTTCTATATTTATGAAGAAGAAACAGAGATAGATCAGTTCCTCATTTCACCGGATTTGGATGTAGTAGGTCAAAATCCTGCCCTCAGATTCTGGCACAGGTTCGATACAGAAGCTGTTCAGGACGGAGGCTTCCTGGAAATTTCAACGGATGGTGGTAATGTTTGGCAATTGATCAAAGATGGTTTTATCAAGAATGGCTATAACAGTGAACTGTCTTATACTACTTTTGCCATCCCATCACTGAAAGGATTTTCAGGCACTACCGGCGGTGAATTCATCGATACTTACCTGGATCTTTCTCCATGGAAAGGACAAACCATCAAGGTTAGATTCCGTTTTGGTACCAATGTCGGCGGCGTTTCTTCAGAAGTGCTGAGAGGTTGGTTTATCGATGATGTAGAAGTAATGGACCTATTGGTATACGAAACCATAGCCTGTGTAGCCAACAGCGATAATGCCAATGGCTCGTGCTCAGAATTGAGAAAAATCGTGATCGACAGCGATGGCGTTGTTTCCTCAAAAGATGTAACCAACAACCTAACTTACGCAGTATACCCCAACCCTACCCACGATTATGTGGTAGTGGAATTGGCTGCTAAAAAAGCAGGTGCTGCCAAAATTCAAGTGTTCACAGCTGATGGCAGAATGGTTTACAACCAGACCACCAGAACCAACGAAGGCAGAAATGTACACAACATCTTAACCCATACTTTGCAACCGGGCGTTTATTTGATCCAGGTGCAGACAGCAGAAGGCAGGGGTGTACAAAGATTAGTGATACAATAATCCCGATTAGAGAACATAGTTCAAAGGCAGGGCTGCTCGGGTAGTCCTGCCTTTACTTTTTAAAGTGATTTTACATAAGAATTTTATTTTGGAAATAGCTCCCTATATCGATTTTCACACCCACAAAAGGGTGGAAATGCACAACGCCGAAGTGGTGGAGATCATTTCTATGCACAAGGATGTGAAGAACAGGGAGGGATGGTTTACACTTGGCTTTCACCCCTGGTGGCTGCATGAAACACTGTCTGATGATGATTTGCAAAACATGAAATCCAGCCTTGCATCGGACGAACTTTGTCTGGCCCTGGGAGAATGCGGCCTCGATGGACTGAAAGGAGCTTCCACCCAGATTCAGGAAAAAAACTTTGAATTGCAACTGGCACTTGCCGATGAAATGAAAGCCCCTGTCATCATTCATTGCGTAAGGAGGTACGACCGATTGCTGCAGATACGTAAAAACTGGCTGCATCAATCGTGGGTAGTGCACGGTTACAGAAGAAATAAAATCCTGACCCAACAAATGCTGGACGAAAACATCAAGGTATCTGTGAGTCCGTTTGAGGGTGCTAACGAATCATTTGTAGAAACCTTGCAATATCTACCAGACACCGCTTTTTTTCTGGAAACCGACAGTGACCACAGACTGGGCATCGTAGCCCGGTATCAGCTCATGGCCAATTTGCGCAAAATCGATATTTTTGCACTTCGTGAACAGATGTATCAAAACTGTTGCAATTTTTTTCAATGGAAACAATGGCCTCTGCATGGCTTGAGCGAACGGCTTTACTAATAGGTGAGGATAAGATGTCATCACTGGCCCGTACCCGCGTACTGCTGGTGGGGCTGGGAGGCGTAGGCTCCTTCGCCGGAGAATTTCTAGTAAGGGCCGGCATCGGCCACCTCACCATGGTAGATGGGGATGTGGTAGACCGCACCAATATCAACAGGCAGCTGCAGGCATTGCACAGCACCATTGGTCAAAGCAAGGCACAATTATTACAGGATCGATTTAAAGATATCCACCCCACCATCGATGTACTGGCCATCAACCATTTCATGACGCCCGAAGATATGGAAGGCCTGATCCGTTCCGGTAAATACGACTACATCCTGGATTGTATCGATTCCTTTCAGCCCAAACTCACGCTCATGGAACTAGCCTATAAAACCGGTCACAGGGTCATCAGTTCTATGGGTGCCGGTGGTAAAACAGACCCTGCCAGAATGGGCATAAGCGATTTGTTTGACACCAAAGATTGCCGTTTTGCTTCAAAAGTAAGAAAACAAATGCGCCGCCGGGGTGTAGGCAGAGGCATTACCGCCATTTATTCCGATGAACTACAACCCAAAGAAGCCCTCAAGTATACCGATGGTACTAATTTTAAACGATCGTATTACGGCACCATCTCCTTCATGCCCGCCCTTTTCGGCCTTTGGGTAGCCGGCGCCGTCATCCGGGAAGCCACCGGATTGGAAGATTATAAGCCGTTGAAAATCAAGAAAAAAGTATCAAAACCCCGTAAATAGTTCCCTGAAAAGAGCTATTTTTTGAAATAATTTTGATTTTTCACCACAGGTTTTAAAAATATTTTATCTTTGCAAAACTTTTTAAAAGTGGGGTACCTTAGCTCAGTTGGTAGAGCATCGGACTGAAAATCCGTGTGTCCCCGGTTCAAGTCCGGGAGGTACCACAAAATCAAAGGAATGGTTCAAAAGACTGTTCCTTTTTTTATTTATTGAATTGTCAATTATCAATTAGGGATTGGTCAATTGTCAATTATTAATTATCAATTTTTCTTTTCAATTTACCAATTGTTGATCTGCAGTACGCTTGTCTTGGTCACGACGTAAAATCTAATCATTGAAAATTGACCATTGAAGATTGAATCATTGAATTATTAATTATCAATTAGGAATTATCAATTTTTTTTTCTATTTACGAAATGTTGATCTGCTGTTGACTCATCTTGGTCATGGCGAAAAATCAAATAATTGCAAATTGACCATTGAAGATTGAATCATTGAATTGTAAATTATCAATTAGGAATTATCAATTTTTTTCTTCAATTTACGAAATGTTGATCTGCTGTTAACTCATCTTGGTCATTGCGAAAAATCAAATAATTGAAAATTGACCATTGAATCATTGAAAATTGAATTGGTCAATTGTCAATTAGGAATTATCAAATTTTGATCTACAGTTCATTGAACTTGAACATTATCGAATTTCATTTCAACATTAAGGGAATTTAGAGAATTAAGAGAAGGCGTGGTAGTATGGGCCAAATCCTTAATTAACTTAATTCTCTTCATGTTTCGAAAAGGCTTCGTGATTATGGGTTGGAGTTAATCGCTGGGGCAACACTTCTTTCCTATGATATGATGTTTTCTCTGCCAGGGAACTAAAAAGAATAGTCAATTATCAATTGTCAATTATTTTTCTGCAGTAGGTATGGCTTGGTCAGCGGTAAGAATTAAAAAATTGAAGATTGACCATTGAAAATTGAATCATTGAATTGTAAATTATCAATTAGGAATTTGTCAATTATCAATTTTTCATTTCAATTTACCAATAGTTGATCTGTTGTACGGTTGGCTTGATCACAGCGAAAAATCAAATAATTGAAAATTGAACCATTGACCATTGATAATTTAAAATTGACCATTGACCATTGAAAATTGAACCATTGACCATTGAAAATTGAACCATTGACCATTGAAAATTGAACCATTGACCATTGAAGATTGAACCATTGACCATTGAACCATTGACCATTGAAGATTGAACCATTGATCATTGAAAATTGAACCATTGAATAGACTATTCCAACAAAAATCCCAATTGTGCTTCCCAGCTCAAATCTTTATTCACCTTGTCTTTGATGGCTGTAGGGGTGAACTGTGCGGGGTTGGCGTTTAGTTTTTCGTAGAATTTTTCAATTTCTTTGAAGTCGACTTCTTTTTCTGCCAGGGGCAGGCTTAGTACAAAGTCTTTGTCGTCGAAGGATTTGTCGCTGCCGGCGTAGACGAAAGGGATGCCGCGGGCGCCGTATTCTCTGTGTTTGAGGGCAGAACACTCGGTGAGCTGGATGCGGTCAACGGCGAGGGTGCCAATGGCAATATCGGCCTGGTCAAAAAACTGGTTGAGTTCGCCGCCGTAGGCAGATGGGAAAAAAAAGATGTTTTCTTTTACGGACGGGTGCTCGGCCAATTCTCTGATGTTGGACAGTTCGGCTCCTTCTCCTACCAGGGTGAGGTAGACCGTGTATTTGGGTTGAGACGATAAGTAGGTGATCATGCCTTTGACGAGGCGGTCGATGCCATGCCAGTGCCAGAAAGTGCTGACCAGAACCAGACGGATGACACCGGGTACGTGCACGGAATTTTTGAGTTTATAGGACTCAGGGTCAATGGCATTTTTGATGGATACCACCGGTATGCCCCAGATATTGCTTTCATTACCCACCGTAATGATGCGGTGAACGTACTTTTTAAGGTATTTGTGGCGGTACGATATAATCTGGGCAGCCAGCTTCTTGAAGCCCTTGTATTCGTTGATGTACGGATAGGTGGCCAATTCCAGGAAAATCTTGCAGTTGGGGTTTATTTTTTTGATGTATTTGAGAAAACCCAGCAAGCCCAGTGCCGTAGGACTGTACCGTATGTAAATCACATTGTATTTATCTAGGTTGGGCAGGTTTTTGAGTTGGGCAAAAAAATCGAACAACTCAAAGCTGCGTCTGGAACCGGGAGAATACAGGGATTTGAGCACAAAGAGTTTACCATCTACCTGGATGCCTTTGGAGTGGAGATTGACCATGTCAACGGCCGCTCCCAGTCGTTCCAGCGAACGCGCTTGCTCCAGCATTTTGCGTAGAATGCCCTTGGTGGATTCCTCGTCGGAATATATTTTATAAACAATCAGGACTTTTTTCATAAACCCTTTAAAGTTGGCACAAATATATTAGAAAATTTCATAATACAAGACCTTACAGCAGGATAAAATGTTTGTGTGCTTATGCCGTGGATTTACTATTTTTACCACAACATGAGTCTTTGCTTATGCGTTAATAGGTCATTACCAATCAAGACATGAAAAATCTGTATTTTGTTTTGTTACCAGCCTTGCTTTTTGTGATCTGCTCCTGCAACAGACCGGAAAAGACTTATTACGAAACAGGTGAACTCAAAGAAGAAATTTACAAAGACAAAGAAGGCAAAAAACATGGCCAGTACACCCGTTATCACATGGAAGGCGGTGTGGCTGAGGAACTGACCTATGAACACGATGTACCCAATGGCGTGCGCAAACTTTTTTTTGTCAACGGCAACCTTGAGTCTGAAAGCCAGTATAAGGATGGAAAACTCAATGGCTTCCACCGCGTTTATTATCCTTCCGGCAAGCTGATGATCGATGCTACGCACAAAGACAATGCACTCAATGGCACTTTTAAAAAATTCAGTGAATCGGGGGCACTGCAGGAAGTGGTGACGTTTGAGGATGGCGAAGAAAACGGCCCCTTTGAAGAATATTATACCAATGGCAACATCAAATGGAAGGGCACGTATAAAAATGGCGATCACGAATATGGCTTGCTGGAACACTTTGACAGCACCGGTGTGCTTGTAAAGAAGATGGAGTGTGATAGCCTGTTTATTTGCCGATCCATTTGGAAAAAGGAAGGATATGAGGATCAAGAATAGTTTTTATCATAGCTTACTTGTGTTTACAGGCACTGTGATGAGTGCCTTCACTTTGGGAGCACAAACCGGCAGGCAGTACACCTATGAATTTCTCTCCCTGCCCCCATCGGCGAGGATTACGGCATTGGGAGGTATCGCCCCGGTTTTGAAGGACGATGATATCAACCTGAGTGTTTACAACCCTGCCAACCTCAATGCCCTTCATCACAACAGTTTATCCGTCAATCACCATTTTCATTTTGCCGGTATATCCAATGGCAGTGCGGCCTATGGAAGATATATTGAACCGTGGGGACTCACGGCACAAGTGTCGGTGGGTTATATCAGTTATGGAGATTTCAGGCTTACCAATGAAAGCGATGTCACCCTTGGTAGCTTTACGGCATCCGAGCAATACCTGGGACTCGGCGTTGGCAAAAAGCTCAATGAGCGCATCTCAGCGGGCGTGCAGCTTAAGACTGTGTTTTCTCATTTTGAATCTTACCAAAGTACCGGCGTCGCTGCTGATCTGGCGCTGCAATACGAAAATCCCGACAAGAAATTGGCGGTATCCTTTTTGGTTCGCAATTTGGGAGGTGAGCTGTCTACTTTCAGGGGAACAGCCCTCAGCGCACCCCTCGATATTCAAATTGCGCTTACCAAAAGGTTAAGCCATCTTCCCCTGCGCTTTTCCATCATTGCCCACCAGTTGCAACAATGGGATGTGAGGTATGATGATCCCAATGCACAGCAGGAAACCGATTTGTTTGGAGAGGTCAAAAAGGAAAATGCGTTTGCCAATGGGGTCGACAATTTATTCAGGCATTTTCTCTTCAATGTTGAACTCATGCTGGGTAAA
>WBZP01006203.1_pt1 | contig 11891 bp, 10 predicted proteins | sample 5204301 | NCBI WGS metagenome assembly WBZP01 (sample SAMN12412401, study PRJNA552823) | activated sludge metagenome | isolation source: activated sludge from nitrification reactor of wastewater treatment plant... | place: USA: Pennsylvania | collected 2017
CGCCACCCTGTTGCCCCTGCCGACGGCCGCCCTTGCCCAGGCGCCCCCGGTGATCCCTTACGATGCCAACGACTTGCGCAAGTTCTTGCGCGAAGGCGACAGCCGCTGCCCGCAATGCGGCGTGGTCATGGACGTGCGCATGGCCGGGACAGTGGGCGGTGCGGCCCGCGACGCAAGGGATGACATGGACGTCGCCGTTGCCTGGGACAGCGGGCCGGGCAACGAAGTGCACATGGCGCCCCTGCTGGTGATCTCGGACGGCGGCATCAAGCGCCCCGCCGAGCCGAAGCCGGCCGAGAAACTCTGGCGGGTGACGGTGCGCTACGACAACGGCTCGTATGCCACGTTCGACCAGGCAGGCATGCCGACGGTGTCCAAGGGCGATCGGATTCAGGTGGTGGCAGGACGGGTGGAGCGTCGCTGAAAAAAATGGGCTGCATCGACGATGCGATGCAGCCCATACTCTATTGGTGGCCAGGGGCGGAATCGAACCGCCGACACGCGGATTTTCAGTCCGCTGCTCTACCAACTGAGCTACCTGGCCGAGAAAGAGGCGCGATTATACTGGTTCCGGGCGGAATCACAAACCCGCTGAAGGGGCTGGAAGTTGGCCGTTGCGCGGCCTTCGAAAAGTGTTTTCGTCCGACTCGCTGCAGCGAAGCATCGTGCCTCAGCGCTTATTTCCAGCTCAATGGCACAAAAAGAGAATTTGTCTTTTTGCGCCGCACAATTCACGCATCACTGCAAGCTTTCCATCCAACTAACTGACTTACTGTAAGCAATCTGTCAGTTTTATCCGACGATAATGCAGGCTACCCGGAGAATTCTGCTTATGCGGCTTCTGGGTGAGGAGAGCGGCGCGGCAAGAGGGGAATCCCCGGCGGCGCCGATTCGCAGCAAGAAGAATGGCCTGCACGGCAGCACGACGCAGGCGTTTTTTTCAACAAGGAGGAGTCGCTTCCATGCAGCTTACCGATAAGCACAAGGAGTACTGGCAGAAGAACCTGAAGATGACGAGCTTCCTGCTCGCCATCTGGTTCGTCGCCACCTTCGTCGTCGAGTATTTCGCCCGCGAGCTGAACGCCATCACGTTCATCGGGCCGCTCGGCTTCTACATGAGCGCCCAGGGCTCGCTGATCATCTACGTGCTGATCATCTGGTTCTACGCCCGCTACATGAACAACCTGGACCAGGAATACGGCGTCCATGAAGGGGAGGAAGACTGATGGCCACGCAATCCCAATCGGCATTCAATGCCCAGCTGAAGAAGTACTACAGCTTCTACACGGGCGGCTTCATCGCCTTCGTCATCGTCGTCGGCATCCTCGAACAGATGGGCGTGCCGAACAAGATCCTCGGCTACATGTTCCTGTTCGCCACCATCCTGCTCTACGCCGGCATCGGCTTCATGTCGAAGACGGCGGAAGTGGCGGAATACTACGTGGCGGGGCGGCGCGTGCCGGCCTTCTTCAACGGCATGGCGACCGGCGCCGACTGGATGAGCGCGGCCTCCTTCATCGGCATGGCCGGCACGCTCTACCACGCCGGCTATGACGGCCTGGCCTTCGTCACCGGCTGGACCGGCGGCTACTGCCTGGTGGCGCTGTTCCTCGCGCCCTACCTGCGGAAATTCGGCCAGTTCACGATTCCGGACTTCCTCGGCGCCCGCTTCGGCGGCAACATCCCGCGCCTGATCGGCGTGATCGCCGCCATCACCTGCTCGTTCACCTACGTGATCGCGCAGATCTACGGCGTCGGCATCATCACCAGCCGCTTCACCGGCCTGGAGTTCGGTGTCGGCGTGTTCGTCGGCCTCGCCGGCATCCTGGTCTGCTCCTTCCTCGGCGGCATGAAGGCGGTGACCTGGACGCAGGTGGCCCAGTACATCATCCTGATCGTGGCCTACATGATCCCGGTGGTCTGGCTGGCTGTTAAGCAGACCGGCGTGCCGATCCCCCAGCTGGTCGCCTACACCACGGTGCTGCCGAAGGTCGACGCCCTGGCCAAGGAGTTCAACGACAAGGCCACGCCGAAGGGCGCCAAGGAAGAGGAAGTGCGCGCCATCTTCCGCGCGCGCGCAGCCGACGCCGACGCCAAGCTGAAGGGCCTGGAGACCGGCGGCGCCAACTTCCTCGCCGAGGAAAAGGGCAAGCTGTCCGCCAAGGTCGCCGAGCTGAAGGCCGCCCCCGCGCCCGACATCAAGGCCGTCGAGGCTGCCGAGAAGGCCGTCAAGGACTTCCCGGCCGACCCGGCTGCCGCCAAGGCCGCCTGGACCAAGGACAAGGCCGGCAACACCGCCCGCGCCGCGCCGACCCGGATCCACTCCCAGGCCTACCCGGGCAAGGACGAAGCCGCGCAGGACAAGGCGCGCAAGAACTTCCTCGCCCTGGTGATGTGCCTGATGGTCGGCACCGCGGCCCTGCCGCACATCCTGATGCGCTACTACACGACCCCCTCGGTCAAGGAGGCGCGCGTCTCGGTGTTCTGGTCGCTGTTCTTCATCTTCCTGCTCTACTTCACGGCGCCGTCACTGGCCGTGCTGGTGAAAGGAGAGGTGTACGGCAACCTGGTCGGATCGAGCTTCGCCTCGCTGCCAGCCTGGGTCAGCAACTGGGCGACGGTGGACAAGACGCTGATGAACATCGCCGACATCAACAAGGACGGCATCATCCAGCTGGCGGAAATCGTCATCGGCGGCGACCTGGTCGTGCTGGCGACGCCGGAAATCGCCGGCCTGCCCTACGTGATCTCGGGTCTGGTTGCCGCCGGCGGTCTGGCCGCAGCGCTGTCCACCGCGGACGGCCTGCTGCTGACCATCGCCAACGCGCTGTCGCATGACCTGTACTACAAGATGATCGACCCGAACGCCCCGACGGTGCGCCGTCTGGCGGTGTCCAAGGGCCTGCTGCTCGTGGTGGCCGTTCTCGCCGCCTACGTCACCAGCCTGAAGCCGGGCGACATCCTGTTCCTGGTCGGTGCGGCCTTCTCGCTGGCGGCCTCGGGCTTCTTCCCGGCCCTGGTCTGCGGTGTGTTCTGGAAGCGCGCCAACAAGCTCGGCGCCATCCTCGGCATGGCCGGCGGCCTGGCTACCTGCGCCTACTACATGTACCAGACCTATCCGTTCTTCAAGGTCAATGCGCCGCTGTGGTGGGACATCAACCCGATCTCGGCCGGCACCTTCGGCATCCCGGTCGGCTTCCTCGGCGTCATCATCGGCAGCCTGATCTCGCCGGCGCCGTCGAAGGAAGTGCAGGACCTGGTCGACCACGTCCGCTACCCGAATCTGGCGGGCGACATCGACACGTCGGGTCGTTAAGAACTACGAGGAGGGGGGGCAACCCCCTTGTTAGAGCCCGCCCAACGGCGGGCTCTTTTTTTAGGGTGCGCCCATGAGGGCGGCCCTAAAAAAAGACCGTCTTAGCCGCGGTAGGTTTCGAAGAAGCGCCGCACTTCCTCGGGCACGAGATGGACGAGGTCCGGGCGCTCGGCGTCCTTGATGAGTTTCATGGCGCGCTTGGGATCGAAGCCGATGAGCTGCTTGACGACCTTGGTGACCTGGTCGGGCTGGAAGGCATGATGGCAGGCCATGCCCCACTGGTAATAGACCTCTCCGCTCATGGGCTGCAGCTCGGCGGCCCTGGCGAAGGCGGCGGCGGCCTCGGCGTGCTCGCCCAGGCGGGCATGGGCCAGGCCCATGCCATAGAAGGCGCGATCGAGGGAGGGCTTCAGGCGCGCCGCCTCGGCGAAGGCGGCGATGGCCTCGCGCGAGCGGCCGGCCTGTTCGAGGACGAAGCCGCGGTTGAAATGCGTGTCGGCATGTTCGGGCGCCAGGCGCAGGGTCTCGGCGAACCACTTGTCGGCGACATCGAACTGCTGCCGGCGCGCGGCGATGTGGGCCAGGTGGCGCGCCGCCTGGGCGTCGTTGGGCCTGATGCGATAGGCGGCGGCGTAGGCGTTGAAGGCTTTTTCTTCCTGGCCGAAGAAATGCAGTACCCAGCCGCGGGCATAATGGCGGAAATGTTCGAAATCCATTGCGGCACCCCTAAATCGAAGGCAGGAACGATACCATGAGTCACCCGGATATTTTCATCGTCGCGATCCTTCGCGCGCTGGTCGAAGTGGCCCTGCTGGCCCTGCTGGCCCAGGGCGTCCTGGCCCTGCTGGCCGGCGGCCGGCGCCACAGCAATTTCGTCTACCGCCTGTTCCTGGTGATCACCGGGCCGGTACTGAAAGTCTGTCGCTGGATCACGCCGAAAGTCATCATCGACAAGCACCTGCCCTTCGTCGCCTTCTTCCTGCTGTTCTGGCTGTGGATCATGCTGGCCTGGATCAAGCGCGAGCTGTGCATGCTGAGCGGGCTGGCGGGCTGCTGACGCGCGCCGCTACAGCGTCGGCTGGAACTTCTCCGGCTGCTGCGCCAGCAACTGGGAGACGGTGAAGCGGCGGCGCGGGAACACCGCCTGCGCCAGGGTGCCGCGACCGCTGGGGCTGGGCTTCAGCTGCACGCTGCCCAGGTGCAGGTCGGCGATCTCGCGGACGATGGCCAGCCCCAGGCCGCTGCCCGGCGCCTCGTTGCCGAGCACCCGGTAGAAACGTTCGAAGACCAGCTCGCGATCGGCCTCGGCGATGCCCGGCCCGTCGTCCTCGACTTCCAGGATGGCGAACTCGCTGGCGCGGCTGCGCACCGTGACCCGGCCCTCGGGCGGGGTGTATTTCACGGCGTTGTCCACCAGGTTAACGATCAGCTCGCGCAGCAATAGCGCGTTGCCGCTGATCTGCAGCGGCCAGCCGGTGCCTTCGAAGCCGAGATCGATTTTCTTTTCCATGGCGCGCGGCACCCATTCCAGGGTCACCTGGCGGGCCAGGCCCTCCAAGTCGACCAGGCTGGCCGACTGGCTCTTGTCGTGGCTGGCTTCGGCGCGCGCCAGCGAAAGCAGCTGGCTGGTCAGGTGGGCGGCACGGTCGGCGCTCTCGGCGATCTGCCGCAGCAGGATGCGCATGTTCTCCGGGTCGGTCTCGGTCAGTGCCAGCTCGGTCTGCATCTTCAGCCCGGTGAGCGGGGTGCGCATCTGGTGGGCGGCATCGCCGATGAAGCGCTGCTGGGCCTGCAGGTTCTGCTCGAGCCGCGCCATCATGTCGTTGAAGGAATGCACCACCGGCTTGACCTCTTCGGGCACGCCGGCGGTCGGAATCGGCGACAGGTCGGTCGGCAGGCGGCGGCGGATCATCCGGCTCAGGCGGTTGAGCGGCTCGATGCCGCGGCCCAGGCCGATCCAGACCAGCAGCACGGCCAGCGGAATCACCGCGAACTGCGGCAGCGTCACCCCCGAGAGGATGCGCCCGGCCAGGGCGTTGCGCTTGTTGCGGGTCTCGGCCACCTGCAGCATCACTGGCGGCGCGCCGGGCTTCGGCAAGAGGTAAAGATAGGCGACACGGATCGGTTCCCCATTGATCTCGTCGTCGCGGAAATAGACCTTCTCGATCTCGATCTTCAACGGCGGCTCGACCCAGCGCAGGGCCAGGTCGCCGGCCACCAGCTCGTGGCGGAAGCCGAGCACCTGGTAGTAGATGGCGTCTTCCTCGTCTGTGCGCAGAAAGCTGCGGGTCTGCGGATGCAGGTTGAGCCTGACGCGGCCGTCGGCGTAGGCGACCAGGCGCGCCAGGGTGCGGGCGTTCTCGGCCAGCGCCTGGTCGTAGGGATCGTCGGCAATGCCGTTGGCGACGTTCTGGATCAGGATCACGCTGAGCGGCCAGATCAGCAGCAGCGGCATCAGCATCCAGTCGAGGATCTCGCCGAACACCGACTGGCGCTCGGCCTCGTCCGGCTTTCGCCGGCGCAGCCGGTCGCTAAGCGCCATCCGGCCGGTCCAGGCAGTAGCCGAGCCCGCGCACCGTGCTGATGCGCACGCCGCCGGCCTCCAGCTTCTTGCGCAGGCGGTGCACGTAAACCTCGATGGCGTTGGTGCTGACTTCCTCGCCCCAGCCGCACAGGTGATCGACCAGCTGCTCCTTGCTCACCAGCCTGCCGGCGCGCAGCAGCAGGATCTCCAGCAGGGCCAGCTCGCGCGCCGAGAAATCCACCGCCTGGCCGTCGAGGCGGGCGCTGCGCTCGCCCTGGTCGTAGGTGAGCGGGCCGAACTCGATGCGGGTCGGATTGCCGGTGCCGCGCCGCGTCAGGGCCCGCACCCGCGCCTCCAGCTCGGGCAGGGCGAAGGGCTTGGTCAGGTAATCGTCGGCGCCGGCGTCGAGGCCGCGCACGCGGTCTTCGAGGCCGTCCTGGGCGGTGAGGATCAGCACCGGCAGCGGCGACTTTCGGCCGCGCAGGCGCTTGAGCACATCGATGCCGGGCAGTCGGGGCAAGCCCAGGTCGAGGATCAGCAGGTCGAACTGCTGGGAGAGCAGCGCGGCGTCGGCGTCGGCGCCGTTGGCGACGTGATCCACCGCGTAGCCGGACTTGCGCAGGGCGCGCACCAGGCCGTCTGCGATGATGCGATCGTCTTCGGCGAGCAGGATGTGCATCGAAAAGCTTGTCGGCCGGCGGCTGTAAGGCAACTGTAAGCCACGCAGTTTAGCCTAAACGCGCTGTTCTCCTTTTATTCGGTCTTTGGAGGCCAGCTGGCTCCGCCGGCTGGCCTCGGGGAGCGGAACACAGCCGTGCGCCGCTCCCCGCCGTCCTTTTTTACCCCGTTGTCCACTTCATTCCGGCGGCAGTCGCGGCTCGACGCCATGCCAGAATTCCTCGGCACGTCGCTTGCCGACGCCGTTCAACAGTGCATCGCGGGTTTTTTCCATGGTGCTGCGCAATTCGGCGAGGGTCTTGCAGCGCTCGATGGCCTCGACCAGCATGTCGCCATCCGGCCCCAGGGCGTCGCTGATGTAGCGGCGGGCGAAGCGGATGGCTTCCTGGGCCGAGGGCGCAGGGGGCGCTGCGGGCGCTGCGGGTGGCGGCGGCGCGGCCGGTGCTGCAGCCGGCGCGGCGGGCGGGGGGGAAGCGGCCGGCTGCGGCGCCGCCGCGACAGGGGGCGGCTTGCCTTCGAGCAGCGCCTGGACATGCAGCCAGAACTCCTCGGCCTTGCGCCGCTTGCCCATGCCCTCGACCGCCTCGCGGGTCTTCTCCAGGCGCGCACGCAGCTCGGGCAGGGTCTTGCAGCGATCGATGGCCTCGGACAGCATGTCGGCATCGGGGCCGAGCACCTGGTCGAGAAAGTGCTCGGAGTAGTGCTTCAGCTGCTGGACGATGATCTGGTCCGATTGCGAGGCGGCCGCCGTTGCCGCTGCCGCCGCCGCTGCCGCTGCAGGGGCACTGGCGACCGCGTCGGGTGCGATGAAGCCGCCGTCGATGAGCTTGGCCAGCAGGGCGGGCGGATCGGGCATGTGCTGCGCCCGCGCCAGCAGGTCGGCCGCGACGGTCTTGCCGTCCACCATGACGAGGAGCGTCCGTTCGCGCATTCCGAGCACGGTGCGCTGCGCCATCTCCTCCAGACCTTTTTGGGTTTTCTTGTAAACGGCGTTTAGGTCCATTTACGTCCCCCCGGTTCTACTTTAGTGATACCAATATATCACGCCGGAATGCGGGGGGAAGTCAACGCTGTCGCCACAATGACAAACCCCGCCGCAGCGGGGTCTGTCTAGAGAAGGAAAGGGGTAACGGGGGAAACCCAGGTTTCCCCTGTTCGTTTGATTGGGCTGGACATGTAATCGGCAAAGCCGATTACATGTCCATGCCCATGCCGCCCATGCCGCCCATCCCGCCCATCCCGCCGGGCATGCCGCCGCCGGCCGGCTTGTCTTCGACCAGTTCGGCCACCATGCAGTCGGTGGTCAGCATCAGGCCGGCCACGGAGGCGGCGTTCTGCAGCGCGGTGCGGGTGACCTTGGTCGGGTCGAGCACGCCCATCGCCACCATGTCGCCGTACTCGCCGGTGGCGGCGTTGTAGCCGAAGTTGCCCTTGCCTTCGCTGACCTTGTTCACCACCACGCTCGGCTCGTCGCCGGTGTTGGCGACGATCTCGCGAATCGGCTGCTCCAGGGCGCGCAGCACGATCTTGATGCCGGCTTCCTGGTCGTGGTTGTCGCCCTTGACCTTGACGGCGGCGCGGGCGCGCAGCAGGGCCACGCCGCCGCCGGCGACGATGCCCTCTTCAACGGCAGCGCGGGTGGCGTGCAGGGCATCCTCGACGCGGGCCTTCTTCTCCTTCATCTCGACTTCGGTGGCGGCACCGACCTTGATCAGCGCCACGCCGCCGGCCAGCTTGGCGACGCGCTCCTGCAGCTTCTCCTTGTCGTAGTCGCTGGTGGCTTCCTCGATCTGGGCGCGGATTTGCTTGACGCGCGCCTCGATGTTCTTGGCTTCGCCGGCGCCGTCGATGATGGTGGTGTTCTCCTTGCCGATCTCGATGCGCTTGGCCTGGCCGAGGTCCTTCAGCGTGGCCTTCTCCAGGCTCAGGCCGACTTCCTCGGCGATCACCTGGCCGCCGGACAGCACGGCGATGTCTTCCAGCATGGCCTTGCGGCGGTCGCCGAAGCCCGGCGCCTTGACGGCGCAGGTCTTCAGTATCCCGCGGATGTTGTTCACCACCAGGGTGGCAAGCGCCTCGCCCTCGACGTCCTCGGCGACGATCAGCAGCGGACGGCCGGCCTTGGCCACCTGCTCCAGCACCGGCAGCAGGTCGCGGATGTTGGAGATCTTCTTGTCGAAGAGCAGGATGTACGGGTTGTCGAGGACGGTGATCTGCTTGTCCGGGTTGTTGATGAAATAGGGGCTGAGGTAGCCGCGGTCGAACTGCATGCCCTCGACCACTTCCAGCTCGTTCTGCAGCGACTTGCCGTCCTCGACGGTGATGACGCCTTCCTTGCCGACCTTGTCCATGGCGTCGGCGATGATCTTGCCGATGTCGGCGTCGGCGTTGGCGGAGATGGCGCCGACCTGGGCGATCTCTGTCGAGGTGGTGCAGGGCTTCGACAGCTTCTTCAGCTCTTCGGTCGTGGCGACCACGGCCTTGTCGATGCCGCGCTTGAGATCCATCGGGTTCATCCCGGCGGCGACGTACTTCATGCCTTCGCGGACGATGGCCTGGGCCAGCACGGTGGCGGTGGTGGTGCCGTCGCCGGCGACGTCGGAGGTCTTCGAAGCGACTTCCTTCACCATCTGCGCGCCCATGTTCTGGAACTTGTCCTTGAGCTCGATCTCCTTGGCGACGGAGACGCCGTCCTTGGTCACCGTCGGGGCGCCGAAGGAGCGCTCCAGCACGACGTTGCGGCCTTTCGGGCCGAGGGTCACCTTGACCGCGTCGGCCAGGATATTGACGCCTTCCACCATGCGGTGGCGGGCGGAATCACCAAATTTAACCTCTTTAGCAGGCATTGCTATTTCTCCTCTGAATGTCCGTTACTTGGCTTCGACGACGCCCATGATGTCTTCTTCGCGCATGACGAGCAGTTCCTCGCCCTCGACCTTGACGGTCTGGCCGGCATACTTGCCGAAGAGGACGCGGTCGCCGGCCTTGAGGTCCATGGCGATGCGGTTGCCCTTGTCGTCGCGCTTGCCGGGGCCGACGGCGACGATTTCGCCCTGATCGGGCTTCTCGGCGGCGGTATCGGGAATGACGATGCCGGAGGCCGTCTTGCGCTCTTCTTCGAGCCGCTTGACGATCACGCGGTCATGCAAAGGACGAATTTTCATAGAGTTATCTCCTCGTTACAGATTGGTTTTCACGAAAGTGAGCGAATGCTCACAAATGAAAAACTTGCGGATAGCCATTAGCACTCATTGCTAACGAGTGCTAATAATAGGGGCTTCCGGGCACGAATTCAAGTACCCGGAAGCAGTGTCGGCCATCAAAAATAAATCCCGTTCCGTCAAAAATAAATCCCGCCTACTTCTTTTCAAAGTCGAAAATAAAAATTCGGCCCTCCCCCTGTAAGCGGCACATTGCTTGTCGGCGGCACAAGGGGGCGCCTTAAATGATTTAAATCAGGCTACAGGCTATTAGACGTATGCCTCACACTCTTCTTAGGCGCTCCCATTTCTGTGGAAGTGGCCACAGTATGCCTCGGACTGGACCTCGCCCAACGAACCAATTTCTGGTTCCGACAATCACGAAGATGGTGGCTCGTTTCTCAGTACGCATCACTTTGCGCCATTCAGTTGCATCGATGAGGGACGGAGTAGGCAGCTGTTCGGGGTGGGTATGCCACTCGCCGACGTATCCAACGGTGTGCTGGCTGTCCATCCAGTGCTGGTCGGCCAATTCAAAGTGGCCCAAATCGCGTCTATGGAACGAGGTCCTCGTACGGATATCGTTCTTGAGGGGGGATGTGATCCTGACGATCTCAATGTGCGGGCCACGACGCAGCCCAAGGAGCAGACCACCGGCCTCTAGATCCTGCAGCCCGGTTTGTTGGAACTGGTTGAGCTGATCGACGATAACAGAAGGAATCAGTACGCGGCTGGGATCATCCTCGCTATGGGAATAGATTATGTCCTGCGGCATGCGGGACATTCCTTCAACCGATCTGGAGATGAGTCATGGATGTCGTGAGTTTCGCCGTGCGCGCGCGCACGGCACCTGAATCGCGGCTTTACATCGCCAGTTAGCCAGTCAACTATCATTTCCGAGGCCAAGGCGGCGGCTTTCATAGCCGAACTCACTGCGTATGGCGTGACGGCGGCACAGCCGACGAACAATATTTTCGTCTTGCCACGGAGGAATTGAAACCGCGGTGTCCAATTTCCATGACTATCGTGATGAGACAGGCATTCCAGACAGGCATGCTTTCTGTCAGCGTCAACCCAAATAACTTGTACTCCATCTCCTGCCCCGGCAATCCAGCAGTACAGAACAGGGGGGGTAGATTCAGCTGGGAGTGCCTGATGCTGGCGATTAATGGCTCTCCCTAGTGCTTCATCGCCTGTCGCATCAATCACCAGGTCCGCCCGAAATATTCCCCGGTACCTGAGGACATCTTCATGGATCGGGTTGATATCCAGCCAGGGAAATTCTGTGCCGAGTCGCTTCGCCAAGGCATCCGCCTTGAAATTGAGGATACTATCCATGCCCAGTCGGTGGCGACTGAGGTTTTCGGGGAGAAGAGTATCCGAGTCAATGATGGTAAGCCGTCCGCCGGCATAGCCAGCTCCCATGCGAACCAGATTGTCAGCCAAGTACCCACCAATGGCTCCCGCGCCGATCAAGAGAATCTTCTTTTTCCCCAACGACTGCTGGCCATTCCGTGAGTAAATGAATTCAGGGCTGGCATCGGACACGCTGTAGCGACGGATGTTAATGGGGGGAAGATATGGATGACTCAAGCGATGGGGAAACTCCTTTGCCTTATCTTTAAATGCCTTCAGCGCATTCGCATCGAGCAGGATTCTGAATCCAATGGTGGCGTTATCAGCCCGAACAATAATGCGAGGCGAACCTTTCTGAAAGAATTCCTTCTGCGAGATCAGGCTAATGATCTCCCGATGCACAGCGTTATCCCAACTGCGAAGCCAATTCAGTAGCGATTTGGTATTTCCAGGAATTTCACCTGCGCCGCCAATCGATAGCGGCCCTCTCGCTTTAAGCAGATAAACCTTTCCACCTGCTTCCGGTTCTACCCCCATAGAACGGGCGATAGCTCTTGCGCGTTCGACATCCTGATAAATCCAACCGTGTGAGGGCGTATCGTCCTCGGGGAGAAAGACTTCAGCGCTCTTCTTCGTAAAGTCGAGCCCGCACGAGATTAGCGGAAATCCGTTCCAGTACGCTTCGAATTCGCGCTGTATCTCGGTATCCGCCCACGCCCCACCGGCCTTAATCTGTGCCATAACGTCTTCGGCCTCATGCAGGCAGGCTGCCACGGCATTCTGCGGAGCGTACGCATTGAGGATTCCGACGCCTTGG
>WBZP01006204.1_pt1 | contig 11890 bp, 14 predicted proteins | sample 5204301 | NCBI WGS metagenome assembly WBZP01 (sample SAMN12412401, study PRJNA552823) | activated sludge metagenome | isolation source: activated sludge from nitrification reactor of wastewater treatment plant... | place: USA: Pennsylvania | collected 2017
TCGGGAAGCCGTACGTGTATGCCTCCTTGGCGATCTCACGCACCTCCTGCGGCGTTACCGCCGAATTACTGGCCGGCGCTTCGGATTTACCGCTACAGCCCGACGTTGCGGCCATCAACAGCACCACCAGACTCGATACCCAGACCTTCATTCGCTTCCCTCCATGTGGGCTGTCGCGGTGCAACGCCCGGCTTACCTGTCGTCTCGGATCCGGCGCGGCGGTCGGTGCCGCGCCGCGGGGTGTTCGGCCGCTGCTGGTCAGCAGGGCTGCCCGGGTGGGGTGAAGTAGGGCACGCCTTCGACGGTGTAGCAGGGAACCTCGCCGGGTACGTACGGCACGTGCTGCGCCGCGATCGCCGCGCCGACCGCGACGTCGCCGGCGATGTTGGTGCAGCCGCCGGCCGAGAAGTGCCGGCCCCCGGCGCTGGCGCACACGTCCGCCGACGCGGTGGGCGCCGCGATGACCGGTGCGAGGGCCAGCGGGGCGGCGACCAACGCCGCAGCCGCCAGCAGTTTGGTGGTGCGTTCTTTCACGGGTTCCCTCTGATTCATCTGTGTTGCGGCCCAACACGATCAGTCGGCCGCAACGGATTGTGGTCCCCCGACCGGGCAACCACTCTGCACCATCCGGCTGGCGCTCGTCTTGACTCTGCCGGACAGCTTCTTGATGATGCTGGACATGCAACTGGTCCGCGGATCGTCGCTCACCGGGTTCGCTCCGCTCGTCACCACTCACGGAGGGGATCCGGATGCGCTGCTGAGGTTGGCCGGCATCGACCCCGCCGACGCAGGCCACGACGACCGGTTCATCCCGCTGCGCAGCGCCATCACCGCGGTCGAGGACGCCGCCACGATGCTGTGCGTCCTCGACTTCGGGCGACAGCTGGGCCGGCGGCAGAGCATCGACATCCTCGGCCCCGTCGCGGTGGCCGCCCGCACCGCGGCCACGGTCGCCGTCGCGTTCGACGTCCTGGTCAACTACATGGACTCCCACAGCCCAGGTATCACCACGCGCATCGCCGACCATGCCGATCCGGCGCTGCGGCGGTTCGAGTACGGCTTCCTGCTGCACCCCGCGCCCCCGCAGGCCCAGGCGATCGAACTGGCCCTCGGCCTGACACTGCAGGTGCTGCGCCTGTTCCTGGGCGCCGCCTACCGGCCGGTGGCCGTGCATCTGCCGCACCCACCGCTGGGGGCCGACGCCGACTACCGCAACTACTTCGGGTGCCCACCTCACTTCACCGAGTCGGTCGCCGGATTCACCCTGCGCGCCAAGGACTTGGAGCGCCCACTCGACCCTGATCCGCTCGCGCACCGACTCGCCCTCAACTACCTGGCGGAAGCCCACGGCCAGCGCACATCCGAAATCACCGACGCCGCCCGCAGCGTCGTACGCCAACTGCTGCCCTCGGGGGAACTGTCGGCCGCGTTGGTCGCCCGCCAGTTCGGCATTCACCCGAAGACGTTGCAGCGACGCCTCGCCGCGGCAGGTGCCACCTTCCCGGAACTGGTCGACCACACCCGCCGCGAACTGGCCCACCGCCTGCTCGCCGGCACCGACCTACCCGTCGCTCAGGTGTCCCGCCAGCTCGGCTACGCGGAACACAGCGTGTTCACCCGTGCCTGCAGACGCTGGTTCGGGGTGACGCCGACGGAGTACCGCGTCACGCCGCGGAGCTGATCGATTCGGCGATTCCCTTGGTCTGCTGGGGACATGAAGCGCCGCCAGCAGTAGGTCGTTCCGTGGCCGCTCCCCGGCGAGAGTGGTGCGCACTGGAGCACATGGCGAGTCGTGACTTGACGGGATCTCCGAGTGCGCACGGGATCGGCGCGAGCGTCGAACACAGAGGCAGCCCCAGCTCTCGAAAGTGCTGGGGCTGCTGCTTGTTCCGGGTCGTAGCTACCGCTCCCGTCCGGCAGGCACCCAGCCCTGTCCGCGGAGCAAATACTCCACGACCTCCCGGCGGCTCAGCTTTACGCGCGCGCCGACTCTCCATGCGCAGAGCTCTCCGCGGGTGATGAGGCCGTCGATTCCGCGGGGGCCGCAGCCGAGCACGCGGCCTGCCTCGGGGCGCGAGATCAGGTCGAGCGGCGGCTGCGGTGTGGTGTCGATGTCCATGTGCGTTGTACTACTTCCTGTTCCGCTCAGGCCGCGTCCGCGACGCGGGTGAACCGGCGGAGGTGGGAGCGGATGTCGGGGCCGAAGACGATCGTTGCGCCCTCGGGTGTCGCGAGCATCGTGACGGGGGTGGATGGCCGCTGCCCGGGTCGGTGGCCCTCGTAGAGCATGCGGAGCGTCTGCTCCGCGGCGAAGTCGGTGGTGACGTCACGGTCGGTGTAGGTCACGCCGTGCTGTTCGAGAGTCTTCTTCACCCAGGTGCACGGAGCGCATCCGGGCTTGCTGAAGACGACGGCGGAGAGGGACTGAGTCATGCTGTGGCTCCTTGTGATTCGCAGGGGAGGGGATCAGGCGGTCTTGGTCGCCCAGACCGTGCCGTCGGGGTGGACGTCGATGCCGAAGCCGGCATCGGCAAGGGCGCGCTGGAGGCCGGCCCGGTCGTTGCCGATGCCCTTCCAAGCGGAGATGGTGACGTCGCTGCCGTCGCTCCCGCCGCCGATGACGACGATGTAGGCGCGGTCGATGTAGACGGGGTACGAGGTGGTGCCGAGGAGGGTGGTCATCGGGGACTCCTTGTTCGTGTTCGGGGGTGGAACCGGTGCGCCGCTGGGTATTCCGGCAGCGGCGCACCGGAGTCTTGAGCTGGGTCAGGAGGCGGGTGCGAGGCGCTCGTGCTCGGTCAGAGCTTCGCGCCGGCAGCCAGGGCGGCAGCGAGATGGACGAGTGCGAGGTGCAGCTGCTGTTCGGGGGTTCGAGTCCAGAATCCGTCCGTCACCTCGATGTCGCCGTTGGCGTAGCTGCGGTCGACGACCAGTTCGCCGCCGGCGTACAGGATCATCCCGTCGTCGCCGAGGTCCCAGTTACGCAGCTCGCTGCGGGCGGCATCCGCGAGGGGGCCGCTGCCCAAGTCGGCGGCGAGGGCCATCACGCGCTTCTCCTGGTCGCGGCGCGCCCACTCCAGGTACGCCTTCCAGTCGGCGTCGAGGGCGGCGGTGTAGGTGTCGGTCACGGTGGTCTCCTGTGTTTGCTGAACCGTCGGATTCGGTGCAATCGATGCTACCGCCGGAATCGTTGAGATGCCACGTATCAATCTGATGTAAAGGTGATTGGAGATGGTGAACGGGTCTGCGACGGGGTGGAGTCGGCGTTCATAAACGGTTTGCTGTGTTGGGTGGCGAGAGCGGGGCGGGCGTAGGGAGAATCGAGACATGGAGACGACGACAGAGTCCATCGCCGCGTGCGAGCACGCCGGGCGACGGGTGGCGAGGGAGTGCGGGTGGGGGACCGCCGGGGTGACCTACTGCGGCCTCGTCGCCGGAGTCCTTCGCCGGCAGGAGCTCACCAACGGCACCGCCGAGGTACAGCCCGAGCACCTCGTCGAAGCGCTCTGCGGAGATCGGCTCGGTAACGCGGCTGCGGACCAGCTCGGGTTCGCGACGTGTCTGCGCCTGCTGGCGTGGCTCACCGCTGGGTGGGGCCACATCACCTGGCAGGCAAGCGAAGTGACGCTGCGGGGAGTCGACCCGGTGGAGCGGCATCACCGTCGAGCCGCGGAGGAGAACGCTGTTGAGGCGGGCGCACGGGGTGCCTCGGACGTCGCTGTCGCCGTGTACGCGGGTGTGGTGGCCGCGGCGCGGGTTCGGTGGCGTGCAGGGTCGGATGAGTGGGACGACGCTCACCTCGTAGTGGCGTCGGTGATCGAGGGCGATCCTGCTGCCGAGGCCGCGCAGGCCGAGCTGGACGAGGGCTTCCGGAATGGCGCGGCGAAGTGGACCAACGAGCACTGGGACGAGATCGCCCGTGCTGCAGTGGATCTGACGGTGCTGGACCAGATCGTCGCTGTCGCCTGACCCCCGGATACGAAGCGGCCCCGGTCACCGTGATGGTGCCGGGGCCGCGTGCTGTTGGGTGAGGTTAAGAGGTGGAGCTCGCCAGGGCGGCCGTTCCACCGTCGTGGGCCACGGACTTCGCGGTGGTCTCGTCCAGGATGTCGGCGAGGCGCGTGAGCTCCTTGATCACGGCGGTCACCGTGGCTCCGGTCTGCTCCCGGTCGAGGCGGTCGGCCAAGGCGCGCATCTCAGCGGTCGTCTCGCCCATCAGCCGGGGCACGAGGAGGATGGATTCCCCGAGGCGGATGATGTACTCGTCGTCGGGGAGGGACGCGGTCTTCTCTTTCCAGTTCATGGGCCAATTATCCCGCCTGAACTGCGACGACAGCTCCGAGGACACGAGTTCCGGAGGGCAACGACACCGTCACTTCGTCGCGGGGTACGGGGAGCTGCCGCCGGTAGTGCCCCCGGAGGTGCTGTACGGCTTCGCCTGCGGCGGCGCGGGATTCGCATCCGCCGTGCCCGAGGCTCCGACGCCGGCCGAAGCGGTGCCGCTCGCTCCCGTCACCGTGTCGGCACCCTCGCCGTCGATCGTCCCCACGCCGTCCAGCCACGACTGAAGCTTCCCGGCCGTGGCACCCACCTTCTCCGCCGCAGCGTTGAACTCGGCCTGCACCCTGGTGTCGAGGCCGCTGGGGACCGATTCGGCCCCTGCGCCGGCCGTGGCCGTCAGCGCGGCGGTGAGCGCGGTGATCGACGAGGTGACCGTGGTGCCCAGCGTGGTGACGCTGGCCTTGTGCGTGTTCAACTCGCTGATGCGTGCCTGCACTGCGGCCCGCTCCTTGATCGTGATCTTGTCGGTCATATCAGTGAATCATCCTGTCGTTCAGTCGTTTTAGTTCACGCCGCTGGCTTGTCGCGGTTCTGGGCGATCGTTCCGCCGTCGACGGCATCGCCCCGCTCGTGCAGGAGTCCCAGCGGGTCGCTGTTGGACGCGACGCCGCGTTCCCGCTCGCCGTCACCACTCTGGCGGCTGGCCGGCGCTGCACCGCCGGGGGCGCCCATGATGCCTGGCGACATGGGCATGCCGCCGCCGGTCACCGGCCGCGCCGTCTGCTGCGTACCCTGCTGCTGCGCCGTGTCGGTATGCGCGGCGGAGGTGCTGGTCTTCGGGGAATCGGTGTAGGCGGTGCGCTCGGTACCCTGCGGGCGACCCGCCACGTCGCTCTGCGTGGTGAGGTTGGTGGCGGACTGCCCCGACGTGACCGGGTTCTGCACGGCGGCTGCGGCCAACGAGGCCGGCTTGAACTCCGGCCGCAGCGTGGTGCCGGCCTGCTGCGCCGCGGGAGTCGGGCTGGGACTACTGGTAGTGCTGGACGGGCTGCCGCTACCGAGACTCGCCAGGACCGCGGACGGCGATGATCCGAGGGCCGCCTCGGCCAGCTTGTCGCCGAGCGGCTTCTCCTCAGAGGCCGTCCCCTTGTTCTGCTGCTGGTTCTGCTGCGGCACCTGCGGCATGGTGGGCATCTGTGCGGTGGCCTGCTGCGCTTGCGCCTGCGGCTGTTGCTGGTTCTGCTGACCCTGCGCGGCGGCGACGAGAGTCGCGGCCTCTGTGGGTGTCAGACCGCTCGTGGAACTCGTTGTGGTGGTGGGCGTCTCGGCGGGCTTCCCGGCTCCGAGGGTCGCGGCGGGCTTCGCAGCGCCTGGAGTCGCGGCAGGGGAGGACGTGCGAGCGGCGGGATTACCGCCAGGAGTGCCGGGAGTGGCTGGCTTTCCAGGGGCGATGGGGCTGTCGCCGTCGTGCGCAGTCCTGGTGAGCGAGTTCAGCTTCGCGACCGCCTTCTTGTGCTCACGGTCGAACGCCTCGTCGGCGTCCTTGCGCTTCTTCTGCAGCGTCTGCAGGTTCAAGACCGCCTTGTCCAGGCGGTCTGACGCGGCGGAGCTATCGCCGCTCGCCTCCTCGGCGTCGGCCATCTGCTTGCGGGCGTCGGCGAGTTCTTTCTCTGCGGTGTCGAAGTCGGACTTCTTCGGGGCGTCCTTGCGCCAGGCAGCCGCGGCCGCTTTGAGGATGCGCACCGCGTCGCCAACGGTGACGGCGTTGGCCGCGAGATTGCGGACAGCGGTAGCTGCTGCGGCGGCGTCGGCGGCCGCAGCCTCCGGCGCATTGCCGTCGTCGGTGCCGATGCTCGTACCCGTGGTCTGGATCGCCGTCGCAAGCGCGTCCCCCTGCGCGGGGGCTGTCGGCTTCGTGTCGGGATCGGGCATCGCATCGATCGAGCTGAAATCGCGGTCTTCGTTGGCCATGCCGACCATTATCCCAGCTAGAAGCCAGTAGTTAGCCCATCAACACGAATTTCAGGGGGCGGTGATGACCTGGTCGCTGTAGCGAGCATCGGTGCGCGGCTCTACTGCGACTGCGGGATCCGTGACGAGCTTGGCTCCGACCTCACGCAGCGCCTGGTCGAGATAGGTGGCGTAGGTGAACGAGCCGCTCCCGCTGCTCACCAGCCCGATTGGGGTCACCGAGCCGGTATTTCCGTCCACAAAGAACACCGGGGAGCCGGAGTCACCTTCGCCGGTGGGGATATCCACCGAGATCTCGTTGTCATCTGCGTCGATCAGCTCGCCGCACTTGAGCCCGTTCACCGCGCCGTAGACGCACACCTTCGGGGCCGCAGCAGGGCCAGACACCATGGCTTGCAGCGCGGGCGTCGTGAGCACACCCGCGACCGGGCGCCCCGCGATGCTGGCGGGAGTGGCGGCATCAGAGGCGAGCCACAGGGACGTTGCGTCAAGGCTGTTCGGCTTCCGCGGGGTGTACACGCCCAACGGTCGGGGATCAGCGTGCGCGGCGTCGGCGTAGATGATCGCCTGCGCGGTGCCTGGCTGGTCGCAGTGCTTCGCCGTGAGATAGCCCCGGCGGTCGAGGTTCATCTCCGGTGCCACGACCGGGCCGAGAGTGCAGACCTTGTCGGTGCCCTGTTCCCAGACGCCGACGCCAGGTGCTGCCGTCGCGGAGAAGCGAGGGTGGAGCAGCGAGACATCTCGCTCCGCCGGCGGGACAGCCGCATCGGGCAGGCTGATCCAGTTGTCCGCCACCGCCGTGCTCGTCGATTCAGCCACCGCGCCGCCGGTGCCGACGTTCGGCCACGGCTTCGGCTCCGCGCCGCCCGTTCCCGAGCACGCCGACAGGGCCACCGCGGCGGCTGCCGTGGCGGCGATCAGGGCGTAGCGCTTCGTGCTGCTCATGCGTTCGAGTCTACGGGGCGGGTCCAAACGAAACGCCGATTCGAGTGTCACGTCCCCCGCGGAGAAGCGTGTTGCGGCAGAGGATTACGGGGAGGATGGGCGGTGCTGGCGATAGGTGTGACCGTGAGTGTTGTTGTGACACAGTTGGTTCCGTGATGCACATCGGTCGTGGCAAACCTGAGGCGTTCTCTGTTTTAGAGAATGAATGCAAGGGGGACACCGAGATTCGAGTTGACGGCGCGGTGGAAGATGTTCGGCAGCAACATGCGTGTGTAGTGGGCATCGGCCAGAATCCGTGCTACTACTGGTCACAACGCGACCCACACATGAACAGGAGAAGAGCATGAGCATCGCGACGAACCCGACCCTTGATCCCGACGAGGAACTGGATGTCCACCGCGTCGCCGCGGACATGGACGTCCACCCGGAGACAGTGCGGCGCCTCATCCGCGGCAAGCGGCTCCGCGCGGTGAAGGCCGGCACCAACGGCTACCGGATCAAGCGCCGGTGGGTCGAGGAGTTCCGCAACGATGGCCTGACCCACCCCCAGAAACACGAAAGCCCCGGCTGCAACCGGGGCCCCGCTCGAACCGAAGTTCTGAACTAAGTAAGTGAGGCCATTATGGCACATCTGCAGCATCCTGCAACCCTCAACACGGATGACACGCCGTACCCACTCCCCGGAGTCATCCGCATCCTCTGCCGCGAGCTCGCCGCGGCCGTCGATCGCGGCGACTACCGCCACGCGGAGATCGTCAGGTTCTCGCTGAACTCGGTCGCCGAATCGACGCCGCCCTCCCCGCCTGCACCCGCTGCGGTCCGTCCGGGCTACATCACGGGCAGGTGGTCGATGACGCCGACCGAGCTGAACGAGCGCATGCGCTCGTACTTCGCCACGGTGAAGCCCTCGGCGTCGGGCGCTGAGGCCGAGGCGCACGCTGCGCGCTGCGGACTGGTTGTGATCCGATGACCGCCGCTTCGGAAACGCCCGTGTGGCAGCCCATCGACGTCGACGCGGCGCTCGCCGGTAGCCGGGCTATGGGGCAGTGGCTGCGCGACATGCGCGCCCATGTCGCCGCCGGCCGCGACACGGAGGCACCACCCGCCCCGGCTGCGGTCGATGACCCCGCCGCACGAGCTGCGATGATCGAGGCCCGCAAGCCCCACGTCGAGACATGGCTCAACCGGTTCAGCGACCTGGGACTGCCGCTGGTGCGGGTCAAGCCGTTCGCCAAGAAGACGATCGACGCCGGGTGGCAGAAGACCACTCAGACGGACTGGCCGCTGATCGAGCAGCACGTGACCGGAACCGGCAACCCGGGCTTCGTCCTCGGCCAGGACGTCATCGGCTGGGATGCCGACAACGCGCTGGGTACTGCGGCGTTCAAGATCGCCGGGTTGCCGCTGTTCACGGTCTCGGCGGGGTCGCAGGACCCCGACTCGCGTCACCCCGGCGGTGTCCACGTCTTGTGGCGTCGCCCCGCCTGCTGGCCGAAGGGCATCACTCTCAGCTGCCCGGACAACGCGGTGAGGCTCGCGAACGGAGGCCTGGTCGACGTGCTGGTCGGCCCGCACCAGATGGTGCTCCCGCTTAGCGTCGTCGTCACCAGCGAGGGCGACCAGCCGTTCCGCGTGGGCGCGTACTTGAGTGCGAGCGCGGCCGGCTACTGCGACCAGGAGCAGGACGGCTGGCTGATGGCCGACCGGGACGGTGACCTGCCCGAGCTGCCGATGTGGGCGTGGCCGGATGCGATGTTGCAGTACGCGCCAGCCGGATCAGTGCGCGGCGAGGTGCCCGCAGGGCTGGAGGCGTTGGTGGGCACCGTCGCGGAGGCGGTGGAGCCGGAGCCGCGGGCGCCTCGGGAGCCGGGCGACGACGACGAGCTGACCGAGCAGATCGACGAGTTGCCTCTGCTCGAGATGATCGAGGCGGCCGGAATCCTGGGTACCAGGGGCGGTTTCGACTCATGCGGGGACTGCGAGACCTGGCTGCGCAACGGGAGCAGTGCCGAGAAGTCGATCACTGTCCACGGTGGGTGCCCGCAGTACGGGCACGGGGTGCACGTGTGGACCACCGGCATCCCGACCCTCCCGCAGGGCACCCACTCCCGACTCGACGCGTTCATCGGGCTCAGCGGGGGCGACATCGAGGCTGATCGTGGTCGGGTGATGCAGGGTCTGGGTCTGATCACGGCGAAGTCCATGAACTTCGCCGACGCGCTGGACCGTGCGGCCGAGAAGTTCGAGGAGCACGCCGACGATCCGGAGTCGTGCACGGGTGAACCGGTGCCGATGCCCGACCCGACCGAGGCTCCGATGACGGTCACCCAGACCAGGCTCAGCGGTAAGGGCGGCAAGCCGGTCACCATCGTCACCCGACGGAGCGGAACGAGTTGGGTGGGCTACCCGGCCGCGGCCGAGTTCTGGCTGGAACAGGCGGCGAAGTGCAGGGCGACCGCACGGGTGCTGCGCGCCGCTCAGCCCGGCGTGGAACCGACCGCCGCGGAGACGGTGACCGACGCGAGCCAGCAGGTGCTCGGAGCTGCTCCGACTCAGCACATCCCGCAGCCGGCAGACCTCAACGAGCCGATCGACGCTGAGACCGTCGAGGTGCCGGGTCAGCCGGAACCGGCTGCGGGCACCGACCTGGTTCCCGACGATGCGATCGAGGGCGAGCTGGTCGGCGGTGTCGACGCGGTGGAGCTGGAGAAGGTGATCCGCGATCTCCGGGCAAAGATCATCGTGGTCGAGGACCAGATGCGCGCGTTGGGGGTGCCTGCGGTACAGCGGATCTGGGATTACGCCGAGTCGCAGGGTGTGTACCCGCACGGGCTCACCTGCGCGCTGTTGCCGCTGGCCGTGTCCTCGGTGCCGCCGAACGTGGTGCTGCCCGCCCGCAACAGGCAGACCGTTGCCAAGGTGATGGGGCAGGGGGTGAACATCTACTCGGTGAACGTCGCCGTCTCCTCCGCAGGCAAGGGCGAGACGGAGAACGCGGCCGACGCCGCGATCCCGCTGCAGCAGGGCGTCAAGCGGCTCGGTCTCGGCACCGCTGAGTATTACGCGAAGGAGTTGCGCGGCGTCGACGACGGGGAACCCGTCATCCACACCACCTCCATCCTGAACGTGATCGACGAGATGGACCAGCTGAACGCGTACCTGTCGCAGCCGGGCAACAAGCTGCCTGGGTTCATGACCATGGCGTACCAGAACGGCCAGGGCGGCCAGGGGACAAGCAACAAGGACAACGCGTCGGTGCTGCCGAAGCACGGCTCGCGGATCGGGTTCATGGTCAACTCGCAGCCGGAGAAGATGACCGTTCTGGCCCAGCACAACGCGATCGGCGCCGAGGCCCGGTTCATCGCCGGCAACACCGGCCTGATCCACCCCGATCACCTCGGGCCGCTGTACGGCCTCACCGTGGCGCCGGTGATGGCGGATCAGAGCTCCCAGCCGTGGCACCACACCGGCCACGTCGCCGACCCTCCGATCCCGTGCCAGCAGCCGGAGAGCGCCCGCGCCGCTGCGGCTGCGGTGCCGAACATCACTAACATCGGCAGCCATCGGACAGAGGGCGGCGAGGAGAAGAAGGGGCACCGTGGCTGGGATGACGCTCCACCGATCTGGGTCACGCTGCCGCCGAAGGCCGAGGCCGCGCTCGCCGAGTCCCACCGCATCTCCGCGGAACTCGCGGCCGATCCCACGCTGGCGCTGAAGGCGCAGGTGAGCGCTCACCGCGTCGTGACCATCCTCCACGCGTCTGTGGGGTTCGCAGTGCTCGACGGTGGGTACAACCCCACCGATGCCCAGTGGGAGGCTGCGGAGTTGCTGGTGACCGGCTCCGACCTGGTGAAGGAAATGTGCCGCGCGTACATCGCGCTGAAGACGCAGACGGCGGCGTTCGAGGAGGGCAAGATCCGGGGCGCCGGGAACGCCGGCAGCCGCGCCGCCGAGGCCGCGATCACTACGAGCGCCCTGCACAGCGCGATGAACGGGATCCTGGACCGCCTGCAGAAGGCCGGCGGTGTGGCGACGCCTCGCGATGTGCGCAACGGCGTGACGGGAAAGTTCGGCGGGCTGAGCAAGCCGCAGCGGAACCAGATGTACCCAGCCTTCACCGCGTTGGAGCGCGCGCAGCGGGTCCACCTCGGCGGGGACGGGACGTGGCGCATCGGACCGGCCCCCGCGGTGATCACCAGCTAGCAGCGGAGTACGTAGACGCCCCGATCGGTCACCGGTCGGGGCTTCTTCGTACCCGAACGGCCTCTGCGCGGCATGGTGTCAGATAGCGCACGAAACGTGGTCCGAATTCACTTCCGTAAAGTCGAAATCGGACATGTGGGCTCTGCAGCAGCCCACACCCGTTTCGGAAACACCCTCTGACCTGCGATGTGGGCTTGTGGGTTTGTGGGCTTGTGGGTTGGGGGGACACTCGCGGATGCAGGGGCTCTCTCTAACTCTCCAACATCTAATTTTCTTTACTAACGTGAATACCGAGACCGTCTACCCCGCTGTGAATGCCACCCCGGCCCACAGAGCCCACACGGCCCACAAGCCCACATCGCAGGTCAGAGCATGTTTTCGGTGTGGGCTCTTCGGATGATGTGGGCTGCCGATGTCCGATTTTGACTTCAGGACAGTGCATTTCGGGCACATCGGGATGCACCAGCTGAGTCGTCACCCGCTGAGGGGT
>WBZP01000931.1_pt1 | contig 11887 bp, 12 predicted proteins | sample 5204301 | NCBI WGS metagenome assembly WBZP01 (sample SAMN12412401, study PRJNA552823) | activated sludge metagenome | isolation source: activated sludge from nitrification reactor of wastewater treatment plant... | place: USA: Pennsylvania | collected 2017
CCGTTTCGACGGACGGCATCAACGTGATCGACCAGCTGCCGTGGTCGTGGCGCGTGGACGCGGGCCTCATGAAGAACTTCCGGATCGCGGGCGACGCGAAGCTGCAGTTCCGCGCCGAGGTCTTCAACCTGTTCAACCACGCGAACCTGAACTACCCGAACCTCAGCGTCGGCTCCTCGGACTTCGGCACGATCCGAGGCAAGTACGGCGACGGGCGCCGGGTCCAGCTCGGGTTCCGGTTCGTCTTCTAGAATACGCACCGTCCGGGCCGTGGCCCCGCATCGGGGCTCCGGCCCGGGCCCGTTCCCGCCGGGAACACCCCTCGGCCCGGCCCACGGAGGAGAGCCTCTCGTGTCGCCACGTCGCGCCGGGACGACCGGAAGCCGGAAGAAGAAGGCCGCGCCGCGTCCCCGCCGGGCGACCGCCCGCCACGGCGGCCCCCTCACGATCCGCGACGTGGCGGTGATGGCGGCGGTGTCCCCCGGCACCGTGTCGAAGGTCCTGAACGACGCTCCCGGGGTGGGGAGCGAGACCCGGGGCCGCGTGCTCGACCTCGTCCGCCAGCTCGACTACCACCCCGACGCCGCCGCCCGCAGCCTCGTCGTGCGCCGGACGGGCAGCATCGGCGTCATCATCCCGCACACCGGCAGCTACTCGATGGCGAGTGCTTACTGGCCTGTGCTCCTCACCGCGATCACCGACCGCGCCGCGGAGCGCGATCTCAACGTGCTGCTCTCGACCGCTCGGTCGGAGGAGGACGTGGACTCGGCCTACCGGTCGATCCTGCGCGGCCGCCGCGTCGACGGACTCGTCGTCGGCGCCGAGCAGTTCGGCCAGAAGCAGCTCATGGAGCTGCTCGTGAAGGGCTTCCCGTTCGTGATGGTGGGCAAGAGCCCGTTCGTCTCGCACTGGTGCGTCGACGTCGACAACGCGGGCGGGGCCTGCCTCGCCACCCGCCACCTCCTCGGCCTCGGCCGCCGCCGCGTGGCGATGCTCGCCGGCCCCGAGGCCTACCCGAGCGTCCACGACCGCGTAGAGGGCTACCGCCGGGCGATGGAGGAAGCGGGGCTCGAGCCGCGCGTGCAGCACTGCGGCTACCAGCAGGCGTCTGGCGCGCCCCCGGCCCTCCTCGCCGTCGAGCAGCTGCTCGAGTCCGGCCCCGGCCTCGACGGCCTCTTCGTCGGCGCCGGCGACCTCGCGCCGGCCGCCCTCGCCGTGGCCGCGCGCCACGGCGTCGGGATCCCGAAGGACGTCGCCCTCGTCGTGTTCGACGACCACCCGTACTACGACCGCTTCACGCCGGCCCTCACCGCGGTGAGCCAGCCGATCCACGACCTCGGCCAGGCCGCCTTCGACATGCTGTTCGCGCTCATGTCGGGCGAGCCGCCGGAGGTCCGCGAGCGCATCCTGCCGACCCGGCTCGTCGTGCGCGACTCCTGCGGCGCGCGGGCCTGAGGCCGCTTCCGTGGCCGGGCCGCGGTTGCTATCTTGGCCCGTGGCCCTGAAGGCTCTCCGACCGTCGCGCGTCCTCGTCGCGCCGGCCCTGCTCGCGGCCCTCCTCGCCGGCGCGGCCCGGGCCCAGGCCCCGGCCCCGGCTCCGGCCCGCGTCGTCTTCGAGGAGCTGAAGGCCGCCGGCGTCTCCTTCGTCACCGAGCCGAGCCGCACGAAGCGGAAGCACCAGCCCGAGACGATGATCTCCGGCGTCGCCCTCCTCGACTACGACGGCGACGGCCGCCTCGACGTCTACGTCGTCAACGGGGCGACGATGCCGGGCCTCGACAAGACCGACCCCCGGTTCCACAACCGCCTCTTCCGCAACCGCGGCGACGGCGCCTTCGAGGACGTGACGGACAAGGCCGGAGTCGCGGGGAAGAGCTACGAGCTCGGCGTCGCGACGGGAGACTTCGACGACGACGGGCGCGTCGACCTCTTCGTCGCCGGCCTGCGCCGCAACGTCCTCTACCGCAACCGCGGCGACGGGACGTTCGAGGACGTGACGGAGAAGGCCGGCCTCGCGAAGCCCGATCCCGACTACGGGACGCTGTGGTCGGTGGCCGCCGCGTTCCTCGACTACGACCGCGACGGCGACCTCGACCTGTTCGTCTCCAACTACTGCGTCTGGGACCCGGCGACCGAGCCCGTGTGCAACCGGCCCGAGTCGCCCGACTACTGCCATCCCGACGGGTACAAGGGCCTGCCGAACTCCCTCTTCCGCAACGAGGGCGACGGCACGTTCACCGACGTCTCGAGGGAGACGGGGATCCGCGCCCACGTCGGGAAGGGCATGGGGCTGGGCGTCGCCGACTTCGACGACGACGGCTTCACGGACGTCTTCGTGTCGAACGACAACGAGCCGGCCTTCCTCTTCCGCAACCTCGCCGGACGGCGCTTCGAGGAGGTCGCGCTCGCGGCCGGGGTCGCCTACACCGAGCGGGGGAAGGAGATCTCGGGCATGGGGGCCGACGCGCGCGATTTCGACAACGACGGGCGCGTCGACCTCTTCCAGACGGCACTCGACGGCGAGACGATGCCGCTCTTCCGCAACGTCGGGAAGATGAGCTTCGAGGACTGGACGGGGCCGTCCGGGCTCGTGGGGCCCACCCTCGCGAACACCGGCTGGTCGAACGGCATCGTCGACTTCGACAACGACGGGTGGAAGGACCTGTTCGTGGCCGGGGGCGGGGTCGTCGACCCGAAGGGCGACTTCGCCGACCGCGCGCCCCGCGAGAACACCGTGTACGTCAACTCCGGGCAGGGCCGGTTCGTCGACGGCACGAAGGCGGCCGGACGGGAGTTCGCGTCCCGCCGCGCGGTCCACCGGGGCGCGGCCTTCGGCGACCTCGACGGCGACGGCCGCGTCGACGTCGTCACGACCGCGCTCGAGGACCGGATGGAGATCTGGCGGAACGCCAGCCCGGCGCCGAACCACTGGCTGCTCGTGCGCACGGTCGGGACGCGGAGCAACCGCGACGGCGTCGGCGCGAAGCTGCGCGTGACGACGGCCGGCGGCGTGCAGCACTCCCACGTGAACACGGCGGTCGGCTACGGCTGCGCATCCGACCCGCGCGTCCACTTCGGCCTCGGCCCCGACGCGGTGGTGAAGGAGCTGCGGATCGAGTGGCCGAGCGGGACGGTCGACGTCCTCGCGGACGTGAAGGCGGACCGCGTCCTCACGGTCCGCGAGGGCGAGACGGCTGGGGTCAGATCTTGAATCTTGAATCCTGATCCGCCCGGGCCGGGGTCGATTGCGCGGCCCGCGCGGGCCGGGAGATGATCCGCCGAATGGCCCCGCCCCCGGACGACGCCGCCGAGCTCACCCTGAAAGCCGTCCTGACCGGCGTCGTCCTCGGGATCGTGTTCGGGGCCGCGAACGCCTACCTGGGCCTCCGGGTGGGCATGACGGTCTCGGCCTCGATCCCCGCCGCGGTGATGACGGTGGCCGCCTTCCGCCTGCTGCGCACGAACGGGTCGATCCTCGAGCTGAACCTGTCGCAGACCGTCGCCTCCGCGTCGACCTCCCTCGCCACGGGCACGATCTTCACGATCCCCGCGCTCTTCCTGTGGGGCCTCGTGCCGGCGTACCTCCAGGTCGTCGCCCTCGCGTTCCTCGGCGGCCTCCTGGGCCTCTCGGCGATGATCCCGCTGCGGCGGCTCCTGATCGTGAAGGCGCACGACGAGCTGCCGTACCCCGAGGGCACGGCCTGCGCGGAGGTCCTGCGCGCGACGAGCGGCGGCGGGGGACGGGGCGCGTGGATCTTCCGCGGCATGGCGGTCGGGGCGCTGGTGAAGCTCCTCGTCTCCCTGGCGTTCGCCTTCCCCGGCGAGCTGCACGCGGCGCTGCCGGTGCTGCCGAAGGCGGAGCTCGCGCTCGAGGTGGCGCCCGCGCTCCTCGGCGTCGGCTACATCCTGGGCTACCGGCAGTCGGCCGTCTGCGTCGCCGGCGCCCTCATCTCGGCCGTGACCCTCACGCCGCTCATCGCGTGGCTCGGCAGCGGCCTCGTGACGCCGCTCTATCCCGAGACGGCGAAGCTCGTCTCGCAGATGAGCGCCGACGACATCTGGTCGCGCTACGTGCGGTACGTCGGCGCGGGCGCGGTCGCGACGGCCGGGATCCTCACGGTCCTGCGCGGCCTGCCGACGATGGCGCGCGCGTTCGCGGCCGTGGCGCGGGGCGTGAGCGGCGGCGACGCGGGGGCCGCGGCCGGCGGGGACCGCACGGACCGCGACCTGCCCGCCGCGTTCGTCTTCGGCGGCGTCGCCGTCGTCGTGCTCGTGGCCGGCCTCGTGCCGGGCGTCTTCGCCGGGAACATGGCGCCGCTCCAGCGGGCCGTCCTCGCGGCCGGGGTCGGCCTCTTCGGCGTCCTCTTCGTGGCGGTGGCCGCGCGCATCGTCGGGATCGTCGGCGTCTCGTCGCAGCCGACCTCGGGCATCGCCCTCGTGACGCTCCTCGGCACGGCCTCGGTGTTCGCGGCGGCGGGCTGGGTCGACGCCGGCGCCCGGGCCGGCGTCCTCACCGTCGGCACGATCGTCGCGATCGCGGCGAGCAAGGCCGGCGACATCTCCCAGGACCTGAAGACCGGCTGGCTCGTCGGGGCGACGCCGGCGCGCCAGCAGCTCGGCCAGGTGATCGGCGCCGCGACCGCCTGCTGGGCCGTGGCCGCGACGGTGCTCCTCCTCGGCAATGCCTACGAGTTCGGCTCGAAGGACATCCCCGCGCCGCAGGCGACGCTCATGAAGACGATCATCGAGGGCGTCCTCTCGGGCGCCCTCCCGTGGGGCCTCGTCCTGACCGGGGCCGGCCTCTCGATCGGCGCGATCCTGTGCGGCGTCTCCGGCCTGGCCTTCGCGATCGGCGTCTACCTCCCGCTCGCGACGATGGCCCCGCTCTACGTCGGCGGCTGCGTGCGGGCCCTGGCCGAGCGCGGCGCGGGGGCCGGGCGGGAGGAGGGGAACCCGGGCGTCCTCGCCGCGTCCGGGCTCGTGGCGGGGGAGGGGCTCGCCGGCGTCGTGGTGGCCGGGCTCGTCGCCGCGGGGATGGCGCCGAAGTCGATGGAGCCGCGTCTCGCCGGCGTCGCGGGCGAGGCGGCCGCGCTCCTCGTGGCCCTCGCCGTGTGCGCCTTCCTCCTGCGCGCGGGCCGCGACGGCCGCACCGGCCCGCGTTAGCTCCCGCGCCTCCGCGGGTCGCCCAGCCGACAGAAACCAGCCCGGGGTCACAGAAGGGACTTGCGGCCGAGGGTCCCGGTGCTTATACTGAACCGTATGGTTCAGTATCAACCAGCCGACTTCGACACCTCGTTCGCCGCGCTCTCGGACGCCACCCGCCGCGGCGTCCTGGAGCGGCTCGCGCAGGCCGACGCCTCGATCACCGACCTCGCCGGGACGTTCGACATGACCCTGACGGGCATGAAGAAGCACGTCGGCGTCCTGGAGCGGGCGGGGCTCGTCACCACGGAGAAGGTCGGGAGGGTGCGGACCTGCCGGCTCGGCCAGCGCCGGCTTTCGGAGGAGGCCGCCTGGATCGAGAGGTACCGGCAGATGTGGGAGTCACGCTTCGATGCGCTGGACGCGGTCGTCCTCGAGCTGAAGCGGAAGGAAAAGGGCGATGGGCGAAAGAAGAGAAAGTGAGCGTGTCTCGATGAAGAACCCCACGAAGGTGGAACGGACGTCCGACCGCGAAGTGGTCGTCACGCGGACCGTGGACGCCCCGGCCCGGCTCGTGTTCGAGGCCTGGACGAAGGCCGAGCTGTTCGAGCGGTGGTGGGTGCCGAAGTCGGCCGGAGTGTCCCTGCTGTCCTGCGAGATGGACGTCCGGGTCGGGGGCCGGTACCGCCTCGTGTTCGGCCACCCCGCGGCCCCTTTGCCCATGGAGTTCTTCGGCCGCTACCTCGAAGTGACGCCGCCCTCGCGCCTCGTCTGGACGAACGAGGAGGCGGGCGAGAACGGGCAGGTCACCACGGTCACGTTCGAGGAAACGGACGGCCGGACGCGGGTGGTCCTGCACGACCTGTATCCCTCGAAGGAGGCTCTCGACGCCGGCATCGGGAGCACCGACGGGATGGGCGAGACGTTCGACCAGCTCGACGAGCTCCTCGTCAGTCTGGCCGCGGGACGCGCGTGAGGGAAGCGCCGTTCATGGCCGCCGCGCGGCGGCCATGAACGGCGTGTTGCGCGGCGTGACGATCGTGCCGTCCGCCTCGACGGCGATGAGGCCGGCTCCGGGGCCGACCTCCTCGAGCACCGCCTGCGCGGCCTCGTCGAGCGCACGGCCGTCCGCGACGAGGTCGGCGAGCCGCTTCGCCGCGAGCTTCACGAGGATGCGCTCCCCGACGCCGGTCATCGAGACCGCCACGCGCGGCGTGCAGTACGTGCCGGCGCCGATCACCGGCGTGTCGCCCACCCGGCCGGGGTAGCACTGGCCCGTCCCGCCGGTCGACGTGCCCGCGGCGAGACGCCCCTCGCGGTCGACCGCCGCCGCGCCCACCGTGCCGAGGCGCGGGTTCTCCTGCTTCCACGCCGCGGCCATCGCCGCGTAGTCGAGGCGGCGGCACGCGTCGTCGAGGTGCTCCTGCCAGTAGGCGATCTTGGCCGGCGTCGCCACGACGCCCGTCGCGTGCCCGAGCCGCGTGGCGAGGACGAGCGCGTCGGGCCCGGCGAGCATGACGTGCGCGTCCTGGTCGAGGAGGTAGCGCGCGAGGCTCACGGGGTGGCGCAGGAGGGGGACCTGGGCCACCGCGCCGGCGCGCCCGTCGGAGCTCATGAGGCTCGCGTCGAGCCGCGCGACGCCGTCGGCCTGCAGGTACGCGCCCTTTCCCGCGTTCAGGAGCGGCTCGTCCTCGAGGGCGCGCACCGCGGCCTCGACCGCGTCGAGGGCCGCGCCCCCGCCGGCGAGCACCGTCCACCCCGCGTCCGCCGCCCGCTCGCACGCCGCGCTCCGCGCGTCTTCCTCACCGGGCGGCGGCGTGCCGCAGCCCCCGTGCACGACGATCGCTGGCTTCATGGCCGGTCAAGGTAGCGCCTCGCCCGCGCGCCGCGCAAGGCGTCGCTTGCATCGCGAGGCGAGCCGGTCGAAGCTTCAGTCTTTCCTCGCGCGGAGCGACACGACATGATCTCTCGCCTCACCGTCCTCGCCGCCACTCTCGCCCTCCTTGCCGCCCTCGCCGTCGTGACGCCGGCCTCGGCCGCGCCGGCGCCAGCGACGCCCGGCACGCGCCTCGTCCTCGTCGGCGGCGGCGACCGCCCCGGCGACGCGGTCGCGCGCTTCGTGGCCTGGGCGGGCGGGCCCGCGGCCCGCATCCTGGTCCTGACCTGGGCGAGCAGCGAGCCGAAGGAAAGCGGCGAGTCGCTCGCGGCGGAGATGCGCGAGCTTCGCCCGGCCGAGGTCGTGATCGGTCCCCCGGCCGTGCTCGACGCCAAGGGGAAGGCGGCGCCGCTCGACGCCGGGAAGCTGGCGGAGACCGCGGCCGCGCTCGCGCGGGCGAGCGGGGTGTTCTTCACCGGGGGCGAGCAGGCGCGGGTGATGGACGCGCTCGGCGACTCTCCGCTCCTCGCCGAGCTGCGGGCGCGCTACGCGAAGGGGACCGTCTTCGGCGGCACGAGCGCGGGCACCGCGATCATGTCGGCGCTCATGATCACGGGCGAGGGGGACTTCACCGTCATCGACGCCGCGAAGGTGGAGGTGAAGCCGGGGCTGGGGCTCATCCCGGGCGTCATCGTCGACCAGCACTTCGTGAAGCGCCAGCGCGAGAACCGCCTCTTCGGCCTCGTTCTCGCCCACCCGGAGCTCCGCGGCGTGGGGATCAACGAGGACACCGCGCTCCTCGTCGAGGACGGCCACCGGGGCGAGGTCGTGGGCGCGGGCCCCGTGATGCTCGTCGACGCGAAGGGCCCCGACCGGCTCGAGATCACCCTGCTCCGCCCCGGCCAGAAAGCCGACCTCGCGAAGCCCTGATCGCCGCGGGATTCACTCTCGGAGCGGAGGGGGATTCACTCCCGCGGAGCCCAGTGGGTGGCCGGGGGGTGCGACACAGCACCCGCAACCGAGCCACGGGCTGCGAGCGGAGGGGGGATTCACTCCCCCGCAGCGAGCGGGGAGTCTGAGGGGGGCGGCGCAGCCCCCCTCAGAATCAGGACAGCATCAATGCAGCTTGGCGTACTTGGCCTGGAGCTCGTCCTTGCTCTCGGCGTGCTCGGGGTCGGTGATGATGCAGCCGTCGACCGGGCACACCTCGACGCAGCGCGGGTTGTCGTAGGCGCCGACGCACTCGGTGCACTTCTCGGGGTCGATCACGTAGATCGAGTCGCCGGCCGTGATGGCCGTGTTGGGGCACTCCGGCTCGCACGCGCCGCAGCTGATGCACTCGGCAACGATCTTCATCGCCATGGGGTTCTCTATCCTCCTGAGAGCGCCGCCGGACCGCAATACTTGCGCCCGCAGTGCCCGTCTGCCGAGTGACGTTGCACGATTCCTGCCACTTTGGACGGATTGTTCGCTCGTCCGCCGCAGCCCCCGTCTGACGTTATACTTGCGGGGTTTGCGGTCGCCCCGGCGCCCGCGGAGCCGCCGCGTGCATCTCCTTTATACCCTCCTCCTGACGGTCGGCTTCGTCCTCGCCATGCCCTGGTTCCTCTGGAAGGGCCGGGGCAGCGGGAAATACCTGCGGACCTTCCGCGAGCGGATGGGCCGGCTGCCCGTCTACCTGAACGTGGACGGGGACCGGTCGATCTGGATCCACGCCGTCTCCGTGGGGGAGGTCCTGGCCGCGCGCCCCCTCGTCCCGGCCCTCCGCGACCGCTTCCCGGGTCACCGGATCTTCGTCTCCACGACCACGATGACGGGGAACGCGGTCGCCCGGAAGAGCCTTCGCGGCGTCGACGGGCTTCTCTACGCGCCGTTCGACTTCCCCCACCCCGTGCGGCGCGCGCTCGACGTGCTGAACCCGTCGCTCCTCGTCCTCGTCGAGACCGAGCTGTGGCCCAACCTGATCCACGAGGCCCGCCGCCGCGGCACCCGCGTCGCCCTCGTGAACGGCCGCATCTCGCCGCGCTCGTTCCCGCGCTACCGGAGGCTGCGCCGGTTCCTCGCGGGCACGCTCGCCGAGGTCGACCTCTTCCTGATGCAGGGCGAGGCCCACGCCGGGCGCATCCGCGAGATGGGCGCGCCCCCGGGGCGGGTCGAGGTCACCGGCAACCTGAAGTTCGACGCCGCCCCTCCCGGCCGCCTGCCCGAGCGCCTCGTGAAGCTCCTGCAGGCCGGCGGCGCCGCGCGGCCGCTCTGGGTCGCGGGCAGCACGGTCGGCGGGGAAGAGGAGCTCGTGCTGAAGGCCTTCCACCGCGTCCGCGCGGACGTGCCGGAGGCGCGCCTGCTCGTGGCCCCCCGCCACCCCGAGCGGTTCGACGCGGTCCCCCCGCTCGTCGAGGCGGCCGGATTCCGCTGCCTGCGCCGCTCCGCCCTCGATCCCGCCGCGTGGCAGGACGGTGAGGTCCTGCTGCTCGACACGCTCGGCGAGCTCTCGCAGGTCTACGCGCTGGCGAGCGTCGTCTTCGTGGGCGGCAGCCTCGTGCCGGCCGGCGGCCACAACATCCTCGAGCCCGCGGTGGCCGGCAAGCCGGTCGTCGTCGGCCCGCACATGGAGAACTTCCAGGAGATCGCCGAGCAGTTCCGGGCCGAGGCGGCCGTCGAGCAGGTCGGTTCGGCGGACGAGCTCGGCCGCTGCGTATCGTCGATCCTGCTCGACGACGCGCGCCGAGCGAGCCTCGGGTCGCGCGCGCGCGACCTCGTCGGGCGCAACCGCGGCGCCGTCGTCCGCAGCGTCGCCGCGCTCGCCGCGCTCGTCCGGTGAAGCGGCTGCTGGCCTCCGCCTTCGGCGCCGCCGCCGCGCTCCGCCTCGCCGCCTACGAGCGCGGGCTCCTCCGACGTCACCGCCTCGCCGGCCCGGTCGTGAGCGTCGGCAACCTCGGCGTGGGCGGCTCGGGGAAGACGCCGGTCGTCAGGCGCGTCGCCGAGATCCTGCGCGACGCCGGCGCGCCCGTCGCGGTCCTGAGCCGCGGCTATGGCGGCCGCTTCCGCGGCGACGCGCTCGTGGTGAGCGACGGCCGCGACGTCCTCGCCGGCGCCGAGGACGCCGGCGACGAGCCGGTGATGCTCGCGCGGGCCCTGCCCGGCGTCGTGGTCGCGGTCGGCTCGCACCGCGACGCCGTGGGCCGCGCGGTCGAGGCCCGCTTCGGGCGCCGCGTCCACGTCCTCGACGACGGCTTCCAGCACCTGCGGCTTCTCCGCGACCTCGACCTCGTGTGCCTCGACGTGGCGGACCTCGACGATCGCCCGATGCCGGCCGGCCGCCTGCGCGAGGAGCCCTCCGCGCTGTGCCGCGCGTCGCTCGTCCTGCTCACGCGGACCGAGGCCGCGACCGAGGACGAGCTGCGCCGGCTCGAGGCCCGGACCGGCCCCGAGCGCACGCTGCGCGTGCGCCGGCGCGTCGTCGGCTTCCGCACCCTCGACGGATCTCCCGCGGAAGCGCCCGCCCGCGCCTTCCTCCTCGCCGCGATCGCGCGGCCGGAGCGCCTCGAGGCGGACGTCGCGGCCCGGGGCTGCCGCGTCGCGGGCCGCGCGTTCTTCCGCGACCACCACCGCTTCGCCGCGGCCGAGGTGGGCGACGTGCTCGCCCGCGCGGCCGAGGCCGGCGCCGACGCGATCGTCACCACCGCGAAGGACGCCGTGCGCCTCCCGCCTCCGCGCGCCGCGTCCGCGCCGGTGCTCGTCCTCGAGATCGAGGCGGAGATCGCGGGCGAGGAGCGCCTTCGCGAGCGCCTCCTCGCCGTGGCCGGGAGGGCCGCCTGAGCCGCGCGACCCGCCACCGGCTCGAGGCCGCGCTCGCGGGCGGCGTGGCGTTCGTCGTGCGCCGGCTGCCGCGACGGTGGGTGCTGTGGCTCGGGGGCCGGCTCGGCCGGCTGTGGGGGCGCCTCGACCGGCGCCACCTGGAGATCGCCGCCCAGAACCTCCGCCAGGCGTTCCCCGACTGGGACGCGGCGCGCGTCGAGCGGACCGCGCGCGCGGTGTACGCCCACTTCGGCACCGTCATCCTGGACCTCCTCTGGATGCAGGGGCGAAGCGCGAAGGAGCTCCTGGCCCTCGCCGACCTCGACGGGATCGAGGTCCTGCAGTCGGCCGTCGCCGAGGGCCGGGGCGTCCTGTGCCCCTCCGCCCACTACGGGAACTGGGAGGTGCAGGCCGTCGCCTCGAGCCCGCTCATCGGCCGCATCAGCTCGATCGCCCGCGCCCTGGACAACCCGGCCCTCGACCGCCGGCTCGTCGACTTCCGCACGTCGACGGGGAACGGCGTCTTCTACAAGAAGAACGCGCTCTCGGGGGTGATGAGGGCGCTGCGCGCGGGCGAGACGGTGGCGGTGCTCATCGACCAGAACGTGCAGGAGCGCGACGGCATCTTCGTGGAGTTCTTCGGCCGGCCGGCCGCCACGACCACGGTCGCCGCGGCGGTGGCGCTCAAGACGGGCTCGGCGATCGTCCCCGTCCGCTGCACGCTGCAGCCGAGCGGGCGCTACCTCATGCAGTACGGCCCGCGCGTCGAGTGGACGGGCTCCGGCCGCCGCGACGAGGACGTGCCGGCGCTGACCCAGGCCCTCACCGCGATCGTGGAGGGATGGGTGCGCGAGCACCCCGAGCAGTGGCTGTGGCTCCACCGCCGCTGGAAGACGCGGCCTTCCGCGTCGCCGTCTCCGGCGACGCCCGAGGCGGCCGGCGGGGCCCCGGCGTGATCGCGGCCGAGCGCGTCCTCGTCCGCGCGCCGAACTGGGTCGGCGACGTGGTCCTCTCGCTCCCGGCCCTGCGCGACGTGCGCCGCGCGTGGCCGTCCGCCCGGCTGTCCGTGCT
>WBZP01006207.1_pt1 | contig 11887 bp, 9 predicted proteins | sample 5204301 | NCBI WGS metagenome assembly WBZP01 (sample SAMN12412401, study PRJNA552823) | activated sludge metagenome | isolation source: activated sludge from nitrification reactor of wastewater treatment plant... | place: USA: Pennsylvania | collected 2017
AACAGGACATCCTTGCCGGGCTTGAGGGGGTAGAGCCGCCCCACCTCGAAGGGCTGGGCCGGGTCGGTCACCACCGGATCGCCGCCCCGTCCCAGCCGGATGTAGGCCGGGCCGGGCAGATCCACGGTTTTCGGCATCATCCGGCGCATCTCCTCGGCATCGGCCGGGGCCAGGATGGTCATGCCGGGGAGCGGCCGCAGGATGGCCAGGTCCTCGGTGGCCAGATGGGTCGGGCCCAGCGGCGCGTACACCAGCCCGCCGCCGCTGCCGATCAGCCGCACCTGGGTCCGGTGCAGGCAGCAGTCCAGCACCACCTGCTCGTAACAGCGCCGGGTGAGGAAGGTGGCGATGGTGTTGATGTAGACGATCCGACCCTCCAGCGCCATGCCGGCGGCCATGCCGACCACGTGGGCTTCGCTGATGCCCTCCATGAAGAAGCGGTCGGGCATCTCCGCCTTGAAGGCGTCCAGGGTACCCGCGCCAATGTCGGAGCCGATGAAGACGATCCGCTCGTCCTGCTTCGCCAGCTCGTAGACGCAATCCAGGCAGGTCTTGCGCATCAGGCCTCCTCCAATCCGGCCAGCAGGGTCGCCACTTCGTCCTCGGTCACCTTGTTCTTGTGGTGCCAGGCGGCGTTCCACTCCAGGGCACGGACGCCCTTGCCCTTGACGGTGTGGCAGACCAGCACCGAGGGCCTGCCGGAGGCGAAGGGCACCTGGGTGAGGTCCGTGCGCAGCGCGTCCACGTCGTGGCCGTCCACCTCCCGCACGGCGAAGCCGAAGGCCCGCCACTTGTCGGCCATGGGTTCCAGGTCCAGCACTTCCGCGGTGGTGCTGTAGGACTGCATGTGGTTGTAGTCCACCAGCACGGTGAGGTTCTCCAGCCGGTGCTTGGCGGCGGACAGGGCCGCCTCCCACAGCGAGCCCTCGTTGCATTCGCCGTCGCTGTCGATGACGAAGACCCGGCCCGACTCCGGGCGCGAACGCAGGGCCAGGGCCATGCCCACCCCCAGGCTCAGGCCGTGGCCGAGGCTGCCGGTGGAGGCTTCCACGCCGGGCACCTTGCCGCGCTCCGGGTGGCCGCCGAGCTTCCCGTCGAGGTGGCAGAACTTCAGCAGCTCGGAGGCCGGGAAGAAGCCCTTGTCGGCGAGGATGGCGTAGAGGGCCAGGCAGCCGTGCCCCTTCGACAGGATCATGCGGTCGCGGCCTTCCCACAGCGGACGCGCCGGGTCGAAGCGCAGCACGTCGTCGTACAGCACCCGCAGCAGCTCGACCAGCGAGAAGGCGGAGCCGAGGTGGCCGCGCTTGCCGGCGGCGAAGGCGCGCAGGATCTGCACGCGAAGGTCCCTGGACCGGCGGTCGAGGGGGGCGCTGGGTCTAGGCGGCGAAGTAGGGGAAGCGGGCATGGTCATCCATCAGGGTTGCGAGCTGGGTCCGGGCCTTGCCGAGCTGCCGGGCCTGGCGTTCGCGGGCGCTGCGGCCGCCGGGGTCGGCGAAACTGCGGCGGTCCAGGGGGCCAGGCAGGAACTCGTTGAGAAGGATGGCGCACCATTTGATGCCGAACAGGGGGAAGGCGAGCCGGGTGCGTTGCGGGAGGCCGTCGATGGCCAGCCGGTCGAGGACCCCGGCGGCAAAGCGTCGGCGCAAAGCGAGATCAAGGTCCATGCCGGGGTGGAGGAGGAAGTCCGCCACCAGTTTGGCGGGATCGTCCCACCCGAAGTACTCGAAGTCGAGGAACACCAGCCCGGACGGGGCCCGGAGGGCGTTGTGGAAGCCGAAATCCGAGGGGCTCAGGGTGCGGCGCGCGGCCGGCAGGGGCGCGGCGAAGTCGGCCCCGGCGCGGGCCCGGCACTCCAGCCTCAGGTCGCGCCAGGCCGGCAGGAGCTCCCCGGCCAGGAAGGGGGCGAGGCCGGACTCCCCGGCCAGGACGGGATCGACCGCCGCCAGCCGGGCCAGCCGCTGGTCGATGTTCTCCGCCACCGCCGCCAGGGAGAAGCCGGCCTCGGAGGCTTCCGGCAGCGCCGCGGCCCCATTCGCCAGGCGCAGGGCATGGACCTCCGCCAGGAAGGCGCAGGCCGCGTCCACGTCCTGCGCGCTCGGCGGTGTCGGCGGCGCGCCTGGGACGAAGGCATAGAGCCCGAGGGCCGCCTCCGCATCCCGGGCAAGCGGCTGCGGGAGGCAGCGCAGGCCGTGCCCCCACAGGAATCCGAGGGCGCCGAACTCGACCGCCAACCGGTCGCGGGCATCGCCCGGGTGGCGGAAGTAGGCCTTGAGGGCGAAGCAGCTGCCGTCCTCCGACTCCAGCCGGTAGACCTGGCTGTTGCGGCCCCCGCCGATCGGCGTCAGCGACCTTGGCGGCCCGCCGGCCAGCCGCGCGACCGCATCAGGGGAGAGGGTTGCGCTAGTCACCCAGCAGCCTCGCGCCGATCTGCGCCCAGGAGCGGGCCACCCACAGGTCCGGCAGGTCCGCCGGTCCCGGTTCGTGGCCGGGGGCGTAGAGGATGGCCTGGACTTCGGCCGGAAAGGTCTCCTCGCGGAAAGTCTCGACCAGGTCGTCGATGAAGCAGGTGCAGCCGCTGGCGCGGATCAGGGCGACCTTCTCCGGGCGGGTGGCGCCACAGTGGAAGTGGCCCGGATCCAGGCCGGCCCCGGCCGCGAAGAAGCCGTGGTCGGCGAGCCAGCGGCGGGCTGCCTCGCGGAGGTTGGTGCCGGTCGGGTCCACCGAGGCGGTTTCGGTCTTGTGGCTGATGATGTGCACCTCGACCGCGGCGGCGCGGCAGCGCGCCAGGAAGGCCAGGACGCCTTCGGCGGGGCGCGCCTCCTGGATGCGCGGGCCGTAGGCCAGGCCCTGGAGGCGCTGCCAGGCCAGGTCGCCCTCCGGCGAGCGCCGGGCTGCCTCGCGGATCGCCTTCTGCGGGCGCGGGGGGTCGGCGGGAACCAGTCCGGCCTCCGCGGCCAGTCGCTGGAACACCGCGTCGTAGCAGATGACCGTGTTGTCGAAGTCGATGCCGACCACCGGGGTCATGGGGCGGCCCCCGCCGGGCGCCCGACGGCGGGCGTGGTCAGTGCAGCCCCACGCTCTGCATGAGCTTGATGTTGGAGTACAGGGGGCTGGTCATCGGCTCGGGCACCCGCCCCGCCTCGAACGCCGCCTTCAGGTCCTGCACCGCCTCCTGGATGGTGTGCCGGGGGACAAACCCCAGCTCCCTGCGGATCTTCTCCGAGGAGATGTGGTAGGAACGGTTGTCATCGGTGGGGGTGGTCACGATGCCCACGTCCGCGCCCATCACTCCCCGGACGATGTCGGCGATCTCGCCGACGGTGTGGTTCTGGTAGCCGGCGTTGTAGGTCTTCCCGTCGATGGCCTCGTCCGGCCATTCCAGGGTCCGCAGGTAGAGGTCGGTCATGTCCTGGATGTGCAGGTTCGGCCGCATCTGGCCGCCGCCGAAGACCTTGATGGTGCGGTTGAAGTGGGCGTGGGCGGCCATGACGTTCACCGCCAGGTCCAGCCGCAGCCGCGGGCTGTAGCCGCAGACCGTGGCCGGGCGCAGGGTCAGGGTGGTGAAGCCGGGGGCGCGCTTGTCCCGCAGCACGTCTTCGCACATCGCCTTGTACCTGGAGTAGTCGGTGAGGGGCTCGAGGCTCAGCTCCTCGGTGACGTCCTGGCCGGGCTTGACCCCGTAGACGCTGGAGGACGAGGCATAGATGAACCGCCTCACGCCGCTCTCCTTGCTTACGTCCACCAGGCCGAAGAAGGCGTCGTAGTTGATGCTGCGGCCGAGGTCGGGGTCCAGTTCGAAGCTGGGGTCGTTGGAAATGCAGGCCAGGTGGATGACCGCCTGGCAGCCGGGGAGGACCCGGCGCAGCAAATCGACATCGCGAATGTCGCCTTTCACCTGTTCGAGCCCGGGGTGGTCCTTGACCGCGTCCAGCACGTGGTCGCCGTAGAGGTAGAGGTCCAGCACCCGCACCTTGTGGCCCGCCGCCAGAAGCTTCGGCACCAGCACCGCACCGACGTAGCCGGCGCCGCCGGTCACCAGCACCCGTTCGAACGGCAGGCTCATGCTTCCCCTCCGGCGCGCAGCCGGGCCAGCACCCGGTCGGTGAGCTCGTGGACCAGCACCGCGTGGGCGGACTCCACCGGCCCGTAGCTGGCGTTGGCCACGTAAAGGTTGGCGTCGCCGCAGCCGCGCAGCGGGTTGTCCGCGCCGAAGCCGGACAGGGTCAGGATCCACAGGCCGCGCGCCCGGGCCGCGGCGCAGGCGTTGAGGATGTTGGGCGAGCGGCCGGAGCTGCTGATCGCCACCAGCACGTCCTCCGGGTCGGCCCACAGGTCCACCAGCCGCTGGAAGGCGTTCTCGTAGCCATTGTCGTTGGCCAGGGCGGTGAGCAGGGGCGGCTCATTGAACACCAGCCCGCGGATCTTGAGGCTGTGGCAGAGGTCGGTCTGCATGTGGCTGGCGATGGCGGCGCTGCCGCCGTTGCCGACGACCAGTACCTTGCGGCCCCCCGCGCGTGCCGCGAGCAGGCGTTCGGCGGCCGCGTCGAGAACCTCGTCCAGGGTCCGGGCCGCACCCCCGCCGCCGGTGCAGGCCACCTCCTCCGGATGGACGGCCAGGTGGTCGAGCCAGACGCGGTTGATGCTGGGCGCGGGAATCACGAGGGGGCCCCCTGTCCGAGGATCGCGGTGATGTGCTCGGCGATCTGGCCGGCATCGAGGAACGTGCGGTGGCCGACGGTCGCCACCGCGTGGGCGCCGACGATGTTGCCGATGAAGCCGACCACGTCCACCGGCGCGCCCTGGGCGACGCAGACCGTGGCGGCGGAGAACACCGCGTCGCCGGCGCCGACCCGGTCGAGGATGCGGTTGGACAGCGACGGCGAGGTGGAGAACCCCTCCTTGGCGCTCCACAGCAGGTTGCCGACCTGGCCGCGGGTGACCAGCAGGGTGTCGCAGCCCAGCCTGCCGGCGACCTCCTCCATGATCCCGGCGGTCTCCCGCCGGCGGCTGCGGACCTCCAGCCGGAGCTCCTTTTCCGAGAGGCTGATGAAGTCGGCCCGGCGGTACTTGGAGATGGTGTTGTAGCCCTGGTTGTCGGCGTTGGTCTGGGTGTTCACCGCCAGGAACTTCGCCTTCTCGCAGAGGATCTCCACCGCCTGCGGCACGATCATGCCGTGGCCGTAGTCGGTGGCGATGACCACGTCGTAGTCCTGGACGATGGCGTCGAGGGTGTTGCAGAGCTCGTCGGCGAGCGGGCTCTCCTCCTCCATGTGCTTGAGCAGGTAGACCTCGAACAGCTTCTGCAGCGGGTAGCTCTCCACGAAGCGGCGCTTGACGATGGTCGGCGCCTCGTCCTGGTAGAGGAAGATCGGCCGCACCCGGCGGTTGAGCTGCTGGCGGATGAACAGCTCGGTGGGATCGGGCCGGCCGTCCTGGCGGCCGAGCACGGTGAGCATGTCCACCTGGTCGACGAAGGCGGCGACGTTGTTGGCCACCGCCAGGATGCCGCCGGCGAAGCTCTCGGTGCGCAGGTAGCGGGTGGCCAGGATCGGTTCCTTGCCGGACTTCCCCATGGTCTCGACGTAGTGGTACTCGTCGACGATGGCCTCGCCCAGCACCAGCACCTTGAGGCCGCGGCCGGATTCCAGCCAGCGGTTCACCGCGGCGGGCGAATGGCGGGCGGAGAACCCGGCGAGGAATTCGCCGACCTCAGGCGGATAGGCCGACAGGGGGTTCTGGAAGGAGGTGGGGCGGTTGGGTGCGCTGCTGCGGATCACGGTCAGTTTTGCGCCGGCTTCGGCCGCAGCTTCGCGCTCCCAGTCCCGGCTGCCGGACGTCTCTTTGATGCCGCGGGCGAACACCCCGGGCCGCAGCGCCCGGATGGCCGCAGCCGCGTCCGTCTGATCGTCCAGGCCCACCCAGTCCACCGCCGCCAGGGCTGCAAGAGCCAGCGCCCGCTCCGCCTGGTCGAAACGCGGCACTCCCGGGACGCCTGGCGTTCCGGTGTCCGGCGCCAGGGCCACCACCAGGAGATCGCCGAGGCCGCGCGCCTCCTCCAGAAAGCGCACATGGCCGGCGTGCAGGACCTCGAAATCGCCGTGGCAGAGCACCACCCGCTGCCCGGCGGGGCGGTCGGCCAGCCGCGTGGCGAGGTCCCCGAGGGACAGGATCTTGGCTGTGGAGGGGGTTGGGTTCGCCATGCCGGGTCACTTCCCCAGGTACTTGAACCAGTCGCGGGTGGCTTCCTGGACCGAGGCCGTGTCCCAGACCGGGGCGTGTCGCCACAACTCGATGTGTTCCAGCATGTTGCTGACTCCCTGCTCAAACCCCACCGTGGGCTGCCAATCGAGCATGTGGCAAATTTTGCCTGTATCTGCAAAGGTGCAATCGGGCTCCCCCGGCCGTTTGGGAACGTATGCAATTTCACCACCAATCAGGTTCACCAGGGTGTTCATGCTGTAGGTGCCGCCCGAGCCCACGTTGAAGATCTCCCCGGCGACCTCGGATTCGGCGGCCCTGAGGAAGGCCTCGGCCACATCGGTCACGTAGGTGAAGTCGCGGGTCTGGGTGCCGTCGCCCACCACCGTGAACGGCTTGCCCGCCAGCTTCTGGGCCAGGAACACGCCGAACACCGCACCGTAGGTGCCGCTGGTGCGGGAGCGCGGGCCGAACACGTTGAACAGCCGCAGGGACACGGCCGGCAGTCCGTAGATCCGGTGCCACGCCAGGACGTATTCTTCGCCCATGTACTTGGTGAGGGCATAGGGGAACATCGGCCGGATCGGTGCGGTTTCCGGCGTGGGCACGAGGTCCGGCAGGCCGTAGCAGGTGGAGGAGGCCGCGTACAGGAAGCGGCGCACCCCGCCGAGGCGCGCCGCCTCCAGCACCGAGATCGTCCCGTCGACATTGGCGGCGTGGTAGTCCATGGGCCGCTGGATGGACGGCACGATGTCTGCAAGTCCGGCCAGGTGGAAGACCCAGTCCTTGCCTTCGAGGAGCGGGCGGATGCGCCCGAAATCGGCCACGTCCGCGGTCTCCACCGTGAGCCCGGGGTGGTCGGCGAAGCCCGCCAGGTTTTCCCGCCGCCCGGTGGCGAAGTTGTCAACCACCAGAACCCGGTGGCCCTCGCCCAGCAGGCGCTCCGCGAGATGGCTGCCGATGAAGCCCGCGCCTCCGGTGACGACAGTGTTGAAGGTCATGCGGCTCACCTCGTAGGGACCAGGGAAGGGATCCGGAGTGCGGCGATCCTGGAGGATCCCTGCCGGGGATTTCGGTCCAGAATCCACGGGTACCTTATCGTGCAAGGATTGCCTCACCCTGTTTTTTGTACCCCGGGCCGCGGAGCGAGGATGGCCGTCCCATGACAGCACCGCAACCGACCCCGTCGCGGGCGGAGGTGGCGACCCTACTGGAGGAGGCCCTGGCCCGCCACGGCCGGGGCGACCTGGACGGTGCGGAGGCCCGCTTCATGGCGGTCCTGGCCCTGGATCCCCGGCAGTTCACGGCCACCCACCAGCTGGGCGTCATCGCCAACCAGCGCGGCCGACCCGACGAGGCGGCGCAACGGCTCTCGGCGGCCCTGCGCCTGCACCCGCGCTCCGCCCTGGCCCGGCTGAACCTGGGCATCGCACTGGCCGGCCTGGGCCGGTACGAAGAGGCCCTGGCCGAGTACCAACTGGCGGCGATCCTCCAGCCCGGACTGCCCGATCCGCACCTCAACCAGGGGCTCGCCCTGCACAGCCTCGGCCGCGCCGCGGAGGCCCTGGCGGCCTTCGACCGGGCCCTCGCGCTGCAGCCGGATTCCGCCAAGGGGCTGCTGAACCGCGCGCAGGTCTGCCAGGAGCTGGGACGTCCGACCGAGGCCCTGGCCAGCTTCGACCAGGCCCTGCGGCTGCATCCCGGGGATCCGGATGCCCTCACCAGCCGCGGCGCCCTGCTGCAGGCGCTGCACCGCCCGGCCGAGGCGCTCTGCGACCACGACCGGGCCCTGGCCCTGGCGCCGGACCACGCCGGCGCGCTGATGAACCGCGGCACCGCGCTGCTTGACCTGAAGCGGCCCGCCGAAGCCCTGGTCAGCCTGGACCGCTCGCTCGCGCTGCTGCCCGGGCAGGCCGATGCCCGCATGAACCGCGGCAACGCCCTGCTGCAGTTGCGGCGGCTGAGCGAAGCGGTGGCCGAATTCGACCAGGCCCTGGCGCTCCAGCCCGGCCGCATCGACGCGATCCTGAACCGCGGCAACGCCCTGCACCGCCTCGGCCGGCACGCCGAGGCGATCGCCGCCTGCGACCAGGCCCTGGCTGCGGATCCGGGCCACACCATCGCGCACTCGGCGAAGCTCTTCATGCTCGACTACCTGCCCGACCTCACCTTCGAGAAACACCAGGCCGCCCGGCGCGACTACTTCCTGGCCCACCGGGCCGGCTGGGCGCTGCCCGAGGCCCTCGACAACGGCCGCGATCCCGTGCGGCGGCTGGTGGTTGGCTATGTCTCCGCGGACTTCTGCCGCCATTCGGCGGCCAGCTGCTTCGGCCGGGTGCTGGAACACCACGACCGCGCCGCGGTCGAGGTCGTCTGCTATTCCGGCGTGCTCGCCGAGGACGAGGTGACGGCGCAGTTCCAGGGCTGGGCGGACCGCTGGGTTCCCGCCGCCGGGCTCGACGATGACCAGCTGGCCGCGCGCATCCGCCAGGACCGGGTGGACATCCTGGTGGACCTGTCCGGACATTCCACCGGCAACCGCCTGCCGGTGTTCGGCCGCCGGCCGGCGCCGGTCCAGGTCACCGCCTGGGGGCATGGCGGCGGCACCGGCCTGCCCATGATCGACCACCAGTTCACCGATCCGGTGCACATCCCGGCCTGGGCGCGGCCCCTGTTCGCCGAGGCCTGCTGGGACCTGCCCTGCTGCATCACCTTCGAGCCGCCGGCCGACGCGCCGCCGGTGAACGACCTGCCGGCGCGGGCCAACGGTGTCGTCACCTTCGGCAGCCTGAACCGCTCTTCCAAGATCACCCCCGCGCTGCTGGCACTGTGGGCGCGGATCCTGGCCGCCGTCCCCGGCTCCCGGCTGCTGCTCAAGGATGGCGGCTATGACGACCCCGAGGTGCAGCGGGAGGTCCGGGCCCGCTTTGCCGCCGCCGGCATCGCCCCGGAGCGGATCCAGCTGCGCGGCCACTCGTCGCACCGGGACCATCTGGCCGCCTGCCACGCCATCGACATCGCCCTCGACAGCTTCCCGCAGAACGGCGGCATCACCTCCTGGGAGTGCCTGTGGATGGGGGTGCCGGTGGTGGCGCGGCTCGGCGAGCATCCTGCCTGCCGCCTTTCGGGCGCCATCCTGGGCGCCCTCGACCAGGCCGACTGGGTGGCCGAGGACGACGACGGCTACCTGGCGCTGGCGGTCACCCATGCCGGCCGCCTGCGGGAGCTCGCCGACCTGCGCCAGGACCTTCGCCGCCGGATCGCCGCCTCTCCCGCCGGCGATCCAATCCGCTACACGCGCGCCGTGGAGGCGGCCTACCGGGCGATGTGGCAGGCCTGGATCAACCGCCAGGAACCGCGACATGGCTGACCCGTCCCGGGTCGCCGCCCGGCTCGAAGAGGCGCTGGCGGTGCATGCCCGCGGCGAGCTCAGCGCCGCCGAGGCCCTCTACGCCGAGGTCCTCGGCCAGGATCCGCTCAACTTCACCGCCCGCCACTGCCTGGGCGTGATCGCCAGCCAGCGCGGCCAGTACGACGACGCGGTGCAGCAGATCGGGGCCGCGCTGCAGCTGAACACGCGCTCCGCCATGGCCCACCTCAACCTGGGCATCGCCCTGGGGCAGCTCCGCCGCCACCAGGAGGCGCTCGCCCACTACCGGCTGTCCCTGTCGCTGAACCCGGACTTCCCCGACACCCACATGAACCGGGCCGTCGCCCTGCACGCCCTGCACCGGCACGAGGAGGCCCTCGCCGCCTACGACCGCGCCCTGGCCCTCAAGCCGGATTTCGCCCTGGCCCACTCCAACAAGATCTTCACCCTCGATTTCGTCCCCCGCCTCGGCTTCGAGGCGCACCAGCAGGAGCGGCGGGATTTCCACCGGATGCAGGCGGCCCGCTTCGAGCAGCCGGAAGCCCGCCACGCCAACCCGCGGGACCCCGACCGGCCGCTGACCGTCGGCTATGTGTCCGCGGATTTCCGCCGCCACAGCGCCGCCTCCTGCTTCGGCCCGGTGCTGCGCCACCACGACCGCGCGGCCTTCAGGGTCATCTGCTATTCGGGCGTCCGGGTCGAGGACGACTGGACCGACCAGTTCCGGGCCTGGGCAGCGGAATGGCGGTTGGCGGCGGAGCTCGACGATGACCGGCTGGCCGACCTGATCCGCCAGGACGGGGTGGACATCCTGGTGGACCTGTCCGGCCACACCGAGGGCAACCGCCTGCTGGTGTTTGCGCGCAAGCCCGCGCCGGTGCAGGTGACGGCCTGGGGACACGGCGGCGGCACCGGCCTGCGGGCCGTCGACTACCAGTTCACCGATCCGGTCCACACGCCGGAATGGGCGCGGCCGCTGTTCGCCGAGACCAGCTGGGACCTGCCCTGCTGCATCACCTTCGAGCGCTCGGCCCCCGCCCCGCCGGTGGCCGGCCTCCCGGCCCTGGCCCGCGGCCAGGTGACCTTCGGCAGCATCAACCGGGTCATCAAGATGACGCCCGGCGTGCAGGCCCTGTGGGCGCGGATCCTGCTCGCGGTGCCCGGCAGCCGCCTGCTGCTCAAGGACGCCAGCTTCGACGACAGCCGCCACCGGGAGAACCTGCGGGCCGGCTTCGCCGACCTGGGCATCGACCCCGAACGCATCGTCCTGGAGGGCTTCAGCTCCCACGAGGCGCACCTCGGCGCCTGCGGTGGGATCGACCTGGCCCTGGACACCTTCCCCCAGAACGGCGGCATCACCACCTGGGAGACCCTCTGGATGGGCGTTCCCGTGCTCGCCATGGCCGGGAACAAGCCGCCGAGCCGGATTTCCGCGGCGATCCTGCACGCCCTCGGCCTGGACGACTGGATCGCCGAGGACGAGAAGGACTACCTGCGGCGGGCCGTGGCTTCGGCCGCGGACCTGACCGCCCTGGCACGGTTCCGGCAAGACATCCGCTCCCGGATCGCCGCCTCCGCCGCCGGCGATCCTGAGCGCTATACCCTGACGGTGGAAGCCGCCTACCGCGAGATGTGGCGGCGCTGGCTGGAGCGCACCACCCCTGACCTTCCGACTGGATGACCCATGCCCCCCCTCATCGAACTCGTCACCCCCCTCCACCGCCAGACCCGCCGACTCCGGTCGCGCCTCACGTTCCCCCCCACGCCCACGCGCCCTCGCGCCTGGAGCGACTCGGGCTGATGACGGCCGGCGTCGCCCACGACTTCAACAACGTCCTCTCGGTGATCCTGGTCTGCGCGGGTGAGATCACCGCTGCCACCGACGATCCCGAGCAGCGAGCGCGCGCCACCGAGATCACCGATGCCGCCCAGCGCGGCGCCGAGCTGAGCCGGCGGCTGCTCACCCACGAGCGGCTCCCCGAGCCCGACGCCGAGCCGATCGCGATCGACGCCGCGATCGTCGATGCGCTGCCGATCGTGCAGCGGACGCTCGGGCACGGGATCGAGATCTCCCTCAGCGCCGAGGGGCATCTCCCCCACGTGCGGCTCGCCCCCGGGGAGCTCGAGCGGATGCTGACCAACCTCGCCGCCAACTCGCGCGACGCCATGCCGGACGGAGGCGCGGTCGCGATCCGGGCCGCGCGGGTCTCGATCCCTACGACCGATCCCGTGCTCGGCGCCGGTTGGTGCGTGCGCATCAGCTTCTCCGACACCGGCTCAGGGATGAGCCCCGACGTTGCGCGGCAGGCCCTGCAGCCC
>WBZP01006209.1_pt1 | contig 11885 bp, 8 predicted proteins | sample 5204301 | NCBI WGS metagenome assembly WBZP01 (sample SAMN12412401, study PRJNA552823) | activated sludge metagenome | isolation source: activated sludge from nitrification reactor of wastewater treatment plant... | place: USA: Pennsylvania | collected 2017
CCCAAAACTATTTTGATATGCCCTGTTCAGGCTGATGGTATTGTTTTGAATGACGTTATACTGCGCACCGTTTGTTTGCGAACTGTGCAACAAAGCCACGCCCCATTCCGTCATATTGTTGGTGGCAGGGGTCGTATTGACATTGGATGGGTTTTCCTGCATCACAAAATTCTGCAGGGTTACATAGTCCACACCGATCAGTTTGAAAATGGCATCGGTGAAAACATTTACGGTCAGACCGCCATTGGAGGTGATCGTATTGCCATTGCCTTCAATCACAATATTATTGGTAGCCGTTGTGGCCGCACTGAACGTTAAAGCATACCCGCCAACCGGTGCCGTTTGTGGGTTACCGGCGGCAAGGCTAATGGTCACCGGGCCGCTAATGGCCGTAATGCCGTTTAATGCAGTGATCGCATTGGCAAGTGAAGTATAGGATGCCGCCAGGTTAGGCGTTGTATTTGCAGGATTTGTAACGGTAACCTGTGCCGATGTACGGAAGATGCACAGCCCGAAAGCCAGTGTCAATAAAAGATTTCGTAACCCTGTTGTCATGAAAAAAATAATGGTCAACCGCTGATTTGGTTCCATTGCCAGAAACCACCCTCATACGGTGTCATGTAAGGTTTTTCGAAAGCCTATATTGGAAAGGGTTTCACGGGTAAAAGGAGTCTGTAAAGGTAGATTTAAAAAGTTGGATTTGAAAGCGAGCACATAAAATGTACTGACTATCAATGAATTACATTTATCACCCTGTTGTTGGCAAAGGATGGCATCCTGTTGGAGTATTCTTTCTAATTATTTGGCAATCAATACATAACAAGTCAAAATGATTGTTCCTTATCCTTCTTTTGCGGGGAAAACATCGATACCAGAATCGAGGAAAGAAATGAGAGGCAAATGGCAAACAAAAAGGCCCACCAAAAACCATCAAACCGGATATTGTCCATCAGTTTATCGATGATCAGGATGATCAGTGTATTGATCACCAGTAAAAACAGGCCAAGCGTTACGATGGTGATGGGTAGTGTAAGAATGATCAGCACGGGTTTGAGGATGACATTCATCACGGCCAGTACGATGGCAAAAATGATGGCGGATTTAAAGTCGGTTATATGCACGCCGCCGAGCATGGTAGACAGTCCGTAAGCAACAAATGCGGTGGCGAGTAAACGAAGAAGGACATTCATGTATATACTTTTTGAATGATCATGTAAAAAACCGGAGTATGGTGGTCCGGTGCTTTGACCGGTATGCAAAATAATCATTATTCACTTCCGCGGAACCTTGCCTTCATCCATTCATACCATAAACCGTGAATCGGTAACAATAATGTTTCAGCCGTCAACTTTACCTTTTGGCATTTGCAGGATCAATAAACCACGAGTTCATAAAATTTTTCAGGCAACAGGTATTTATTCGCCAGTTCCTGTAATTCCGCGGCTGATATGGTTTTGATGGTTTCCACTGATTCGTTGAAAAAGCCCTCATCAAGGTTATTCAGGATGATGTTCTTCCATTTTCCCATGATCTGAAAAGGTCCGTCGAGGTCGCCAAGGATTCCGCCTATCATATAGTTTCTCACGAGCATGAGTTCCTCCTGATCAACAGGTTCATCACGTAACCGCTGCATCTCTTTATACACTTCTTCGATCGTGGCCTCGCAGACATCCTTTCCTGCTTCCGTGCTCACGAGCCAGGCGCTTTGCTGAATATGGTTCTGGAGGTAACTGTAAATGCCATAGGTATAGCCTTTGTCTTCCCGGATATTGCTCATGAGCCTCGACCCGAAGAATCCGCCAAAGACGTTGTTCAACACCACCACTTTTTTAAAATCGGGATGGTGCCTGTTCGGAAATGCCTGCGCCAGGCGTATCGCTCCCTGCACCGCGTTAGGGTCGTTCTGTATCCTGTAGATCCGCTCTGTGGCCGGGGTAACGGGTAACAGTGGCATCGCAGCCGGCGGGGCGGAGAGCCCTGGGCCGCCAAAGAGCGAGGATATGCATTCCTTCAACCCGGATGGCAAATACCCCGAAATAAACATGGCGCATCGCCCCTGTAGATAATACTCGCGGTAGAATTGTTTCATCGCCGCGGTGTCGAGCGCGTCGATATCTGCCGGTAACGTATAAACGCCGTATGGATGTTTTTCGCCATACACATATGCATCGATCAGCCTGCCTGCAACAAACTCGCATTTCATCATGTTCACCTGCAGGCGTTGTTTTGCATTTTGTTTATATATGGCCAGTTCTTCCTCCGGAAATATGGCATCGGTAAGCATTTCCTGCACGAGGGGCAGCAGGATGAACAGGTGTTTACTCAGGCAATGCAGGGTTACAACAGCTGTTTCATTATAGCAACTGCGGCTGCAGGAAGCCCCGTAATAATCAAATGTTTCATTGATCGTAAAAGCCGATTTCCGGGATGTGCCGTTCTTCAGCATGAAGTTGGTTGCAGCCGCCACCCCTTTCTGTTGTTCATAGGAGTTGCCGGCATAAAATACCCATTCCACCTGCACCACTTCCTGGCTACCGGCATGTATGGTATATACGGGCACCCCGTTGTTCAGGTCGAAACGGTCATAGGGCTTTAGGCTGAGCTGGTATTCGATGGCGTCCTTGATAGGAGGGGCGGTCTTTCTGTTCATGCAGCGGTTTAATTATTAGACAGGTAATACATCGTATTACCATTTTTTTCGTCAAAAATTTTCCGGCTGGCCTGCAGTATTTCGGCGGCCGATACGGAATGATAACGGGATAACTCGGTATTGATGAGGTTGGCGTCGCCGAGTAATTCATACATGGCAATGCTTGATGCGCGGTTCAGCAGGCTCATGTCTTCAAAAGCCATGGCGCTTTCCGTTTTATTCTTCACTTTTTCCAGTTCCTGTTCTGTAATACCCTGTTCCATCAGCAACCGGAGTTCCTCCTTCACCGCGGCGTCTGCGTCTTCTATACGCACCCCTTTAACGAGTTTTCCTTCGATGGTGATCAGGCCGGGGTCGGTACTTCCGAGATGGTAACATTCAATATTGCTGAACAGTTTTTTTTCTTTGACCAATTTTTGAAAAAGCCTGGAAGATCCGCCGCCGCCCATGACCTCGGTGATCAGGTCGGCCTGGTAATATTCGTTGTCGGTACGTCCGGAGATATGCCAGCATTTATACAATGCATCCAGGGGTACGTCGGCTTTCACTTCCCGGAACCTGGCAGCGGTCTGTGTTGGTTCCTGCGGAAGATTGCGATGATACTTCTGACCGGCCGGTATGGGTCCGAACCATTTCTCTGCCAGTTCTTTCACTTGAGCGGTTTCAATATTGCCGGCCACTACCAGGATGGCATTGGAAGGTGTATAGTGTTTTTGGAAAAAGGCCTTCACATCTTCCAGCGTTGCGTCTTCTATATGTTGTAATGAAGCGCCGATTGTCATCCAGCGGTATGGGTGCGTGGTATACGTCAGTTCGCGGAGTTTATGCCACACATCGCCATATGGTTTATTGATATAGTGTTCCTTGAATTCTTCGCAAACCACTTTTCGTTGTACCTCGAGGCTTTTTTTACTGAAGGCCAGGCTGAGCATCCTGTCGCTTTCCAACCAAAATGCCGTTTCGATATTCTCTGCGGGCAGTTGGCAGTAATAATTGGTGAGGTCGTTTGTGGTAAATGCGTTGTTTTCTCCGCCGGCTAACTGCAGGGGCTCGTCATAAACAGGGATATTCACACTGCCCCCGAACATCAGGTGTTCAAAAAGGTGCGCGAATCCCGTCTTGGCCGGGTCTTCGTCGCGCGCGCCCACATCATAAAGAACATTCACCACCGCCATGGGTGTGCTTTTATCCTGGTGCACAAGCACCCTTAGTCCATTGGATAAAATGAATCGGTCGAATTGAATCATGGGGCAAAGGTACGTGAAGCGGATATGTAATATTCAATATCCGGCATCCGGGTGCACTGTGTCATTTCCTGCAAGCCCGGCACCAGTACTACCGGCCTTTTCTACACGCTGTTGAGGAAAAAAGAAAAGGTGCTGCCGGAACCGAACTCGCTTTTCACAGAGATGGTGCCTCCCTGTGCTTCTATAAATTCCTTGCTGATGCTCAGCCCCAGGCCGGTTCCATCTTTTTGGGTGCCGGGTATCCGGAAATACCGGTCGAAGATCTTATCGATATACTGAGGTAATATGCCCTGCCCGGTATCCGTGACCGAAAACTGCACCTGATTATTGAAAGGTACCGCGCTGATCACTATGCTGGAATGTTCGTAACTGTAACGGATGGCATTGGACAACAGGTTGTTCAGCACCCAGACGGTCTTATCCTTATCGGCCAGAACTGAAGGGGTTCCATCCGCTATGAAATACTCCAGGGATATATGCTTATTATCTGCCTCCGCTTTGTTATTTTGAATGGCCAGGTCGATCATCTCCCGTGGGGAAACAGACATAGCGGAAAGCTGAATGGACCCTGATTCGAGCTGGGCCATATTCAGCAATTCACCGATAATTTTCAGCAGCCTGGCAGCGTCTTCCCGGATACTGTCAACCAGGTTCCGCTGTTCGTCATTCAAAGGACCAATCTGACTATTATCCAATAACTGCAGGCTCATTTTGATGGACGAGATCGGGGTTTTTAGTTCATGCGATACCGTGGCAATAAAATGTGTTTTAGCAAAATCAAGTTCTTTATAAGGAGTAATATTCTGCAGGATGATCACATTTCCCATGCTCTTTTCTTCTTTCTCCCCGGTTGGGATGATCTTAATGGGTATGATTTCCTTTTCAAAATAACTCTCTTTATTATCCGCATATATCTTGATCGTTGCTTTTGCTTGTACCGGTTGGCTCTCGTCAAATAATTCGCGGGTAAGGGAGCGTACCAGGTCGTTGTGCATGGCGATGTCCTGCACGGCTTTACCCATCACATTTTCCGGTTTCATCCCGGAGATTTTGAGGGCAATATCGTTCATGAACAAGATCCTTTTATTCTCATCCAGACCGATGACCGGGTCGTGCATGTTGTTGATCAGCGTTTCTATTCGCTTTTTTTCGATCAGCAGTTTTTGCACGTTACTGGCCTGGTATTCCTCCAGTTTTTCAGCCATGCTGTTGAATGAATCAGCCAGGTCGCCGAATTCATTTTTCTTTTGAAAATGGATCCTCCGTGAATAGTTTTTGGCCGCAATTTCCCGAATGCTCTCAGTAAACTCCCTGATAGGGTTGGCAACATTTCCGGGCAGATTAAACAACAACACCAATGAGATCAGGAAGCAGATGGCACCGATAAGGGTGACCCAGAATATGGCATGATCCGACGTAGCAGTAGCCATGTTACTTTTTCGTTGAATGGCCAGCATATTCAGGAGCATGATCTCAGAAATATTTTTTCTCACCTGCTGTATGGTGGCGGAATCGTTTCGGTTGTTCAATAGCCGGTTAAAACTTCCGGTAAGGCGGTCGGTCAGTTCCTTTTCGCCGTACTCGGTGATGTTATGCTCCTGCAGCCGGAGGTTTCGTTCAAATAAGGTTTGGTTGGAAGGGGCAAAGAGGTCGTTATCCAGCGCAATCTGCATCTTCCGGCAATAATCGAGTGAATTATAATTGGCCACCAGGATATTTTTGGTTTCGTTGTTCAGCTTATTGATAAAGGTGGCGCTGAGCACCGTCAGCAGCAGGATCATGCCGAACAACAACCCGATGCCAAGTAAGAGTTTCTGTTTGATTTTCATTAGCTCAATATTACGAGGTCAATATCACTTGCCGACAGTTTTTTCAGCAGCTCGTTAAATACATTGGTGGCGAGGATGATCCTGAACAAATTGAAATGGGGTTTACCGATACAAATGGTGGTGATCTTCCTTTCTTCGCATTGTTCCATGATGGCTTTGGCTACATTTGAATTGTCGACTTTTATGATTTCGGCACCCAATTCCGTGGCCAGCTTAAAGTTATTGATCAAATGCCGTTGTTTATTGAGGGGGATCTTACTGGCGTCCTCAGCCGGTGTCTGTACATACATCACATACCATTTGCTGTTGTAATAATTGGCCAGCCTGGCGGTTTTGTGGATGACGGTTTTGGCCGTGATCTCATTGGAACTGATGCAGGCGAGGAAACGTTCGTGTTTTACAGAGCCGGTCTTCGTGATCTCTGACTCCACTTTGCGTCCAACCTGCGAGGCAACTTCTTTCAGGGCCAGTTCCCGCAACTGCAGGATGTGTTCGCTCTTAAAAAAGTTTTTTAAAGCCGTTTCAATTTTATTGGCTTCATAGATTTTGCCTTCTTTGAGTCGTGTGATGAGTTCATCGGCCGTCAGATCGATATTGACCACTTCATCGGCCTGTGCCAGCACACTGTCGGGCACCCTTTCTTTCACTTCCACACCGGTGATCTCCCTGATCTCTTCGTTCAGGCTTTCAATGTGCTGGATATTCACGGCGCTGATGACATTGATCCCGGCATCCAGTATCTCCACCACATCCTGCCAGCGTTTGTCATTTTTACTTCCTTCTATATTGGTATGCGCGAGTTCATCAATGATCACCACTTCGGGCCGCAGGTTGATGACGGCCTGAACATCCAGCTCTTCCAGCTCTTTACCTTTGTAAAACAGTTTTCGCCGCGGTATCAGGGGCAGGCCCTCCAACAATGCATGGGTCTCTTTCCGGTTGTGGGTTTCAATATACCCGATCTTGACATCGATACCGTTCCGCATGAGGGCATGGGCCTCCTGCAGCATGCGGTATGTTTTGCCCACGCCGGCGCTCATCCCGATGTATATCTTGAATTTACCCCTTCGCGATTTTTTGATGAGGTCTAGAAAATGTTGTACTGTTTGTTCTTTATCCGGCATATCAATGTTCTCTGATTAAAGGTTGTATGTCAACCTGCTGCACTACAACGGGATAATATTCTTCTACCAGGTTACTCCTGTCTAATCCAAAATTGATGCTTTCTTTTACACTCAGCTTTTTCAGGTTGTAGTAAGATTTCATGATAAAACTCTTCCACGCGGGCATATCATTATCAAATGACAAAAAGCTTTCCATGATGATGAACTTGAAATCACCGACCAAAGTCTGCTGGTAATTGTACTCACTCCGATTCGTCAGGTCCACTTCACCGTTTTGCACCATCTCACTGACCACGCGGCGGAAATAATAATCTATTCTCGGATCGATCCTAAATCCCAGGTTAAACTCAATGAAATAAACATCATTCCTGGTCACCGTATCTACTGAATATTTCATCGTATAAGGTTCGTCTGTTACGTTCACATGTACAAACCAATAGATATCCGCCCGTTTAGGTTTACCTGCATTGAAAATGGAATTGATGACCGTCTTTTCAATTTTTCTTTCCGTCAGCGAGGAAGTAAGATAGACCAGGTTGGTAGCCATCTTGGGGATGTTTTCATCCATGCTCAGTTTTTTGAGTTGTGGTAAAATAGGCGCCAGGTCTGTCATCTGTGTGATTTGCCTTTTAATTTTTCGCCCTGTTTGCCAGATGACCATCACAAACAACAGGATGGAGCCGATAAGCAAAGTGATCCATCCACCATCTTTGATCTTTTGAAGGTTGGCAACCAGAAAGGCGGTTTCAATAAAAAGAAATACCCCGGTAATGAGTATAACAAGCAGAAAGTTGACCCGCCTGGCATGAAGGTAAAAATTAATGAGTACTGTACTCATGAGCATGGTTAGCGTAACGCTCAATCCAAATGCAGCCTCCATACGCACACTTTCTTGAAAATAGATGACCATGCCCACACATCCGAACATTAAGAACCAGTTGAAGAACGGTATGTATAACTGACCCTTGATTTTTCCGGGAAATTCAACCAGGTGACGCGGCCAGATATCGAGTCGGATGGCTTCATTGATCAGGGTAAAACAACCGCTGATCAACGCCTGCGATGCGATGATGGTAGCGAGTGTGGAAATGATGAGGGATGGCCAGTAAATGCTTTCGGGAACGATGTGATAAAATGGGCTTATGCCGCCAATAGTCTCTCCCACATGATTCATCAGCCAGGCTGTTTGCCCCGCATAGCATAAGATTAATGTGATTTTTATATACGACCAGCTTACACGAATATTGTTCCTGCCACAGTGCCCCATATCGCTGTACAAGGCTTCAGCACCGGTTGTACATAAAAAAATAGCACCAAGAAAATGAAAATTGCCCGTCTCTTTCACCAGCATATTATAAGCATAATAAGGATTCAATGCCTTCAGGACATGCCAGTTTCCTTTCAGCGCCCATATACCCAACAAGCCGATAAACGTAAACCAGATGAGCATGACCGGGCCAAACACTTTCCCGATCTTATCCGTGCCGAACTGCTGAAATAGAAACAACCCTACCAATATTGTTATTACGATAGGAACAGTATTGATCTGAGGCGCCACTTTTTGTAATCCTTCAATAGCGGAGGCCACGGATATGGGTGGTGTAATCATCCCGTCGGCAATCAGGAAAGCGCCTCCGGCCATGGCTGGAAAAATCAGCCATTTCCCCCAGTAACGGCGTATGAGTGCATAGAGTGAAAATATACCCCCTTCTCCTTTATTGTCTGCCTGTAAGGTTATGATCACATACTTTATGGTGGTTTGAAAAACCAGCGTCCAGAAGATCGCGCTTAGCGAGCCGAGTGCAACAGATTCTGTAATAATGGTATCATGAAAAACCGCGTTCAGTGTATATAACGGTGATGTGCCAATATCCCCAAATACGATTCCAATAGCAATAAGCGTGCCTGCAAATGTAACCTGTTTATGAAAAGAATTTGTATGATCTGCCTGCATATAGACCAGGTTAACTGTGAAACTGAAAACTTAAGGCGTCTTTGCTTTTTGTTAAAGTGAAACAGCCAATGCGGTCGTAATAAAAATATTATCCTTAACCGTTTGGTTCTCTTTCAGGAAAATCTTGTCACGTGAATTGAGACCCCTGGCCTCTATCCGCCACATCACATTGTCGCGTATGAGGTAATCGAAGTTGAGTGAATATCCCCAAGTCTGAAATCCACCAGGCGTTCCCGTGGCAATGATGACGCCGTTCTTGTCGCAGTAATACTCAGCTCTCGCGGCCAGGTATGTTTTGGGCGATGCTTGCAAACGTACGATGAGGTTGGGCGTGTACCAGGTGTTCATGCTGCCGGATCCCTTCTGTTTCTGTTCGGCGCCGATGTCAAATCCTGCGATCAAACCCAGTTTTTGGGTAACCTGGAATATGCCATAGAAATTATGGAAATAACGCATCTGCCGGGCGCTGTCGGGTTTATCGTTGCCGATGAACGAACTGCTGTTGAGCGTGATCTTGTCATTGGGTTTATAGGTAAGCTGATGGCCAAAGGCAGGCGTACTGTTTCCTTCCACCCGCTGGATGCGTTGCCAACCATTGAGCAGCAGGCCGCTGAGGTACCATTTACCATCGCCCGATGTGTACGATATCCTGGCGCCGGTTTCGAAATAGGGCGAATTGTCCGCAAGGATACCCCTGGTCAGTGTCCAGCAGTCTTTTCCTATCGCACTTTCAAATCCTATATGAGAAGGGAGGATGCCTGCGTCCACCCAAATGTTTTTTGTGTTGGATATTTTCACACCCGCATTGGCTTCATAGATGTTCTTTAAAACCCCGGGTTCGGCTGCGTAGTTGGCATTCATGTACGTACCAACCGCGAGGGCAATATTGGCCCTGACATTATTCTGCTGGTAGGCCGCTTTTACAAAGCCCAGGTTAATGTTCACTTCATTATGCCGGTTGTGGGAATAAATGAATGCTGGCCTGTTCCCGTCTGACGGTTTATTTACATCGTATGTGTAATAGGTTTCCAGGTACCCGCTGAAAGTTACCGGTGAAGTGGGTTTTTGTTCCTGTGCCTGCAAGCGTGTGAACGGAACAAACAGTAATGCAATGACTAACTTTTTCATAATGCTCATTTGATATTGTCTAATGCGATATTCAATTTAAGTACGTTGACCCTAGCCGGACCGAATACGCCCGCCAGCGGAGCTTCAGTATAATTACTGATCAGCTCTTCCAGGCTGGGTGCTGAGATGCCGCGTTTATTGCTGATCCGCTTCACTTGTACACGTGCAGCCTGAACAGAGATATGCGGATCCAGCCCGCTGCCACTGGCTGTAACAAGATCAACAGGTATCTCCTTTTTTGATACCCCGGGGTTATGCACCAGGAAAGTATCGATACGTGCCTTCACCAGGGCAAGGTACTCCGGATTCGTGGGACCTTTATTACTTCCCGCAGAACCTGCAGCATTGTAATCTACGGCAGAAGGGCGGCTCCAGAAATATTTATCGTCTGTAAATTTCTGCCCGATATTTCCATACCAGGTCTTGCCGTTGGCGCTTACCCTTTCTCCCATTCCTTTCTGCGGAGTGACCTTCGCAATACCCAGGATAAGCAGCGGATAGAGGCCTGCAAAAACGATGATCGAGAATATGGTGAGCCGGATGGCCGGAAAAAAATGTTCTTTCATGTCTGTATAGTTTAAAAGAAATTAGATACAACAAGGTCGATCAGCTTGATGCCGATGAATGGAACGATCACGCCACCCAGCCCATAGATCAGCAGGTTCCTCCGGAGCAGGGCGCTGGCGCCGATGGGTTTATATGCCACGCCCTTCAATGCCAGCGGTATCAGCAGGGGAATGATGATCGCATTGAAAATGATGGCGGATAATATGGCCGATTCAGGACTGTGCAGGTGCATGATGTTGAGCCCCTGCAATACCGGGATCGATGTAATGAATAAGGCCGGCACGATGGCAAAATATTTGGCTACGTCGTTGGCAATGCTGAACGTAGTGAGTGTGCCCCTGGTCATCAGCAACTGTTTGCCTATTTCCACCACTTCGATCAACTTGGTGGGGTCATTGTCGAGGTCAACCATATTGCCGGCTTCTTTGGCCGCCTGGGTGCCGCTGTTCATCGCCACGCCCACATCGGCCTGGGCCAGCGCGGGTGCATCATTGGTGCCATCGCCCATCATCGCCACCAGCCTGCCTTCCTGCTGTTCTTTCCGGATATAATTCATTTTATCTTCCGGTTTGGCCTCGGCAATAAAATCGTCCACCCCCGCTTTGTTGGCAATGTATTTTGCGGTCAGCGGATTGTCGCCGGTAACCATCACCGTTTTAATACCCATTTTTCTCAAGCGCTGAAAGCGTTCCTGGATGCCGGGTTTGATGATGTCCTGCAATTCGATCACACCAATGATCTGTTCATTTTCGGATACCACCAACGGGGTGCCGCCATTGCTGGAAATGCCCGTTACTATTTTGGCGGTTTCCTCCGGGAAAGGGTTTCCCTGGTTTTCACAAATACGACGTATGGCATCGGCAGCGCCCTTGCGTATGCGCAGGCCGTCCACATCAATCCCCGAACTTCTTGTTTCGGCGGAGAATTTGATAAACCGGGGATAATTGAGTTGGAAACTTTGTGCATCCACACCCGCCAGTTCCAGGATCGATTTTCCTTCCGGGGTTTCATCGGCCAGGGAACTCAGCGCAACTGACCGGATGAAATGGTCTTCTTCCACTCCATGCGCCGGGTAAAAATTCGTTGCTTTCCGGTTGCCGATCGTAATGGTTCCAGTTTTATCGAGCAGCAACACATCCACATCTCCCGCCGTTTCTACGGCCTTCCCGCTCTTGGTGATCACGTTGGCGCGTAAGGCCCTGTCCATGCCGGCAATGCCGATAGCCGACAGCAGCCCGCCAATGGTTGTCGGAATCAAACAAACGAACAATGAAATGAAGGCGGCAATATTGATCGGTGTTTGGGAATAGTCTGCAAAAGGTTTCAGGGTGATGGTTACGATGATGAACACCAGGGTGAACCCTGCCAGCAAGATCGTCAGTGCAA
>WBZP01005996.1_pt2 | contig 11884 bp, 8 predicted proteins | sample 5204301 | NCBI WGS metagenome assembly WBZP01 (sample SAMN12412401, study PRJNA552823) | activated sludge metagenome | isolation source: activated sludge from nitrification reactor of wastewater treatment plant... | place: USA: Pennsylvania | collected 2017
GTATTCCCTGCGCATGCGTGATGCGAAGGAATTATCAAACTGCAGCCCAACGCCAACGTAGGCAATATTATCTTTTCCGTCTGCATTCACCTTTAATGGAAAGAAGCCCCCATCCTGGTGACTGAGCAGGGTGATGGCATTCTCGGCCACCAACCGTCGCATCCCGGGTATTTCCCGGTTGAGGTCGGCCACCAGGTTTTGGGTATCGATGGGTTTGACCGCGATCAATCCATACTGATATTTCGCCAGCAGTATTTTTTTGGCATGATATGCTATATCATCCCAGCTGATCCGTCCCGCTTCTGCAGCCTCTCTGATCGATCGTATGGCCTGAGGGATATCTTCAGGAAGGCAAAGCATATCGTTACCGGCGATGATCGATTCTACGGAAGCGGCGCCCCCCGGGTAAAATTTCTTCACACCCTGCATCTCCAGCGCATCCGTAATGGTGAGTCCGTTAAATCCGATACTGTCTCTCAATAAACCCCGGATATTGCGTGCGGATATGGATGAAGGCCTGTTGGGACGGTTATCAATGGAAGGAATGAACAGATGCCCGATCATCACGCTGCCCACGCCGCTTTTGAACATTTGCCTGAACGGATAAAGTTCCAGGCTGTCGAGCTGGACAATGGTTTTATTGATTACCGGAAGGTCGTAATGCGAATCCACCGACACATCACCATGGCCCGGGAAATGTTTGGCACATGCCATGACACTATCATCCTGCATGCCCTTCATGTACTGAATCCCATATCGGGCCACTTTATATTTATCCTCGCCGAAACTGCGGTCGTTGATTACCGGGTTATTGGGATTATTGTTGATATCCACCACCGGTGCATAATTAAGCTGAATGCCCATTCGCCGGCACTGGTTGGCCACCACGCGCCCGTAAGCGTAAACAAGGCTGTCGTATCCCATCGCGCCCAGCATCATTTGTTTGGGCAATGGAATAACGCTATCGAGTAAACGCATGCCCACGCCCCATTCCGCATCCATCGAAATCATGATCGGCGTTTTAGCCTTGGCCTGCAGTGAATTGACCATCCCTGCCTGTATAACCGGACTTCCCTGGAAAAGGCAAATGCCCCCGATATTGTATTGCCTGACCATTTCATTCAGCAGGGAGTCGTAAAATGTGACTTTTCTTGTTTTCAGGTCGATCGATGAAAGCCTGGCGATCACCAGTTGCCCGATGCGTTCGTCTGGCGAAAGTGATTGATAGACACTGTCGGCCCAGCGATAGGCCGGATTGGAGGTATCCCGGGCCGGGAGTTGCGAAAAAGCGGGAACGGTCAGGTAAAAAAACAGGGCAAGGAGGATATATCGCATAAAGAGCGTATGGGTTATAGTGAGCGGGATATGTTATTTTTGCCCGACAAATTTCATCATTTTGGCAGACATTATTCATTTATTACCCGATAACATTGCCAACCAGATCGCGGCGGGAGAAGTGATCCAGCGGCCGGCCAGTGCCGTCAAGGAGCTCCTGGAGAACGCCGTTGATGCAGGTGCCGATGAAATACGCCTGGTTATCGCCGATGCCGGCAAAGCCCTTGTGCAGGTGACCGACAACGGCAAGGGAATGAGTGAAACCGATGCCCGCATGGCTTTTGAACGACATGCCACTTCCAAGATCAGCAACATCGACGATCTGTTCCGTATTCGTACCATGGGCTTCCGGGGCGAAGCGCTGGCCAGTATTGCGGCCGTTGCCCAGGTAAGCGTCAAAACACGCCGTGCCGACGATGAGGCCGGAACCTATATAGAGATCGAAAACAGTGAGGTCACCAGGCAGGAGCCGGTGGCTGCCAACCAGGGCACCAGCATCGCCATGAAGAACTTATTCTTCAATGTGCCTGCCCGCAGGAATTTCCTAAAAAGCAATGCGGCCGAACTTCGCCACATCGTGGATGAATTCACCCGTGTGGCCATGGCATTCCCCAACATCTTTTTTTCGCTGACCTCTAACGGACAGGAAGTATATCACCTGGAAAAAGGAAGCCTGAAACAACGGATCGTTCAATTACTGGGCAACCATTACAATGCCAGGCTGGTGAGTGTGCAGGAACAAACAGATTACATGAATATCACCGGCTCTCGTCGGCAAACCGGAAACAGCCAAAAAAACAAGGGGCGACCAGTATTTTTTTGTCAATAACCGGTTTATCAAAAGCGGGTATCTCAACCATGCGCTGATGCAGGCCTTTGCCGAACTGATCCCGAAAGACAGCTTCCCGATGTATGCTCTTTTTATCGACCTCGACCCTGAGCAGGTAGACATCAATGTTCATCCCACCAAACAGGAGATCAAATTTGAAGATGAAAAGATCGTGTACGCGTTCGTGCAATCTGCCGTGAAACATGCGCTGGCACAATTCAGCATTACCCCGACATTGGATTTCGAACTCGATGCGTCGATCCAGCAACTCGATTCCATCAGCAAGCCCATGAGCGAAGAAAAGAAAGCCGACACAGCAGCATCCTCCCTCTACCAGGGTTTCACCCAAAAACACCAGGCGCATTTCATTGAAAGAAAAAGCGAGCTGCGCCACTGGAAAGACCTCTATGAACCTGCTGCCGGCAACGCATCCACTGTCACACAACCCCTTCCCATACACGAAGAAAAAAGATCCCTTCACAACCAATACCAGCACGAAGCGGAATTATTTCAACTGCACCTTGCCTATATCGTACTGCCCAATGCGGAAGGTTACTGGCTGATCCATCAGCAACAGGCTCATGAACGCATCCTGTATGAACGATACAGCCATGCCGTTAGCGGAAAACCGATCGCCACACAACAAAGCCTGTTTCCTGCCACCATTGAATTAAGCACAGCCGATTCGGTATTGCTGGAAGAACTTCTTCCCGATCTTAAAAGCCTGGGGTACCAACTGGAACCCTTTGGAAAGAACAGTTTTGTCATACAGGGAACACCGGCCGACGTGTCCACTGGAAACGAAAAGGCCTCTTTGGAAAAATTGCTGGAACAATACAAGCACTTCAGCAGCGAGTTAAAGTTCAGCCGCCGTGAAAAGCTTCTGCGCACCATGGCCTGGCAAAACGCCATTAAAGAAGGAACCAGTCTTACACAAAAAGAAATGCAATCGATCGTACAGGATCTCTTACTCTGCGAAATACCAAACAGCAGCCCGAACGGAAGACCAACTTACCTGTCCTTTAAGAAACAGGACCTGGATAAGATGTTTGGCCGGTAATTATGACGGACCCTCGGACGGATTGGAAATATGCCGGATAAAACCATGTTTCATTGAACACAACAGTCTGCACTCACCCATTCTTCACTTACACCAATCCGCCACCAGCCTGATAAAGATCTCTTGCTGGTCCATATATACATTATGAGAGCAATCGTCCAGGTAATATACCTGGTTTTCCCCTATGCTCTTTTTGAGATTCAGGATCTGGGCTTCCGAATAAAGTCCGTCTTCTTTCCCGTACAATCCATATACCCTGATGTTGGATGTGCGAAGCATGTCCAGTGTTGCAGACATATCCAGCGTCGTGTACTGTTCATTTTTCCAAAAGCCGGTCACGGGCGGTATGGTCATTTGCCGGGCCAGGGTTGATAAGGCGGAATCTTCATTGAACCTCTCTCTGATGCTTACCGCATCCTTTGATCTGTTTTTCGCAGTGTAAGCGCCATTTTGCATGGCCAGCTGAAGACAGGCGCTGCTATACATCAGGGAAGCAGGGTCCATATTTTCTATCATCGATATTTGCTTCAGCCGGGCGCTGTCTTTTTTCTCTTCATACTTCTTCCTGCTTTGGCTGATGATATGCCGGAAACTGGCCTGTAAATCCACCGGCGCGCCTACAAGCACCAATGATTGAACCCTGCCAGGATATCTGTTTGCATACGCTATCCCAACCATGCCGCCGAAACTATGCCCGATGAGGCTCGCTCTGACTAACCCAAATTGTTTATACATGCTTTCGATATCGGCTACCGATTCATCGAATGTGTATGAAGCTTCCGGGTCTTTGCTTCTTCCCTCCCCCCTGCGATCGTAAACAATGACAAATAAACCATGGGTTGATAACTGTTGCGCGGTAGTTCCTTCAAAAGTGGCCGCATTATAACCCGGGCCGCCGTGCAGGAAAATGACTGCAGGATCAGAAGGTTTGCCAAAAGTTTGTATGTACAGTTTTTGAGCCTGCGAATGCGCAACCATTAAGCATAAGGAAAAAAACAGGAATGCGCACTTCATATTGTTATATTGATATTGTTCAAAGAAGCCATCTTATACATTAGCCGGGATGCTTTAACGGCATCAGATTTTTTGCCAGATTTCCCTCAACATCGTCTCAACTTTTTGCCGGATCGGCCTGGCTGGTCCGCGGTAATTGTTTACCATGATGGAAAAAGTAAGCAATGTTCCTTTTCTTGTAATAAGGAACCCGCTCAGGGCCTGGTTATTACTCAGTGTGCCCGTTTTGGCATAGATGGATCCGGCCATATCAAGGTAATACTTGGATAAAGTTCCTTCTCCCCCGGTAGGCAGTAGTTTCTTCATGCGATCAAGACCGTACGACGTCCGCATGGCCTCCAGCAGATACACCATGGATTCGGGCGTTGCCAGGTTATAACGGCTTGCTCCGCTGCCATCCACCCAACGGGGAGACTGTGGCATTTGTTTCCATTCATTGGCAAGTATGGAATCGATCAGCACATCCTCCCTGAAAATACCAAGTTTGGCCCGGGCCGCCATCAGCAAAATATGTTCCGCCAGGTGATTGTCGCTTCTGAGCATCATTGAGCGGAGGAGGGAATCTGTGGGGAGGGAATGCAGTTCCTTCCATGACAAACCTTTGGGTTCGGGCATAACAAGTACCTGCGCGGCCAGTGTATCGGACAAAAACTGCGCTGATGCCTCACCGTTATCAGGCCCCAGCGGAAGGTTTGTCTTTTCGTTGTTTTGATACAGGGGTACGTGCCCGTAAACGGGAAACACCGATCTTGGCAAGGTTTCTCCTTCGGTCATATCGGCCATCATCCAACCATTGCCGTAGCGTTCCGGCAACCTGTCTGGCCAGGCCAGGAATATTTTTTTGCCGGATGATGATTGCAGGAAGCGATAAACGGGTTGTTGGGAGAATTGTGGGTTCAGGAAAGACGGGTCACCCGCGGGGCGGATCCACAGTCCGGAATCGGTATGGGCATATTCGATCCCGGTGATACTGTCGCCCAGGTACCGAAGCGCCGCATCGAGCGTAAATAACTTGATGTTGCTGGCCGGTATGAAATATTTATCGGATTGATAGGTATACAAGAACCTCGAAGAGGCCGCATCAAACACACATATACCAACATGCGCGTTGTGCACGGCAGAATCGGATAAGAGTTCTTTGCCGGCTATTTTTCCTGTTTTTCCTGAAGGGCTGCAGGATATCAGGAATAAACAGGTTGCCAGGAAAATTGCTGTCAATTTCATGAAGGTATCCGCGGCAGACTTTTTATATGTTGCTGTCAGATTCACCATAATAATGCATGGAATTATCGCCCATGCTGTTTACCCCATTTCTGCCTGTGCACCGGTTCAAATCGCCCCGTCAATTTCTCTCCTGGATCCGCAGCCATCGCTCCGGGATCTCGTTCATGCTGGCTTTTACATAATCCTGGTAACTGCATGCAACGAACTTCCGGTCGGGCATCTGCATCCACCAGCGGTTGGTCTTTTTACTTTGCAGGAATACGGTATCCACCTCTGCAAATGCGGTATGATATTCATTGAAACCCGACCGTTCGGCCAGCGCGGGCTCCGATTTGGTCCGGCTCCGGCCGTCTACAAAATACCAGATCATCTGTGCCATTTGTTTGGCCGTGAGGTTATGAACGTCGAGATCTGGATTATACCCATACAGGCCCATCGAATGCAAATGCGTGCTCATGCCCGCATAACGGGTAAGTGTACACGCCTCTTCACCGGTCAGTCCATTCGGGCTCTCGCCGTTTGCCGGCGCATCGCTGTGTTTGATAGCGCAAACATCAAAACTGAGCAGGTTGGTTTGCCTGATCACGGGTTCCATTTCTTCGATATGCTCTTTCACCACTCCTACGCGGAAGCAATCGAACCGCAGTTTATCCATCGTTTCAAGCATGCGGGGGTGCACAAAATAACTCTGGAATGCGATGTGGCTGTAATGCCTGACCATATTGGGTTCGGAAGTGAGCATGTCCAGCAGGAAATTTTCACTGCGTATCTGGCTTTCGCCCCTCAGGTTGATCCGGGCATCGATGCCTGTTGCGTCGATGACCATATGCTGGGCCTTACAGGCTTCATATTGTGCGAGTGTAAGATCGTGCGATCCGCCGATGACCACCACAGGTTTTCCCAACCGGAGCATTTCCTGTAAGACCGTTTTCAGGGCGGCATGGGTATCGCTGAGGGATGATCCTGTTTTCACATCCCCGATATCCGCGATCTTAATATCCGGATGCCAGTAATGCAAGCGGTAGAATTCATTTCTGATGGCCATGGCTGCATTACCCGTCGTGGAAGGTATCCCGGCGCCCCTCATATCATTGACCCCAACCAGGATGATGTCCACCTCCGACAGATCGGGGAAATCCGTGACAAAAATCGACATGTGCTTGGCATACTGCCCATCGGTATACCCATTCTCCTCATCCAGTTCAGGCAGCGCGATGGGGGAAAGAAAATCCAGTAGATCCCGCATGAAAAAAAATTTGGGCAAACCTAACTGTTATATTGGAATTCCGCCCGTAAGCAGTGGATTTTTTTGGTCTTTTTGATTTTTTTGGTAACAGTATCAGTAACTTAGTGCAGGCTCTGACAAGCAGACCTTTTTAATTTCTTTTCAATCATGAGCGATCAATTAGAAGTCTTACAAGACGTAGTTATCAAATTCGCCGGCGACAGCGGCGACGGTATGCAGCTAACCGGAAATCAATTCACCAACAACACCGCACTCTTAGGGATCGACCTGGCCACATTCCCCGATTTCCCTGCCGAGATCCGCGCCCCGATCGGTACACTGCCCGGCGTGAGCGGATACCAGCTTCGGTTCAGCAGCGACAGGGTTTATACACCCGGTGATGCCTGTGATGTTTTGGTAGCCATGAATGCGGCAGCCCTGAAAGTGAACCTGACCGCCCTCAAACCGGGAGGAAGGATCATTGCCAATATCGACGGATTCGACAGTAAGAACCTCAGGCTGGCCAATTATCCGGAAGGCGTTAACCCGCTGGAAGACGACAGCCTGACCAATTACGAGGTCATCAAGATAGATGTTACAAAAATGACCCGGGAAGCCCTGAAAGATATCACAATGGGCACCAAGGAAAAAGACCGGGCAAAGAACATGTTCGTCCTGGGTTATCTCTATTGGATGTATAACCGCGATATGGACAACACCATATCCTTTCTCAAAGAAAAATTCGGTAAAAAACCCGAAATCCTGGAAAGCAACTTGAAAGTGCTGCAGGCCGGATATGCCTATGGTGAAACAACAGAAACCTTTACCACCCGCTACTCTGTTCAAAAAGCCAAAATGGAGCCGGGCACCTATCGTTCCATCATGGGCAACCAGGCGCTGGCTTATGGGTTGATTGCGGCAGCCGATAAAAGCGGACTTCCCCTTTTCCTCGGTAGTTACCCCATCACCCCCGCATCGGATATCCTGCATGAACTCAGCCGGTATAAGAATTTTGGCGTGAAGACCTTCCAGGCGGAAGATGAAATTGCCGCCATTGCTTCATCCATTGGCGCCAGTTATGGAGGATCAATCGGCGTAACCACAACGTCAGGACCGGGCGTAGCCCTGAAAACGGAAGCCATGGGCCTGGCAGTGATGCTGGAGATCCCGCTTGTGGTTGTCAACATTCAGCGCGGCGGACCCAGTACCGGCCTTCCAACCAAAACGGAACAGAGCGATCTGTTGCAAGCCTATTATGGCCGTAACGGAGAATGTCCCATGCCGGTTATAGCGTCCTCTACCCCCAGTGATTGTTTTGATGTGGCGTATGAAGCCACCCGGATTGCCATACAACATATGACCCCGGTGATGCTGCTCAGCGATGGCTATATTGCCAACGGCGCCGAACCATGGAAATTCCCACAATCGGCCGACCTTAAACCCATTGAGGTCCATTTCAAAACCAAATTGAATGATAACGAGGAGAAATTCCTTCCTTACCTAAGAGATGAAAAGCTCGTCAGGCCCTGGGTGATACCCGGCACTGCAGGCATGGAACACCGAATAGGCGGACTGGAAAAGCAGGACGTCACCGGCAACATCAGTTACGATGCGGAAAACCACCAGCATATGGTAAAGATCCGCCAGTCAAAAGTTGACAGGATCGCTGATTACATCCCCAAACAGGAACTCGACAGTGGCGCCGATAAAGGCAAGGTACTCGTTCTTGGCTGGGGCAGTACATACGGATCAATCAAAAGCGCCTGTTCCGAATTGCAAAAAGAGGGACATGCTGTTTCGCATGCACATATCCGTTACCTCCGCCCCTTCCCATCAAACCTGGGCGAGATCATCAGCCGGTTTGAAAAGGTTCTGGTACCAGAGATCAATAACGGTCAACTCGTGAAGATCATCCGCGACCAGTTTATGGTGGATGCAAAAGGATATAACAAGATAAAAGGAACCCCGATCACCAAAGGCGAACTGGTTGATACGATCAGGAAAATGCTTTGATGATACTGGAAATATAGAAACTCCACCAACCAGGAAGGTGTCGCATTACGTGACACCTTCCTGGTTTTAGGGCAGAACCGAATCTGTGTTTTGTTCCCCTTCAATTACATTCATAGATAAAAGATCACAGGAGACGGAAATAATACGGGAGTTTGTTTTTGTACAACATGGCAGGGCCATATCACTTGAATCCGTCAGCTTTCAACACAAAAAAAAGGCCACCCTGATGGGCGGCCCTGAAACAATTCAAACGCTTCCGCATTTTATGGATAATGCCTGAGAATGCCCGGAGCCAATGGCTGCTCTTTAACGGTTCCGGATAAATAGAATGAGGCAATACCTGTTATACCGCCTGTTCCGGCGAGGTTTGCCGTACTAACTGCAATCGGTGGCAAAGCCAGGGTTTGCGTACCGGCCAATTTCACTTTAACGGAATAAGTACCCAATGGTATGGTGGTAAAAGCGGATAAGGCCCTTAATTCATCTTCTGTCGGGTTTTCTCCAATATACGACCGGTTGAAGAAGGTTACACTGTCAGCCGGAGTGATGCTGGTTCTGACAAAAGTCACATCCACCGAAGGGGCCAGTTTAGCAAGGTGTAAAAAGCGGAGTTTTACAAATCCCGATCCGGGCGTTGTCAGTGTGTCGTTTAGCCTCGCGATCTTCGCGCGCCCGGTGCTGTTATTTACTGTATCATACACCAGGTATGTAGACGCTTTATTGAATTCGAATGACTGATCGGCGGCTTCAGCAAAAACCGTTGTCAGATCGGCTGAGGAACGAAGTTGAATGGTCTTGGTGCCCGGTGCAAATGCCAGGTAACCTGAAGTACCACGATAGGAAATCCCGGAAGCTGTGCGCATCAGGGTATCTTCATAAACCCTCATGGTAACAGCCAGGGAACCCGGCGGCGGAGGGCTGAAAGGAACCACGTTCAGAAAGGTGGCACTTCCAAAATCATTGGAATATTTTTCTACTTTCCCGCAACCGGCCAAGAAAGATCCGGCCAGTAAAATCCCAAGTAGTTTTTTCATATGTGATGCGTTATGTTGTGGTAATGTGTTGGGTTTTGTTGACAATTAATAACCGGCGTTTTGCGACATGTTCGGATTGGCAAACACTTCCTGCTGCGGTATCGGAAGGATATACTTGGCGTTTGTTGCAGGAAGGTTTTGTATGACCGTATTGTTCACTACGTCTGCCAGGTCTCGGGCAATGGTAATACTGCGGCGTTTGAGATCGTAATAACGATGGCCTTCATAACACAACTCCTTATACCTTTCTTCAATGATCGCATTGATCAAATCTGCCTTAACCGTTATGGGCGTATGAACATACCCGGTGATGCGTGCGGAACGCAAGGCGGCAAGGTCGTTGTTAGATTCCGTCAGCATATCCAATTCAGCATAAGCTTCGGCCCTGGCCAACAGCAGTTCTGAAGAGCGGATCATTTTGATATCATACTCAAAGTTCTCCGGATTCTGGAAGGTATTGGGAACAACGCCATATTTGGCAATGAGGTTTCGCGTAGCTGATGGCGTGGTGGTGGTGGTGCGGAAGAATGTACTGTACCTGACATCCGCCGATTGATTGAATAAATTGAGCAACTTCACGGCCGGTGATGCCTGAACGGCTCCATTCAGGTCTTGCCAAAGAGAGCCTACTGCATTGCCGAGGTTGGCGGGTGTAACATTCAATTTCCAGATCACTTCCGAATTGGAAGGTACCGTCTTACTCCTCCAGAGGTTTTGATAAGCCGTCTGATCGGTAGTGATGGGTACATTGGTCAGTACAACGGTGGAAGAGTCAATCACTTTTTGCCAGTTACGTGTAATCAGGGCCAGGCGGGCCTGGGAAGCGATCACCGCATTGCGGGTGATCCGGCTGATATCCGTATAAGAAGTAGGGATCAACGTACGGGCTTCGCTCAGGTTTGAATCAATGAATGCAACCACTTCAGCCTGCGTATTCCTGGCCGGGAAATAAGTGGCCACGTCTTTAGAGTAATTACGTTGAATGACAACCCCAGGTTCGTTAGCGGTATATTCAGCAGTATACATGTAGTTCCTTAAAAGTTCCAGGTGAGCCATTGCCCTGATGGCCAGCATTTCACCGCGGATCCTTGTTTTCTGTGCTGCCTCTGCCGCATCGGCTGTCGGTACGGCGATCATGCGCTCCAGCACCCGGTTGGCACGGTCAATGACGGCATAGAGGTTGGTCCATACACCGCCGGTCTCCGCATCCCTCCAGTCCTGTGAATCAGAAACATGCTGCCAGTTGAAAAGGATATTACCAATATTCCTGTATTCCGTTCCCGTTCCCAGCCTGACCTCATCGGAAATAAAGGAACTGATGTAATTGGTGCGGCGCGCCTGCCAGGTTCCGTAAACACCATTGGCGGCATTATTGACGTCGCTCATATTCTGGAATGCCTGTTCGACCGGGATAGAATCGATCGGATTGACGTTCACTACATCCTTACGGCAGGACATCAGGCTGAAGAACGTCGCCAAAAACAGGGATACTTTAGTCAGCTTTTTCATTATGATCAAGTTGTTTTAATTAAAAATTGATGTCTATACCGAGTGAATACGTTCTAGGATTCGGGAACTCATACGTGGCAATGTTATTGCTCTCCTCCGGATCAAATCCTGTCCATTTGGTCCAGGTGAACAGGTTCTGCCCCTGTCCCCAGATGCGCATGCTCCTGAAGCATTTCGCATTCTTAGGCTCGAAAGTGTATCCCACCTGCAGGTTACGGAAACGCACAAACGAAGCGTCCCTGATATCCTTACTGCTGAACTGGCGGGCAGATGAAATACGCTGGTAGTCGGTCAGATCGCCGGGTTTCTGCCAGGTCTGCATCATTTCGATCCGCTTATTGAAGCTCACGTTGGAGTTGGTTGTTTCGTAGAAGAATGATTCATTGTTGAACCTCTTCACACCCTGTGCCGTTGAGAAGAGCGCGGATACATCAAATTTTTTCCAGCTGATATCCAATGTGGCGCCGCCGGTGAAATCTGGAAGGAAGGTTCCGTAAGTGGCGCGGTTATTGGCCGCGGAAAATACGTTGGTCGGGTTACCGTTGATGTCCTCATACACAGGCTGACCCGATTGCGGATCCACGCCCAGCCAGCCCACTACATAGTGCGTGCCCAATGGCAGGCCAACGCGTATGATGCCG
>WBZP01006210.1_pt1 | contig 11884 bp, 10 predicted proteins | sample 5204301 | NCBI WGS metagenome assembly WBZP01 (sample SAMN12412401, study PRJNA552823) | activated sludge metagenome | isolation source: activated sludge from nitrification reactor of wastewater treatment plant... | place: USA: Pennsylvania | collected 2017
GACGCCGGCCGGCCTCACGGCGCCGGGCGATCTGGCGTGGGTGCTCGACAACATCTACTACCACCCGAACGTGCCGCCGTTCATCGCCACGCGCCTCATCCGGTCGCTCGTGACGAGCAACCCGAGTCCGGCCTACATCGCCCGGGTGTCGAACGCCTTCATCAACAACGGCGCCGGCGTGCGCGGCGACCTGGCGGCGGTGTTCACGGCCATCCTCACCGATCCGGAAGCGCTCACGCCGAACGCCACGCTGCACGGCCGCCTGAAGGACCCGGTGCTGCACATCATCGGTCTCGGCCGCGCCCTCAGCGCGTCGATCGGCGATCCGGGCAGCTTCCAGAACGTGTTTTCGAACCTCAGTCAGCGCGTGCTGACGCCGTCGACGGTGTTCAGCTTCTACTCGCCGACGGCGACGCTGTCGGGCAACCCGTCGCTCTTCGCGCCTGAGTTCCAGCTCTATCCGCCGGCGCTGGCCGTGCAGCGCGCCAACTTCGTCTACGGCATCCTCACCGGCAACTACGGGTCGGCCTTCAGTGTCGACATGACGCCGTTCCGCGTGCTGGCGGCCAACCCGGCCGCCCTGGTCGAGAAGGTGAACCAGACGCTGATGATGGGGCGCATGTCGCCGCAGCTCCGGCAGATCCTGCTCGACGCGACCAACGCGGTGCCGGCCAGCGACGTCAACCAGCGCGCGCTCGGTGCCGTCTACCTGGCGGCGATCTCGTCCGAATACGCCGTCTACGCCGGCGGCTTCAGCGCGGCCACCGAGCTGCCGACCACCGTGCAGGCGCCCATCGGCCTCTACGTGGCGTCGGTGCGCGGCAACGTGGCGACGCTGCGCTGGAATCCGCCGGCGCTCGGTCCCGCGCCGGATGGTTACATCCTCGAAGGCGGCGTCAACGCCGGGCAGACGATCGCCGTCGTGCCCACGGGCAGCACGGCCGCGTCGTTCACGCTGACGGCGCCCAACGGGGCCTTCTACGTGCGCATGAAGTCGACCCGCGCGGGGGCCCAGAGCCTGCCGTCGAACGAAGTGCGCCTCTTCATCAACGCGCCGCTGCGGCCCAACGCGCCGACCAACGTGCAGGGCGCGGTGAAGGCCACCAACTTCTTCATGGCCTGGCGCAACGCGTTCACCGGTGGCACGCCCGACGGCCTCATCCTCGACGTGACGGGCACGGCCACGGCGACGATTCCGCTGCCGCTGTCCGAGTCGTGGAGCGTCGGCGGCATGCCCGATGGCACGTGGACGTTCCGGCTGCGCGCGGTGAACGGCGCCGGGCCGAGCTCGCAGTCGGGTTCGGTGACCGTGACGTCGCCCTCGACCAACTGCGGCCTGCCGCGTGTGCCCACCAACTTCCTCGCCACGCGGTCGGGCAACGTCGTCGTGCTGTCGTGGGACATGCCGGCCGGCGGCACGCCGGCGCAGGGCTACCGGCTGAACGTGTCGGGTTCCTACGTCGGGGCGTTCCCGATCGCCGGCCGCTCGTTCGCGTCGCCGGCACCGCCCGGCACCTACAACTTCAGCGTGCAAGCCATGAATGCCTGCGGGACCGGACCGGTCACCGCGTTCCAGACGATCACGATTCCCTAGGTCCGGACACCGCCATGCATACGCACACGCCTGCCCGCCGTCACTTCCTGAAGCTGAGCACCCGTCTGGCCACGCTGGGCCTCACGAGTCTCGGCCTCGGGCCCTCGCGTTCCTGGTTCGTCGCCGATGCCGTCGCGCAGACCGCCGTCACCGACTACAAGGCGCTGGTCTGCGTCTACCTGTTCGGCGGCAACGACTGCAACAACGTCATCGTGCCGGTCGACAACGCGCGCTACGCGCAGTACCAGTCGATTCGCGCCGGCCTGACGCTCGGTGCCTCGAACCTGCTGGCGCCGATCGCCGATTCCGGCGGCAATCCCTACGCGCTGCACTCGTCGCTGGCGTCACTGAACACCGGCTTCAACATCGGGCGGGTCGCCATCGTGCTGAACACGGGGCAGCTCGAGCGGCCGCTGACGCGCGACGAGTACCGCGCCGGCGTGCAGGCGCCGACGAACCTCTTTTCGCACTCCGACCAGACCCTGCAAGCCCAGACGGCGACGTCGAACCAGACGATCGGCGGCTGGGGCGGACGCCTGCTCAGCGTCTTCTCGACCAACGACTCGCTGGGCGCCGTCTCGGTGTCGTCGCCGGCGCCGTTCCTCGAAAGCGGCGGCACGGCGCCCAACGTCATCCCGCCGGGCGCCGGGCTGAACCTCTCGGGCATGAACATCTCGCCCACGTCGGCCGCGAACGCCCGCAAGGCGGCCGTGGCCGCCATGCTCGCGCTCGACAACGGCAACGCGATGCGCGCGGCCGCCAACGATTCGTTCGCCGACGGCCTGCAGCTCGCCGAACGCCTCAACAACTCGGGGTCGCTGCCCAACATCAACACCGTGTTCCCGGGCACCGGTCTCGGCAACCAGATGCGCGAGGTGATGCGGCTCATCCGTCTGCGCGCGCAGATCGGTCCCGGCCGGCAGGTGTTCTTCTGCTCGATGGGCGGGTTCGACACGCATACCAACCAGACGGGGAACCACGCCGCGCTGCTGTCGGAACTGTCGGGCGCCCTGGCGGCCTTCTACACCGCGTCGGAAGAAGTGGGCCTCGCCAATCAGGTCACCTCCTTCACGCAGTCGGAGTTCGGCCGCACCCTGCAGCCGAACGGCACCGGCAGCGACCACGCCTGGGGCTCGCACCAGTTCGTCGTCGGCGGCGCCGTCCGTGGCGGCATCTACGGCGCCATGCCGGTCTTCGCCCTCGGCGGGCCCAACGACGCCAACAACCGCGGCGTGTGGATTCCGACCATCTCCACGGCGCAGTTCGGCGCCACCCTGGGGCGCTGGTTCGGCGCGACGCCGGGCGAACTGAACGTGGCGTTCCCGAACCTGAACCGGTTCCCGGTCACTGACGTGGGGTTCATGCTCTAGGACAGGGAACGGGGAACAGGGAACAGGGAAGGCCGGGGCGTGGGGCTCCGGCCTTTCTGCTGTACGCGCGTACGATGGAACGCGATGCGTCATCGTCTGGGTCTCGCGGGCGTGCTGCCGTGGATCGCGGTCGCGGCCCTGTGCACTGCGTGCGGGCCATCCTCGGCCCCCGCGCCGGTGCGGGCGCGCGCCGCCGTGTCCGAAGAGCGCCTGGCCATGGGCTCGCTGCTGCGGCTCACGGCGTGGACCGCCGACGAGGCCGGCACGCGGGCGGCGTTCGCGGCTGTGTTCACCGAGTTCGACCGGCTGGAAGGGCTGCTCAGCGTGTGGCGGCCAGGCAGCGACGTGGAGCGCATCAACACGCAGGCCCTCCAGGCGCCGGTGCCGGTACGGCAGGAGACCCGCGAGGTGCTGCGCGCAGCCGCGCAGGTGAGCGCATGGACCGAGGGCGGCTTCGACGTCACCTTCGGCGCCCTTGCGGAGATTTGGAAGTTCGACCACGACCAGGACGGACGGGTGCCAGGCGCGGCCGAGATCGCGGCGCATCGGGCCCGTGTCGACTACCGGGCGGTGGTGGTCGACGACGGCCCGGGCACGGTGCGTCTTGCGCGCCCCGGCGTGCACGTACACCTCGGTGGCATCGGCAAGGGCTATGCGGTCGACCGTGCGGTAGCGATGCTGCGCGGGGCCGGCCTGACCGACTTCATGGTGCAGGCCGGTGGCGATCTCTACGTCGCCGGCCGGGCGGGGGACACACCGTGGCGGCTCGGCATCCAGGACCCGCGCGGCGCCGGGGGCGAGCCGTTCGCGGTGGTGGAACTGGCCGACGCCACCTTCAGCACGTCAGGCGACTACGAGCGGTTCTTCATGAAGGACGGCGTGCGCTACCACCACATCCTCGATCCGAAGACCGGCGAGCCGGCGCGCGGGTGCCGCAGCGTGACCATCGTGGCGCGTGAGGCGGTGTGGGCCGACGGCCTGTCGACCGGCGTCTTCATCCTCGGCCCCGAGCGCGGCATGGCGCTGGTCGAGCGCCTTCCCGGTGTGGACGCGGTGATCGTGACGGCGGACAACCGGGTGCTCATCTCCAGTGGGCTCGTGGGTCGAGTGGGGATGCGCCGTTCGCCCACTCCCTAGCGGGGCTGGGGACTAGGGGCTGGGGGCTGGGGAAGGTCTCGGCTTCGCTACGCTCGCCTCGCGCTGATCTTCCTTCGGAGACGATCTCGCGTGCGTGCGTCCGCCCCAGCCCCTAGCCCCTAGCCCTTGACGGGCGTGAGCGGAATCGCGCCGCCGGCCTTGCGCGCCTTGTAGTCGAGGATGCGCCAGTGCGGGCACTTCGTCGTGTCGGCGTACATCCGCTCGCAGTCGTCGCAGCGCACGCACTCGGTGCGCAGGATGCGCGGGCCGTCGATGGCGCCCCACTCGCAGGTCTTCTCGCACATCTTGCAGGTGGAGCATTCGTTCCAGCGCTTGATGCGGAACACGGTGGCGAGCGAGATGACGCCCAGCGTGGCGCCGAGCGGGCACAGGAACCGGCAGTAGAGATTGCGAACGAACACCGTGGCGACGAGCAGCAGGCCGAGGCCGGTCCAGAGGATGGGCGACGACTCGGATCGGCCGAACATCCAGAACGGCTCGACGTAGCGGTAGACCATCGTGTTGTGCGTCACCACGTAATAGGTGAGCACGCTCGCCAGGATGCCGAACTTGATCCAGCCGGCCCTCGCTTCGAGGCTCTTCGGCACGTCGACGCGCCAGCCCTGCGGCAGCACGGCGTCCATCAACTGCGTGAAGGCGCCATAGGCGCAGACGCGGCCGCAGTAGAACCGCCCCCAGAGAATGGTCGAGACCAGCGTGAACCCGGCGAACAGGTACCACGCCAGGTTGTGCTGCAGCGGCGGGAAGCTCCAGTCGACCACGCGGAAGATGTCGGTGATCGAGAGCAGGTTGCTCTTGAAGAACCCCATGTACGCGACCGATGCCGCGAGCGTGACGTACTTCAGCCGCACGCTCTTCCGGTGGAAGCTGACGTACGCCAGCACCAGGAAGAGGGCCAGGGGCACGAGGTCCGGCGCCTGCGCCGTGAGGAGATCGCCCCAGGTCTCGACGGGCTCCTCTTCGAAGCCCCAGGGATCCGGTGCCTGCATCACTGCTGAGGCGGCTTCAGGTCGGCCGGATTCAGGAAGGCCTTGGCCATGGCGCGCGAGCTGTCGCGGATGGCGCGCGTGGCGCTCGAGACGCTGATCGTGGCCCGCGACACCGCGTGCACGTCGGCGCCGACGCGGAACGGGGCCCGCACGCTCTTGCCGGCGAACTGCGCGCCGAACTCCGGCGGCTGCACCGAGAAGTAGCCGTAGGGCTCGGAGTCGTAGTCGACGATGGCGCCGGTGATGATGCCGGTGAGGTCCATGCCGACCAGGATGTGGATCGGGCCGTGGTAGCCGTATTCCTGGGGTGAGAGGTCGGTGGTCCAGAACGCGTAGCCGAGCAGCGCCGCGTTGGGATTCGCCTTTGGATCGGCCGCGTAGGCCTTGAAGTGGAGCGGTGTGCCGCTCAGTTCCGAAAACGCCGCGGCCTTCGGGAACAGGGCGCGCAGGTGCGCCTGCGGCTTCGGGTTGGTGAAGATGCGATCGGCGGCCAGGGCGATGATGCCCATGGCGGCCACGAGGGCGATGATGGCCCCGCCGGTTCGAGTCCCCTTGCTCACGCGCCGTCTCCTCGATCTGTCCCCCGGGCGATCGGGGACCACAGTCTACGCCATGCCGGCCCGGCCGCGCAGCGGCCGCGTGGTACCCTGCTCGCACCGTCCCATGCGTCATCTGCGCCGCCTCCGGCCCGAAGAGGGCCTGCTCGTGCTGGGCTTCGTCGTGTCGAGCCTCGTGACGATCTACGCCAACGTCGACCTGGCGACGCGTGGCGTGAGCTCGCGGCGGATCGAGGGCGGCCTGGTGCGGCTCGGCGCGGTGGTACTGCTGGCCGGCCTCGTGCTGTGGATCCACCGCTACCTGCACCGCACCGACGCCGGGTCGCGGCCGCGGCAGATCGCGGAGTTCTTCCGCATGGCGCTGCCGTTCGTGATGTGCATCGCCGTCTACACGAACCTCCACGACACCGTGCGGTTCGTGAACCCGAACGACGTGCACGGGCAGATCGCGGCGGTGGAGGAGTGGCTCTTCGGCGGACAGCCGGTGGTGTGGGCCGAACGCTACATCACGCCGGCGCGCACCGACCTCTTCAACTTCTTCTACGGCAACTTCTACCTGGTGGCGCCGTCGGTCGTGGTCCTGCTGTGGCTGCGCCGGCAGTACGACGCCGCCCGCCAGGTGCTGCTCGGCACGATCATCTGCTTCTACTCGGGCTACGTGCTCTACGTGATCTTCCCGGCGGCCCCGCCGCGCCTCTACTTCGAGTCGCTGGGCCTCTTCTCGGTGTCGCTCAAGGGCGGCGCGATCACCAACTTCCAGTCGGCGCTCATCGAGATGATGCCGAACCACGCGGCACGGGCGGCGTTCCCCAGCCTGCACGCCGGCGTCAGCACGCTCAGCCTCACCTACGCGTGGCGGTACTGCCGCGGGTTCTTTCCGGTGCTGCTCGCGTTCGTGATTCCACTGCTCGTCTCCACCGTGTACCTGCGGCACCACTGGGTGGTCGACCTGCTGGCCGGCATGGCGCTGGTGCCCTGGGTGCTCTGGATCACGCCCCGGTTCGACCGCTGGTGGCGGGGCGCGGCCGCCGCCTGAACGCCGGGCCGGCCGCTGCGGGCGCGTGTAACATGTGCGCCATGCGACGCCGCCTCATCCTCACCACCCTCGCGATCAGTCTCGCCGCCGCCGCGCCTCGCGCGGAGCAGAGTGGCCCCGGCACGCCGGCCTTCGAGGCCGAGACGCTGAAGCACTTCCAGGCGCTGCTGCAGCAGGACACCAGCAGCCCGCCCGGGAACGAGATCCGCGCCGTGGAGTACCTGAAGAAAGTCCTGGACGCCGAAGGCATTCCCTACGAGGTGTTCGCGAAAGACCCGCAGCGCCCGAACCTCGTCGTGCGCATCAAGGGCAACGGCAAGAAGAAGCCGGTGCTCGTCATGGGGCACACCGACGTCGTGCTCGTCGACCCAAAGAAGTGGACGTTCCCGCCGTTCGGCGGCACCGTCGATGGCGGCTACGTCTACGGTCGCGGCACGGTCGACGACAAGGACAACCTGGTCGCCGGGCTGATGCTGATCCTCCAGATCCATCGCGCGAAGCTCGCGCTCGACCGCGACGTGATCCTGCTGGCCGAGGCGGGTGAGGAGGGCGCGCCCGACGTCGGCGCCCAGTTCATGGCCGACCACCACTTCAGCGCCATCGACGCCGAGTTCTGCCTCGCCGAGGGCGGCGGTGTCGTGCGGCAGGGCGGGAAGGTGCGGCAGGCCAACGTCGGCACGACCGAAAAGGAACCTCGGCCGATCGAGCTCATCGTCACTGGGCCGGCCGGGCACGGCTCGGTGCCCAACCAGAACAGCGCTGTCCTGTCGGTGGCTGCGGCCGTCGGGCAGATCGGGGCGTGGCGTCCGCCGCTGCGCCTGAACGAGACCACCGCGTCGTATTTCAAGAAGCTCACCACGATGGTCGAGCCCGAGCGCGCGCAGAAGTACCGCGATCTGCTGAACCCCGATCCGAAGGTGCACAAGCCGGCCGAAGACTGGATGCTCGTCAACGAGCCCGGCCACTGGTCGATGACGCACACCTCGCTCGTGCCGACCATCATGCAGACCGGCTTCCGGTACAACGTGATTCCGTCCGAGGCGAAGGCGACCATCGACGTCCGCCTCCACCCCGACGAAGATCAGGACAAGTTCCTCGACATGGTCCGGAAGGTCGTCAACGACCCGAAGGTGGAAGTGAAATGGGCGCGCGATCGCTACCGGCCGGCCGGCGGATCGCGGCTGAACACGGAGGCCTTCGCGGTCATCGAGCAGATGACGAAGAAGCACTACGACACGGTGACCCTGCCGACCATGGGCACCGGCGCCACCGACATGTCGAACATCCGCGCCAAGGGCCCGCAGTGCTACGGCATCGGCCCGGCCACCGACACGGAAGACGGGCAGAAGGGCTACGGCGCGCACAGCGATCAGGAACGGATCCTGGTCGAGGAACTGCACCGCTTCGTGCGGTTCCAGTACGACGTGGTCATGGAGATGGCGCGTGCGAAGTGACGGGCGCGCCCGGACAGGGGCTGGGGGCTCGGGGCTGGGGGCTCGGGCTCGCAACGTCACGTGTGCCGCGGCGCTCGGCGCTATGCTCGGCCTCGCGGGCTGCTCGGCGCCGCCTCCGGCGGCGCCATCGTTCGATCTGGTGATCGCGAACGGGCGGGTGATGGATCCCGAATCCGGGCTCGACGCGGTGCGGCATGTCGGCGTGCGCGGCGGGAAGATCGAGGCGATCTCCGAGACGGCGCTCACCGGCACCCGCGTCGTCGATGCGGCGAACCACGTGGTGGCGCCCGGGTTCATCGAGCTCCACGAGCACGGGCAGCAGGACGAGTCCTACGCGATGATGGTGCGCGACGGCGTCACCTCGGCGTTCGAGATCGAAGTCGGCACCGCCGACGTCGCCGCCTGGTATCGCGCGCGCGAGGGCGGGCAGATCGTGAACTATGGCGTGTCGGCCGGCCACATCCCGGCGCGCATGCGCGTCTTGAAGGATCCGGGGCAGGGGCTGCTGCCGGCCGGCATCGGCGGCAGCGGCACGGCCAGCGACGCGCAGGTCGCCGAGATGGAGGCGATCGTCCGCAAGGGACTGGCCGACGGCGCCGTCGCCGTGGGTCTCGGGAGTGCCTACACGCCGGGCGCGCCGATGTCCGAGATCGAGCGCATCTTCAAGGTGGCCGCCGACGGCCACGCCTCGGCGCACATCCACATGCGCGGCGACATCCGTGGTCTGAACGAGACCATCGCCGCCGCGAAGTCGGCCGGCGCGTCGTTGCACCTCGTGCACATCAACTCGGTATCCGGGGCCCAGCTGCCCGAGTTCCTCGCGGCCATCGAGGCAGCGCGCGCCGCCGGTCAGGACGTCACCACCGAGGCCTATCCGTACGGCGCCGGGATGACCGAGATCCAGTCGGCGCTCTTCGACGACTGGAAGACCTGGCCCGACGAGAAGTTCGGCATCCACCAGCTCGTACGCACCGGCGAACGGCTCACGCGCGCCACCTTCGAGACGGCCCGCGCCGAGGGCGGCACGGTCATCATCCACGACCGTAGCGACGAGCAGACCAGGCAGGCCATCGCCAGCCCGCTCTCGATGATCGCCAGCGACGGCTTCATCGAGCACGGCCGCGGACACCCACGCACGTCGGGCAGCTTCAGCAAGGTACTGGGCAAGTACGTGCGCGAGGAGCGGGTACTCACGCTGATGCAGGCGCTCGAGCGGATGACGGTGATGCCCGCGCGGCGCCTCGAGCGCCGCGTGCCGGCGATGTCCGCCAAGGGCCGTGTCAAAGTCGGGGCCGACGCAGACTTCACGGTCTTCGATCCCGCCACGGTGATCGATCGAGCGACCTACGAAGACGCGTCGATCCCGTCGGCCGGCATTCCCTTCGTGATCGTCGGAGGCGAGGTGGTGGTCGACGGTGGACGCGTCACCAGCGTTCGTCCGGGCCGCGGGATCAGAGCGCCGCTGATGTAGACTGTTCGCCGCACACTCGTGTAAAGGCTTCCCCTCGTGTCTGAAACTCCCGCGTACGTTCCCCCGTTCGCTCGTGCTTCGCGTGACACTGTGCCGCCACTGCGCGCCGGCGATGCCGACCGCGACGACGTCGACAGCGCTTTCGACGACGCGTCGTCCGACGCCGATCTCGAGGCGGATGCCGATCCCGACGCCGACACGGCCGCCAGTGCGCGTGTGCGCGAAGGCCTGCCGCCGTCGTACCGCATGCGCGCCGAACGCCACTACGTCGAGGCCCTCGTGGATCGCGCGCTCGGCGCTTCCGCGCCGGCCGCTGCTGCCGCGGCCCCACCCGCGCCCGTGCCGCCGGCCGCCACGGTGAACCAGGCCCCCGAGCCGGTCGTCTCCGCATCGCCCGCAGCGATTGCGGCCGCGGCCACTTCGCTCGCTGACGCGTTCGACGCCATCCAGGCGGCGCTGCGCGATCTCCCCACGCGCGGCCGGCCATTGCGCGACCGCGTCACCATCGAGCTGGCACGCGCCGAAGCCACGCGCGGCCGCTGGCTCGCCGACGCCGCGGTGGTCCTGCAGACCGAGCCGTTGCCGGCACTCGACGAGCTCGATCTGGTGGCGCTGCTGGCGCAGGTCTACGACGCGTTCGGCCCCGAGAACCGGTTGAGCGGCGGCGCCGCGGCGGCGCCCATCCCCGAAGGCACCTGTCGTGTCTTCGGTGACGAGCGCCTGCTCACCACCGCGCTCGGGGCCCTGCTCGCGGCCGTGCGGGCGGTGATCGAAGACCGGGGCGATGCCCGCAAGGTCAGCGTGGCCCTCGGTCCGCGGCGCGAGGCGGCGAGTCGCACGCTCGAGATCGCGCAGACGGCGGTCCGCCTGCCGGTCTCGGCCTACGCGCGGTTCTTCGACGCCGACTGGCCCGAACATCCGGCCGGTCCGTCGGGCGCGCTGCTGCTGGCGGCGGCGAAGAAGATCGCCCTGGCGCACGGCGGCGGGCTCGAAATCGGCGGCGTCGAGGGCGGCGGGTGCCGCCTCGTCCTGTCGCTGCCGTCGGCCGACTGACGGCCGCGGCCGCGCGGCCGGCGCTCGGACCCTGTGCCACACTGAAGACGTCCGCATGCCGTTCCTGACGCCTGCCGAACCCGGTGCGCCCGGCGCGTCGTCGGGCTCGTGGCCGTTCACGCTGCGGGCCGACGAGCCGTGCTTCGTCGGGCATTTCGTCGGCGCACCGGTGCTGCCGGGGATCGCCCACGTCGCCATCGCGCTCGAGGCCTGTGCCCGCCTGGGGCCGGGGCCGGCCACGCTGGTGGCCATCGACGACCTGCGGTTCCTGCAGCCGCTGGGGCCTGGCGATGCCTGCGCGATCGCCGTCGTCCCTGACACGGCCCCGTCGTGGCGGTTCGAGATCCGACGCGACGGCGCCCTCGCCAGCAGCGGCCGGCTCGTGTTCGCGGGAGACGGCGCCGCATGACGACGGTGCCGGTGCCGGCCGTCGTGCCGCAGACGGACGTGGCGCGGATGATCCGCGACGTGGTGCGCGCCGATGCCACGTCGATTGTCGCCACCGCCACCATCGACCCGGCGCATCCGCTCGTGGTGGGCGGCGCGGCGCCGGCGTATCTCGGGATCGAGATCGGCGCGCAGGCGGCGGCGGCCCTGGCGGCCAGCACGGCGCCGGCCGGCGGCGAACCGCGGGCCATCGGTGGACGGCTGGTGCGCGTGCGCGACGCGCGGTTCGCGCGGCCGGCCCTGCCGGTCGGTGCCGTGCTGACGGTCACGGCGGAGTGCACGGGCGCGTTCGCGCCACTGGCCGCCTACGTCGTGCAGGTGTGTCACGACGGCGCCGTGCTCGTCTCGGCGGCGCTCAGCACCTACGAGCTCGGTCCGGTGCCGGCATGATCACCACGCCGCTCATCGAGCTGCTCGGCGTCACGCGGCGGTTCCGTCAGGGGGACGCGCAGGTGCTGGGCGTCTCGGGTGTCGATCTCACGCTGCACGGCGGCGAGTTCGTCGTCGTCGCCGGACCGAGCGGCAGCGGCAAGAGCTCGCTGCTGCACCTGATGGCCGGACTGGACGACCCCGACGAAGGCACGGTGCGCTTCGCCGGGACCGACCTGCGCGCGCTCGGCGATGCCGCGCGCGCGGAGTTGCGCCGCCGCAGCATCGGCTTCGTGTTCCAGGCGTTCAACCTCGTGCCCGTGCTCAGCGCCTACGAGAACGTCGAGTATGGCCTGTGGCTGAACGGCGTGTCCGGCGCCGCGCGG
>WBZP01006214.1_pt1 | contig 11881 bp, 10 predicted proteins | sample 5204301 | NCBI WGS metagenome assembly WBZP01 (sample SAMN12412401, study PRJNA552823) | activated sludge metagenome | isolation source: activated sludge from nitrification reactor of wastewater treatment plant... | place: USA: Pennsylvania | collected 2017
GGTCTGGGTCAGGACCCCCTTGCGGGCATCGATCAGGATCACCGCGAGGTCCGCCGTGGAGGCGCCGGTCACCATGTTGCGGGTGTACTGCTCGTGGCCCGGGGTGTCGGCGACGATGAACTTGCGGCGCTCGGTGGAGAAGAAGCGGTAGGCGACGTCGATGGTGATGCCCTGCTCACGCTCGGCAGCCAGGCCGTCGACCAGCAGGGCGAAGTCCAGGTCGCCGCCTTGCGTGCCCACCTTCTTGGAATCGGCTTCCAGCGCGGCGAGGTGGTCCTCGAACACCAGCTTGGAGTCGTACAGCAGCCGGCCGATCAGCGTGCTCTTGCCGTCGTCGACGCTGCCGCAGGTGATGAACCGCAGCATCGACTTGCGCTCGTGCAGCGCCAGGTAGGCGTCGATGTCGGTGGCCAGCAGATCGTTCGTGGCGTGGGCCATCAGAAGTAGCCCTCCTGCTTCTTCTTCTCCATCGACGCGTTCGAGTCGTGGTCGATGACCCGGCCCTGGCGTTCGGACGAGGAGGTCAAGAGCATCTCCTGGATGATCTCCGGCAGGGTGGTGGCCTCACTCTCGATGGCGCCGGTGAGTGGGTAGCAGCCGAGCGTGCGGAAGCGCACCCGGCGCAGTTCGGGGGACTCGCCGGGCGCCAACGGCATCCGCTCGTCGTCGACCATGATCAGCGTGCCGCTGCGGCGCACGACCGGACGCGGGGCGGCGAAGTACAGCGGCACGATCGGGATCTGCTCCAGGTGGATGTACTGCCAGACGTCCAGTTCGGTCCAGTTGGAGAGCGGGAAGACGCGCACGCTCTCGCCCGGGTTGCGCCGGGCGTTGTACAGGCTCCACAGCTCGGGGCGCTGCTGCTTGGGGTCCCAGCGGTGCTGGGCCGAGCGGATCGAGAACACCCGCTCCTTGGCCCGCGACTTCTCCTCGTCACGCCGCGCCCCACCGAAGGCCAGGTCGAAGCCGTACTGATCGAGAGCCTGCTTGAGCCCCTCGGTCTTCCACAGGTCGGTATGCATCGCCGAGCCGTGGTCGAAGGGGTTGATGCCCAACCGGACGCACTCGGGGTTCTGGTACACGAGCAGGTCGAGGTTGCGCTCGGCCACGAAACGGTCACGGAACGAGTACATCTCCTGGAACTTCCAGGTGGTGTCGACGTGCAGCAACGGGAATGGCGGCCGCGACGGGAAGAAGGCCTTCATCGCCAGGTGCAGCATCACGGAGCTGTCCTTGCCCACCGAATACAGCATCACCGGGCGCTCGCTCTCGGAGACGGCCTCCCGGAAGATGTGGATGCTCTCGGCCTCCAGGCGCTGGAGGTGTGTCAACGATCCGATGGGCACGACCCCTGATCGTACTGGCGAGCGCCGAGACCCGTCGGACGGTGCTTCTATGCGGTGAGGCGAACGGGGAGCTTCTTGATGCCGTGAACGAACGAGCTGCGCAGCTTGGGTACGTCGCCCAACAGCTCGATGGTCGACACCTGGGCGACGAGCTGCTCGAACAGGACGCGCATCTCCATCTTGGCCAGGTTGAACCCGAGGCAGAAGTGCGGGCCGCCACCTCCGAAGGTGACGTGCGGGTTCGGGTTGCGGTGGATGTCGAAGGTGAACGGGTCGGTGAAGACGTCCTCGTCGCGGTTGGCGCTGGCGTACAGCATGCACACCGCGTCGCCCTCCTTGATCTGCACGCCGTGGAGCTCGACGTCGCACGTGGCGGTGCGCACGAAGTTGTTGACCGGCGTGGCCCAGCGGAGCATCTCCTCCACCGCGCTGGGGATCAGCGAGGGGTCGGCGCGCAGCTCGGCGTAGGCGTGGGGATGGTCGATCAGGGCCAACACGCCGTGGCTGATCCCGTTGCGGGTGGTCTCGTTGCCGGCCACTGACAGCAGCAGCACGAACAGGTCGAACTCGTGCTCGCTCAGCTGGTCGTTGCCCTCGGCGCTGACCAGCATGCTGATCAGGTCGTTGCGCGGCTCGGCCCGGCGCTGGGCGCCCAGCTCGTTGGCGTACATGTACAGCTCGATCGACGCGGCCGCGGCGTCGTCCAGGCCACCGCTCATGTCGGGATCCGTTGCCCCGATCATCCGGTTCGACCACTCGAAGACCTTGCGGCGGTCCTCGTGGGGGACACCCAACAGTTCGGCGATGGCGATCAGCGGTAGTTCGGCGGACACCTTGTCGACGAAGTCGACCTCGCCCTCGGCGACGGCCTCACGGATCAGCCGCTCGGCGACGTCACGGAAGTGGTCCTCCAGCATGCGCACGGCCTTGGGGGTGAACCCACGGTTGACGAGGTTGCGCAGGCGGGTGTGCTCGGGCGGGTCCTGGTCGATCATCATCCGGGCCACTTCCAGATCGGGGCGATCCTGGTTCATCAGGGCGCCCTTCTTGGCCGAGGAGTAGATCTGGAACTGCCTGCTCACCTCGACCACGTCGGTGTGGCGGCTGAGCGCCCAGAACCACGCTGGTGAGCCGGGGTCGATCCCGCGGTGCTTGAGGACGGGCGCCTCACGGCGCATCAACGTGTACAGCTCGTGCGGCGGGCCGTTGCGGTACGCCTCGTTGCTGATGATGTCGAGGGTGTCGTACGCCAGGCGCGGATCCATGCGGCCATTGTGCCGCGGTTGCGCCGGCCTGGTGGTACCGGCCCTCTGTCGCCCCGACGACGCGGTCGCCTGGCGCCCTGGCCTCCTGGCGCTCGGTCAGGCCGGGGCGCTGAGGATCAGGCCGCTGGTGGGGACACCGGTGCCGGCGGTGACCAGGACGTTGGTGACGTCGCCGACCTGGTTCACGCTGGTGCCGCGGATCTGGCGGACCGCCTCGGCGATGCCGTTCATCCCGTGGATGTACGCCTCGCCGAGCTGGCCGCCGTGGGTGTTGATCGGCAGCGCCCCGCCTACCTCGAGGCGTCCACCGGTGACGAAGTCCTTGGCCTCGCCACGCCCGCAGAAGCCGAACTCCTCGAGCTGCATCAGCACGTACGGAGTGAAGTGGTCGTACAGGATCGCGGTCTGGATGTCGGACGGGGTCAGCCCCGACGAACCCCACAGCTCGTCGGCGACGATCTTCATCTCCGGCAGCTGGGCGATGTCGTCACGGTAGAAGCTGGTCATCGTCCACTGCTCGACGCCCGCGCCCTGGGCGCAGGCGGTCACCACCGCAGCGCGGTTGGGCAGGTCCTTGGCCCGCTCCGCCGAGACCACCACCAGCGCCTGGGCGCCGTCGGTCTCCTGGCAGCAGTCCAAGAGGTGCAGCGGCTCGACGATCCACCGGCTGTTCTGGTGGTCCTCCATGGTGATCGGCTGCTCGTAGAACCAGGCCGCCGGGTTGGTGGCGGCGTGGCGCCGCCCGGCGACGGCCACGTGGCCGAAGGACTCACTGGTGGCGCCGTAGTCGTGCATGTAGCGCTGGGCGACCATCGCCACCCAGCTGGCCGGCGTGAGCTGACCGAACGGCGTGGTGTAGGCGAACTGGGCCCGCTCGGCGGTCGCCGCGTTGGGGATGTCCTGCACCCCGGCGCCGAAGCGCCGCCCGCTGCGCTCGTTGAACGCCCGGTAGCAGACCACCGCATCGGCAGCGCCGCTGGCGATGGCCATGGCCGCCAAGGCCACCGTCCCACACGCCGCCCCACCGCCGTAGTGGACCCGGCTGAAGTGGCGCAGGGCCCCGATGCCCACGTGGCGGGCGATCTCCACCTCGGGGTTGTTCTCCGGGGTGTAGGTGACCATGCCGTCGATGTCACTGGGCGCCAGGCCGGCGTCACGGATGGCGGCCAGCGTGGCCTCGCAGGCCAGCGACATCTCGCTGCGACCGCTGTCCTTGCTGAACTCGGTGGCGCCGATGCCCACGATGGCCACCTTGCCGCCGAGGTCGTTGCCACGGTTGGTTGCGGGCTTCACGGCAGCACCACCTCGACCGTGGCGTTGACGTGATCGCCCAACCCGTTGGCCCCGCGGACCTGGACCGTGACCGCCTTGGTGTCAGGGTCGAGAGCCGTGACGGAACCCGTCAGCGTCATCGTGTCGCCGGGGTAGTTCGGGGCGCCGAGGCGGACCTTGACGTTGCGGATCAGGGCGTTCGGCCCGGCCCAGTCGGTGATGTACCGGCCGACGAAGCCGTTGGTCGTGAGGATGTTCATGATCACGTCCTTGGAGCCCCGCTCCCGGGCGACGTCGGGATCGTGGTGCACCTCCTGGTAGTCCCGGGTGGCGATCGCGGTCGCCATGATCAGGGTGCGGGTCAGCGGGATGGGCAGGGCGGCCAACTCGTCGCCGACGGCGACGTCGGCGAAGGCCCTCGTGGGGGGCAGTGTGGAGGAGGTGGGCGTAGTCATGCGGGTGCTCCGGAAGCGATGAGGGCGCCGAGCTCGGCGAGGTGCGAGCTGACGGTGCCGAGCGAGTTGGCCAGCTGCGTGGCCCACAGGAACCGGCGGTGGATGGGGTAGTCGATGTCGGCGCCGATCCCGCCGTGGAGGTGCTGGGTGGCCAGGGTGACCCGCTGCCCACCCTCGCTGGCCCAGTAGGCCGCGATCAACACGTCGGCGGCGGCATCGTCGCCGTTGTCGAGCTGCCAGGCGGCGCTGAGCGCGGCGACGCGCAGCGCTTCGGTGGTGATGTAGGCGTCAGCGGCGCGATGGCCTGCGGCCTGGAAGGTGGCCAGGGGCCGGCCGAACTGCTGGCGACCACGGATGTACTCGGCGGTCATCGCCAGCGCCCCCTCGCACACGCCGAGCACCGTTGCGGCTTGGCCGGTCAGCCACAGCTGGCGGAGCTTGGTGAGGGCGGCCTCGTCACCGAAGCGGCAGGCCGCCGGCACGAGCACGTCGAGCGTCAGGTGGGCGGCGGGCTGGCGGTCGGTGGTGGAGATCGGCTCGGCGGTGACGCCACTTCCGCCGGTGAGCACGGCGAACAGGGCGACGTCACCCCTGACCCGGGCGGGCACGACGACGACCCCGGCGTGCTGACCGTAGGGGACTGACAGCCGCTCGCCGCGCAACCGGTAGCCGTCACCCTCGGCAACTGCGATCAGGCTCGGCAGGTCGGTGAGGTTGGCCCCCGGCTCGCTGAGGGCCGCGGTCATCACGACGGACCCGGCGATCACGCCCGAGACGTCCTGGCCGTGCTCGCCGGCCACCATGGCCGTTGCCAGGGTGGCCAGCAGCGGCGCGGGGATCACGTGGCGACCCTGGGCGCGGCACAGCAACGCCAGCTCCACCGCGCCCATCCCGCTTCCGCCGGCGGACTCCGCCAGGCACAGCCCAAGCAGGTCGGCGCCGGCCAGCTCGGACCACAGCCGGCGGTCGAAGTCCTGGGCGGCCTCGGCCGCCTTGATGCGCTCGACCGTGGTCTGCCCACCGATGATCTGCTCGGCCAGCTCGGCAACGGCCTGCTGCTGCTCGTCGAGGTCGAAGTTCACGCGCCGGCCTCGGCAATCACGGCGAAGGGCAGCTTCATCGTCTCGTCGGCCTGGCGGATCTCGATGGTCACGTCCTGGCCGATGCGGATCTGGTCATGGGCCACCCCGGCGGTGTTCATGATCATCCGGATGCCGTCCTCGCCCGGCCCGGTGAGGTCCACCAGGGCGACGGGCAGCGGGTACTCGAAGCTGGGCACCTGCGGGTAGTGGACGACGACGAAACTGTGGATCCGCCCGGTGCCGGTCGCGTCCACGGTGTCCCAGCGCAGCGAGTTGCATCGCGGGCACATCGGCCCGGGCGGGTTGCGCAAGGTCGAGCACTCGGCGCAGCGCTGGATCACCAGGCGGTCGTCCTCGATGGCCTCGAACCAGAACGCGTTGTCTCGGGTCAGCGCCGGGCCTGGGCGCGGCGGGCGCTTCGCCGGTGCCGGCTGCTTCGCTGCGGGCTTGAAGCGAATGATGCGGAAGAGCATCTGACCGACCAGTTCGCCGTCCGCGTCGTAGTAGTCCTGGCGGGTCGTGACGAAGTGGCCTGTGCCGAGCCCGGTGTGCTTCTGCGGGCTGATCGAGTCGATGACCACCTTCATCGTGATCCGGTCGCCAGGGCGCAGGTAGCGGAGGTAGGTCTGCTCGCTGTTGGTGGCCACCACGCTGGTGAACCCGCGGCTGAACAGCAGTTCGTTCATCCGTTCGTAGGGGCCGTCGCCGCCTCGCGAGGGACCCTCGATCCCGGTCATCACCCACGCCTGGAGCATCGTGGGTGGGGCCACCAGGTGGCCGTGGATCGACGCCGCCCCGGCCGCCTCGTCGACGTAGATCGGGTTGGTGTCGCCGAGGGTCTCCACCAGGTGACGGATCATCGGGGCGTTGACCTCGTCCGGTCCGGGCTTGGGCGGCCCGACCTCGAGGCCGACGAAGGTCTGTAGTTGTTCGTAGAACTGCTCGTCGGTGAGTTCAGCGGCATCGGTCATCGGGCTAGGTTCTCCCTGCATCCGGCGTTTCTGAAAGTGTGTCAGATCCGCACGACGACGTTGCAAGCGCAACCACGACCACCCCGGAGGCAGCACATGGGCGCACTGCTCGACACCGATCCCACCGCGTACCTGCTGGCCTGCGAGCAGATCCGCCAGCTCGCCAGCCGCTACGCCGTGTTCATGAACCACCGCGACCTCGACTCCCTCGTCGGGCTGTTCGTGGACGACGTGCGCGTCGGGCGCCAGTCCAGCGGCCGGGAGGCATTGCGCGCCGACTTCGTCCGCCAGCTCCGCCCGTTGGGCCGCAGCATCCTGCAGGTCACCAACCACGTGATCGACGTGAGCGACGCCGACCACGCCACCGGGGTCGTCGGGACCCGCGGTGAGATCGAACTCGACGGGCAGTGGGTCATCCAGGTGATCGAGTACCACGACACCTACGAACGCCGCGACGGGCGCTGGCTGTTCGTGCGCCGCCGCCATCGGCTGTGGTACGGCGCTCCGCTCGGGGTCGCCCCGATCGGGCTCCCCGCGGCAAACTGGCCGGCCAGCGCCACCGGCACGGGCGATCTGCCCGAGGCGATGGCCAGCTGGAGCGAATGGATGAGGGGACCGTCATGAAGTTCTGGTGCGCATCGGCGTTCATGGAGACACCGGAGCTGTTGGACCTGGCACGCCTGCTCGACGAGCACGGCTACCACGGGCTGATGGTCAGCGACCACCTGATGTATCCGAAGCAGCTGCAGTCGAAGTACCCGTACTCACCACACCCCGACGGCCGCCCGATCTGGGCGCCGGAGGCCTCGTGGCCGGAGGCCTGGGTGATGATCGGGGCGATGGCCGCGGTGACCCAGCGCTTGCACTTCGCGACGAACGTGTACATCACGCCGATGCGCCCACTGCTGACGATGGCCAAGGAGATCGCCACCGCCTCGATCATCTCCGGCGGGCGGGTCGCCCTCGGGGCCGGCGCCGGATGGATGCGTGAGGAGTTCGAGATCCAGGGCCAGGAGTTCACCAACCGCGGCAAGCGCCTCGCCGAGCAGGTGCAGGCGTTGCGCGCCCTGTGGCAGCCCGGCTGGGTTTCGTTCCACGGCCAGTACTACGACGTGCCCGAGTGCATGATCGGCCCGTCCCCGCAGCATCCGATTCCCGTCTGGCTGGGCGGGCAGAGCGAGGCAGCGCTGCGCCGCGCGGCACGCATCGGCGACGGCTGGATCGGCACCCAGTACACCTGGGACCAGGCCGTCGAGGTCGTCGCCACGCTGCGCAGGATGCTGGCCGAGGAGGGCCGTGCGTCCGACGACTTCGAGATCATCCTGGCGCTGTACGAGCTCCCCGGCGTCGACGTCTTCCGCCGCGCCCAGGAGGAACTGGGCATCACCGGGCTGACCTGCATGCCCTGGGCGATGCGACAGTTCGCCGGCGAGGCGCGCACCCCGCAGATGATCCGCGAGGAGGTCGCCCGCTTCGCCGAGGAGATCGTCCACCCGTTGCTGTGACGGGTGGGGCGGCGCCTCACGAACCGGCCGGCGGGTGTCCGCTCCGCTACGCCCCACCGCCGACACTGCCTGATACGGTCCGCTCGCGCGGTGACGAGCGCCGCACGACTGGGGGTTGAGATGCGTGGAATCCGACGTGCCGGTGGCCTGGCTGCCGCTGTGGGGCTGACGTTGACGCTGGGTGCAACCGCTACCGCCACCACCCCGCCCACCGGCTCCGATGCCGGTGCCGCGCCCTCGGCCGAGGCGGGCCCCGGGGACTTCGGCGACCTGAAGGCCGTATGTGGGCCGGGTGACGCCAAGGGTTCCACCGACCAGGGCGTGTCGGACACCGAGATCGTGGTGGGTACCGCCTCCGATCCCGGCAACGCCATCCTGCCCGGGCTCAACCAGGAGATCTTCGACGCCGCCGACGCCTTCGTCGGCTGGTGCAACGAGGCGGGAGGCATCCTCGGGCGGAAGCTGAAGCTGAACAAGCACGACGCCAAGTTGTTCGAGGCCGGGCCGCGCATGGTGGAGGCCTGCCAGACCGACTTCATGCTGGTGGGCGCCGGGATGGTGTTCGACGACCAGGCCAACGAGCCTCGGCTCGAGTGTGGGTTGTCGGAGATCGCCGGCTACGCGGTCTCGGAGACCGCCGGACAGTCGGACAACCTGCTGATCGGGATGGCGACGTCGATCAAGACGTCGGCGATGGAGCCGCTCTACAAGCAGGTCGCCGCCGCGGACGCCGCGGTGAAGCCGTACTTGGGGATGTGGAACCTGGCGACACCGTCGGTGATCCCGGTCGGCAAGCGTGACCTGGCGGGCGCCATCCGCCAGGGGTACACCCCGGTCCTGTACGAGGAGGTCCCCACGGCGGTGGACAACTGGCGGCCGTACGTGGAAGCCCTGAAGGACAAGAACGTGCAGGTCCTGCAGGTGCTCGGATCGCCGGAGAACCTGGTCGCGGCGATGCGCACGATGAACGACGTCGGGTTCTTCCCGAAGTACATCCTCGTCTCGACGAACTACTACAACACCAAGCTCACCCAGGAAGGCGGCGACCTGCTGGACAAGTCCTACGTCGTCGTGTTCGGCGGGTTCCCGCCCTTCGAGCAGGCCGACCAGTTCCCGGCCATCGCCAGGTACATCGAGAACCTGAAGACCTACGCCGGCGGCGCCGAGCCGCGTGGGTTGGGTGTCAACGCCACGTCTGCCTGGCTGGCCTTCGCCGTCGCCGCCAAGGAGTGCGGCAGCGACCTGACCCGCGCCTGCGTGATGGAGAAGGCTGCGGCGATCACCGACTGGACGGCGGGGGGCATGCACCCGCCGCGCCCGCTGTCCAACCTGAACGGCGCCGGCCCGACGTGCTACTTCACCTACCGGGCGACCTCGAAGGGATTCGAAATCGATCCGATGACCCCGGCGAACGACGGCATCTACAGCTGCGCCGCCGACAACTTCCCGGTCCTGCCGGGAAGCTGACGGTTCCCGGTTGAACATCTGACGGATTGTCAGATACTGTCGGCAGCGGGGATGTGTCCGATGACACAGGCGTTCTCCGGTGCCGTCTCGGCATCTCGATCACTACTTCCTGGGGAGGAAACCGAGTGAGAACACGTACAACTCGCCGCTGGATCGCGGCGGCCTGCGCCATCGGTCTGGGCGTCAGCACCTCGGCGTCGGCGACGACGCCCCCGGCCGGTTCGGCCGCCGCAGCAGCACCGGCCTCCGGGCCGGGCGTGTTCGGGGACCTCGGCACCGTCTGCGGTCCTGGTGACGCCAAGGGCTCCACGGACCAGGGCGTGTCGGACACCGAGATCGTCGTCGGCACCGCCGCTGACCCGGCGAACACGATCGTTCCCGGCCTCGGCCAGGAGCACTTCGACGCAGCCGACGCCTTCGTCAACTGGTGCAACGAGGCGGGTGGCATCCTCGGTCGCAAGTTGAAGCTGAACAAGCACGACACCAAGCTCACCGATCCAGGTGCTGCCATCGTCGAGGCGTGCCAGACCGACTTCATGCTGGTGGGCAACGGCGTCGCCCTCGACAGCGCCACGGTGGAGCCCCGAACCGGTTGCGGCCTGCCGCAGATCGCCGCCTACACGGTGTCGGAGGAAGCCGGTCGAGCCAAGGACTCCATCGAGTCGATCACCAACAACGACCGCACCTCGCACCTGGCCAACATCATCCGCACCCTGCAGCAAAAGGACCCCGAGGCGGTCAAGACCATCGCCCTGTGGAACAACTCGCTGCCCTCGGTGATCCCCACGGGGAACCGGACGAAGAAGGCCACGGAGAACCTCGGGCTCAGCGTCGGCGTGTACGAGGAGATCCCCCAGGGCGTGGACAACTGGCGCCCGTACGTGGAGAAGCTCAAGGAGCAGAACGTCCAGGTGCTCATCCAATACATCCAGGCCACCCCGCTGGTGGCGGCGATGAAGGCGATGAACGACGTGGGCTACTTCCCCAAGTACATCATCGGTGAAGGAAACTTCTACGACGCCACGCTGATCAAGGAGGGTGGTGACCTGCTCACCAAGACCACCTGGCTGATCAACCTGATGATGTGGCCGTTCGAGGACGCCGCCAACAACCCGGCCACCCAGCAGTTCCTGGACATCCTCAAGCAGTACGGCAACGGCGCCGAGGCCAAGTCGCTCAGCGTCAACAGCTTCTCGGCGTGGCTGCTGTTCGCCAAGGCTGCGGCTGCCTGCGGATCCGAGCTGACCCGGGCCTGCGTGATGTTCAACGGCTCGCAGACCAAGGAGTGGTCGGGCGGCGGGCTGCACGTGACCGTCCAGCCAGGGCCGACGACCTCGAAGAACAGTGACTGCTACTCGGTCCTGACCGCCACGCCGCAGGGGTTCGTCCTGGCCAAGGATTGGGTGGACGCCAACGACAAGATCTACAACTGCGATCCCAAGAACAGCGAGCAAGTCGCCGGGCTCGACTCCTGATCTGACCCGTGATCGGCGTGGGGCAGGGTGACCCGCCCCACGCCGATCGTTCGTTCAACCCACCTCACCCAGGAGCGAAGAGCCGCGCACCATGCAGCTGTTGTGGACCTACATCGTCAGCGGTCTGACCACCGCGGCCATCTACGCCATTGCCGCCACCGGCCTGGTCTTGACGTACACCACGACTGGTGTGTTCAACTTCGCCCACGGCGGCGTGGGCATGATGGCCGCCTTCACCTACTGGCAGCTGCGCTTCGGATGGAACTGGCCGGCGCCGGTTGCGCTGATCGTCGTGCTGTTCATTCTCGCCCCGCTGACCGGGATGCTGCTGGAGTGGTTGATGATGCGCCGCCTGGACGGCACGTCGGACACCACCAAGTTGGTGGTCACGCTGGCGCTGATGCTGGCGACCATCGGCGGGGCAACCTGGATCTGGGATCCCACCAAGGCCCGACCGATCCGCAAGTTCTGGGACGGTTCGGTGGTCACGGTGCTGGGGGTGCGCCTGCCGTGGCATCAACTGACGGCGCTGATCCTGGCCGGTGTGGTGGCCCTCGGGCTGCGAGTCCTGCTCACCAGGACCCGTCTCGGCGTGGCCATGCGCGCCTGCGTGGACGACCGTGCCCTGGCATCGCTGAACGGGGCCCGCCAGGGCCGCGTGGCGATGGCATCGTGGGCCATCGGAACTTCCCTGGCCGCGCTGGCAGGCATCCTCATCTCGCCCACCCTGAACCTGTCCCAGCTCCCGCTGACGCTGCTGATCATCAACGCCTACGCGGCGGCGATGATCGGCCGCCTGCGCAGCCTGCCGATGACCTTCCTCGGCGCCCTGATCCTGGGCATCACCACCGACTTGCTGCTGGGCTACTCCGACCGCATCAGCAAGTGGACGTCGATCGACCGCAAGTTCCTGACCGGCTTCTACGCCTCGGTCCCCATCGTCATCCTGTTCATCGTGCTGCTCGTGCTGCCGCAGAACCGGTTGCGCAGCCACACGGCAGTGCGCACCCGTGAGGTCATCCCCGAACCCACCTGGTGGGGGT
>WBZP01006215.1_pt1 | contig 11881 bp, 20 predicted proteins | sample 5204301 | NCBI WGS metagenome assembly WBZP01 (sample SAMN12412401, study PRJNA552823) | activated sludge metagenome | isolation source: activated sludge from nitrification reactor of wastewater treatment plant... | place: USA: Pennsylvania | collected 2017
ACGTCGTGGTAAGCGGCAGTCCGCCCAACGGAACGTACACGGAGGAATGATGCTCGATTACGCACAAGACGAAACCGGCGCTGCTGGCGGACTGTCCGACTTGACCGCCGGGTTAGGTTTCCCGCCCGTGTTGGATGCCTGCTGCGGTAGCCGGATGTTTTGGTTTGACCGGAAAGACAACCGTGCGACGTTTGTGGATAAGCGCCGAGAGCGGCATACACTGCCCGACATTTCCAGCAAGGGCGGAAGCCGCGAACTGGTAATTGACCCTGACCACTTGGCCGACTTCACCGCCCTGCCATTCCCGGACAACACGTTCGCGCTGGTGGTGTTTGACCCGCCGCACTTCGAGCGCAACGGCGCAACCGGATGGATTGGTTTGAAATACGGCACGCTGAAAGGTTCCTGGCGCGAGGAGCTCCGGCGTGGTTTTGCCGAATGCTTCCGCGTACTGCGCCCGGACGGGGTGCTGATTTTCAAGTGGTGCGAGGTCGAGATACCGGTTTCGCAGATTCTGGCGCTGACTACGGAGTGCCCACTTTTCGGGCACCGAAGCGGCAAGCAGCAGAAAACGCACTGGGTGACGTTCATGAAACCTAACGCCGCCTTAACTCGCGGCGCGAAAGTGGTTGACAAGAGCGACGGCTTAAACCCGTCGAGTTGAAGGCGTAGTTAAAACGCGGAGGAAATATGGAATATAAATCTGTTTCAGAAGCAAACGGAACTTCGCTTGACGCTGCCGTGAATACGTTGATTGCGGATGGGTGGGTTCCGCTAGGCGGAGTTTCGGTCGCGGTTATTCGCAGCACCTGGGAGAACAAACGCAAGGGCTATGAAGAAAGCGAAACCGAGTGGGTTTATGCACAAGCGCTTACGCGCTCTAACTCTTAATTATGCGGAGCGTGCAAGGTTGACATACCGGAAACGCAACAAATGCAGTGCCAAGCTCGCGGCCATGCGTCTCGCTGCAGAGCAGACGAGAATGGCGAATCCCGCTCCTGACTATATTCCTCGCGTGCCAGCCTTGCGGCGCACGATTATCGTAATCGACCATGACTTTGGTGATGTCGAGCATCGCCTAGACCTCTTTAGAACGAACCGGATAGACTGCTATCGGGTTGTCGCCGACGGGGTGGAATGGAAATCACGGGCTGGCTGGTCATCCATCCTCGAGGCGCTGCGGAAGTCGTTCATTCGCGTGGGCGCTCAAGCATCCTCTTGATCTGCGCAGCCGTCGGATTGTAATACGTGAGCGCCTGAGTCGAAAAGTGGCAGAATCGCGCACACCGCCAACAAACACCTGCGCCCGGTACCCGGTGCGATATTTCGTGATCGACGCCATACGTGGGGAATCCCGTGTGTAAATTTTGGGGAGTCCAGAGTAACAAATGGTGTTTTTATGCGCAATCTAATTGCACGCTGCCTGCCTAAGTCGCTGATTTGCAAGCATTGATGCAGCCAAGCGATCAGCAATTACATAGCAGGAGTGCCGGGAGGGGGAATCGAAATGCGCGCCGTTACTAGCTATTCGACTGTATTTGTGTAAATTTTGCGTATTCCTGCAAAAACCCCTTGACATTCTGCGCAATGCGCATATAATTGAATCGTAGTCACAACGACTACACCGCGCCTCGGGGATCAGGGGCTGGAGAAGGAAATGATCGTTACGATTAAAGGGGCTTCGACATCAATAGCGGGCGGGCAATTCGCGATCATCGGCGAAAATGGTGAGCAAATCGCCAGCGTCAAGGCTGTTGAAGTTAATACTAGCCGCGCCACAAACAACAGCTACGACAGGAATCGCATCGCGAAAGGCGACACGTTCGACACGTCCGTCGAATATATAACAGATGGTGACATCGAGGCCGCTTGCAAGGCCATCGCCGCTAACCTTCCACAAGCATTCAAGGATGCCAAGCTCGGCACTTCGTGGTTCAAGAGTGACGAAAACGATTTTTATTCGTGTTTCAATTTCTTGCGCGCTCTCTGGAGTCAGGGTGGGTGGTATGGAAACACGTCCGCGCCGGTCGTCAAGAAGATCAAGACAGCGTGGAAAAATGGCGTGCAGTTTGAAATATAGAATGTCCAACCACCCAAACCGATCACGCGGCGGTGCGCCGTCACGCAACCCTGCCCCAGCCGAAATCAAGGCCGCGCGTGAAGCGGCCGGACTCTCTGCAACCGAAGCAGCGGCCCTGCTGCACACGTCCTACCGTGCCTGGAAACAGTGGGAAGACGGCGATCGCCGGATGCATCCGGCGTTTTGGGAGTTGTTTTCGATCAAGACGCAGGCGGGCGCGACGGCTTGAAATAGAAGTCTGCCAGCGCCTGCTCTTTCGTCGCCCAGCGCCGGACGGACTCGACGCGGAAATGCCAGACGCGGTAACTGCCCGGAAAGCACAGCACAAAATCACGCCTCCAGCGTTGTTTTTTTGGCGGGATGTATTCGATGACCTTGATGTAGCGCCACCCGGCGCGGCTGCCGTACAGAAAATGCGGGAGCAGACCGAAGAAGGCGTGCGATCGGCGCACGATTGAATAGTCACGCCCCCGGCTCGCGAGCCATAGGCTCATGGCCACCAGCCAGCAGTTGCTCAGTCGTCGGATCGACACTCGGAGAATTCCCCGTAGCGCAGGTCGTTCGCCTCGGCCAGCTCGATCATGGCGAGCCGTAAAAACGAATGAACCTGCGCTCGCGTCATCCCGATCTGAGTAACTGGTGGCAGTTTATTGATCGCCTCGCCGCCCTCCGTTGTGATTTTCGTCTCGTAGTGCAGGGAGTATTCGCCGTCCGGTTCGCGCTTCGATTCGAACAGTTTGCGCAAAACCAGCCGGCACGATCCGGCCAGGAATTCGATGAATTCCCGCGTGACGCCGACGAACTCCATCGTGTCGTTCAGTTCTGGAGTCTGGCCGCGCAGGATGATTGTTGTGACCCGCGCATTGAATTTATTTGTCATCATTCCCTCGACATGCGATGAATAATGCGCTCAGGCATAGCAGGAGCGCGACGAAGATCAGATAGCCGTTTACAAATACGGTCATGACGGTCTCGATGCCGATCCAGAATATGCTTTGCGCATCATATGGCATCGATCACTTTCCGGTCACGATCGAAAATCTGCTTGTAGCGCTGGACTCTCCAGCGTAGGAAGTGCCGCCACCAACTGCCGGAGGTTGCGATCAGGCCGAGCGCGCGGAGATCGGAATTACTTGGCGGATTGGATGAATTCGAATCCATCGCCGCAATCCGCCTGAATCGTGAATGCATTGTTGCCCGAACCGGAAACCATCACCGAGGCGCCGCCGTATCCCGTGCCGGTGATCGTTCCCTTGCCTTTACAGGCGATGCTGACGGGATGAGATACGGAGAGCTGACCGTCGCCCAGGACGGCATTGGTGCCGCATCCGGCGAACAACGGGATTGTGAGCGCGATAAATAAGCGTTTCATGATGGTTCTCCTTGTGGTTGGGTGAGTGCGGCGTGAAACACGCCAAGGCCGATGAGCGCATCGCGCAACGCGATAACAAAATCTGCCGCCGGGGCTAATCCGTTCATGACGAGGCCACCCCAGGCCATGAACAGCAGGATGGCCAGCGATGCCTTGTATTCCGTTTTCATTGCTACGCCCTTTCAATCGTTAGAAAAACGCCGCGGCCCTGTATAGTCCGTCTCTTGAGCTCATCGACAACAACGGCCAGCGCCGGGCCGCAACTGCGGACTCCGTCCAGCGTTCGATCTTCGCCCAGCGCAATGCAGCCGAGCAATTGTTCGGCATGGTTTGCGCCGTGCATTTCGATATAGCGGAAATTGGGAACCTCGTTCAACAGCGGGACGAGGCCATGTTTGGGAGACCGGTAGAGCGTGAGTCGATAGCGACCGAGGGGGATCGCGGAGCGTCCCTGGATCTTTGGATTCCCCTCTTCGAGCCGGCGGTCCTCATCCTCCAGCGTCTCGCAGATGTGGTCTGCGTTACGGTCCCAGTAGAGTTTTCCGAGGGTGAATCCCTCGCGGCCGTTTCGCGGCGGCATGAACCAGTCGCGGACGAGCAGCCATTCGACATCATCGAGCAGCGGAGGGGGCGAGAACATGGTCATAGCCGGATATGGCCGCGCAGCCACGCGACGACGGCCAGGATGGTCGGGATGAGGATCGCGAGTGCCGGAATGACGATTTTTGACCCTCGCCAGAGCAGGATCATTTGCTCCATCGCTTCTTTGTGTTCCGAATCGATGATGATGTTCTCGCGGATCAACTTTTCGAGAACGTCCATGCGATGATGCAGATCGGCAATGGCGGCGTCATGTACGCGGCGGTCGTTCATTCCGGTAGCTCCGATGATTTGCAAGACGAACCCGACCGCGCTTTGGCGTCATATAACCCCCGAATGGATGCCGCTGACCAGCGTGCCATTGCGGTAGTCGTACGCGGCCAGCGTTACTGAATCGAGGTCCGTCCCGCCAAATGTTTTTCCGACGAGCGGCGTGCCGACGGCGCCGTCGAACGATCGTACTTGGTGTACGACATAAGCGCCGGCGCTTTGTAGACCAAACGCGCAGAGGCAGTTGCTCAGGTGGCGCACCTGAAACACTGTCACATCGTAATCAGGGAAATTGATATACTCGTCGATCGTCAGTGTCACTGTGTTGTTTATCGCATCTCCAGCGATATCTCCAACCCGGTGCGTCTGTACGTGCGGGCCGGAATATACGATGGCGCCGTTCACTAAAATTGTCGCGTCAAACGTGTATAAATAATCGAAATGCATGTTCCATCGATCGATTCCGCTCTCTGTGTTTAGACCGTGCCGTGCAGACCTTGTCTCAATGATCTGTAGCACTCCAGATGAGTTGTAGCCGACAAACACGACGCGCGTTGTTGTGTTTGTGTACCCGGCGTACGTATCCCATACGCCTGGGCCGCTGTTGGAGTGGTTTAACGGATCGAGCAGATTATTTACTGTTTGAATCGTTGTGTAGTCATAGAGCACGTTATAGGAGCAGGACGGTGGCGCGCTGGCGCTTCCTCCGGTCAGCGTGAATTCCACGATCGCGTTGTAGTGATCGATAAAATTGTAGGTTGTGCCAGAAGACGTCGCGCTTCCGGTCTCATGTCCGATGCACAGAACAGCGCGGCCCCCGGACGGGGACTGGTTGAGATCGAAATAGTTGTCTGTTCCGCCGATGTGATAGGGATCCAGGGAGACGGAAAAGGCGAGGATTGCGGCGGACGATCCGCTGTGCAGTTTTCCGGCCCAGATGGTTCCATTGCCGGTGGCCAACGCGATGTTGCAGAACAGGTGATAGACCGTTCCGTCCGCCGTTCGGTACAGCCATCCGTTTTGCCCGATGGAAAAACCACTGACGGCGCCGTATTCCTTATTGCGGCCGCACAGGATGATGTCGTTCTTCCAGGTCATCCCGAGCGAAGCCTCGAAAGCCGATGGCGTTGGCGCGGCTGGCATGCCGAAATTGACGTAGTGCGTTTCATTTGAGCCGAGCGGGGGCAGGAAGTCGGTACGCAGTGTTGCATTTTCCAGCGTCAGGCCGGCGGCTGAATAGGTGCCGTGCCAAGGCTGGCCGACGTGCATGTTCGTCATGGCGTTTTCACGATCGCCGGGATGGTGATCGTCGTCGGGCCGACAGTGATCAGCGCGGATTCGGGGAAGCTGCAGACAAGGATGCCGTCAGCGCTGGCGAAGACCTTGGGTCCGCCCAGCGTAAGGTCTTCGCTGGCCACCGTTGTCGAACCGACGCCCGCGATTGGTGCCGATGCGCCGATGCGCTCGGGGATCGCGGCGGGAATGCCGTCCGCCGGTAGCCGCTTGTTCTTTCTTGTTCCGGCCTGCGTGATGGTGTACAGTGACTTTGCCAGGTCATCGCTCATACCGGCGTCTCCGACACAGGATAGGTAGATAAGGTCAGTGTCGAATTGATCCCGATGGGCTGCGGATCAAAATGCAGGCGCATATAGATTGCATACGCATTTGCTTGGCCCGGCAGAATTTGCGTGCCTATAATCAATGCGTATCCGGGCGGGTCCGTACTTAGACCGGCGAGCGAAGAGGACAATACTATTGTTCCAGGGCTCAGGGTTGAATAATCAAAATATACAACAATGGAATTCACACCCGGATTTGATTCCGACACGAGTTTATTACTCCCGCCAGGCGATCCTAAATAGACCACGCGATCCACTGGCGCGCTGCTCCCGTCGGCGGCGAGGGATACGTTTATTGCCGTGGTCAGTGTGGTCAGTCCGGGGTCGTCGTAGAATGCGAAGGTCATGTGTGTTGTCTCTAAATCGTGACGGTGAACAAATCTTCGGCGATCGGCGCGGCGTAGCTTGACGGCAGCACACGAGTCGCTTTGGCGCGCTCGATCTCGGCCACGCCGGGGAAGCTGATGGTCAGCACCCGGTCTTCGGTCGGCAAGTTGTTGAACGTCACGTTCGGCGTCAGCGTAAGGTCGGTTTCGCCGGCGCTGGTTCCGGCCGGTGCCACGACTGCGTCGTCGGCGTGGATGATTCCCACGCCGGCCAGCGCGCACAGGGCAATGTCGAAGTCGGTGACCGCGGTTCCGCGCTCCGTAGATAGATGGTGCGTGACGCTCCGGCACTTTCCGGTGGCGAGCACGCCGTCGGCGTCGATGGCGATCGTCTTGTCGACGTCAATGGCCGGGATCAGCGGTACGGAGGCGCCCACTGAATTGTTGCGGTGGCTGCCGTATATCCGCGCACGCGCGATGGAAATCAGCGTCTCCATGGCGGCATTGGCGGCGGCGCGATCGCTGTCTGTCGATAGCGTCACGTTGGCCGATGCCGTCTTTCCCTCCAGCGGTGTGGCGACATCCGGCGGTGGAATTCCGCTGGTCTCCTGCTTGTATCGCGAAATGGCCGTTTCTGCAGCCGACAAGTCCGGATAAACCCCTTCCAGCGCGCCGCGCAGCGTTTCACGCTGGGCGCCGACGGCGGCAATCGATAGCGCATTAACCACGCTGATCTGGTGTTGTTCTTCGGTGCGCTGGGCGTAGTCGAACGATACAAGCGCGGTGAATTGCATGCACAGCGTGCTGTCGTAGGGGCCGGGCGACCAATAACCCGCGCCGACCGCAATGATGTAGTTCGGCAGATCGGTATACGTGATGGACTCGATGTGGCCGCCTGCTTTTGCGATGGCGGCTTCGACCTGCGCCCGCTGCATGAACGATCGCCCGGCGAGAATGAATGCCGCGAATCCTGACAGGTCCACGGCAGTGTATCCCACCCGGTAGCCCTCGGCTTTTACGCGCGGGAATCGATAGCCGAAATCGATCAGCACGTCATTCACCAGGCTGGCGCGATTGGCCACGGATACGGTCAGTGAACCGGAGCCGATCACGCTTGCATCCAGGGTGATGTCGGCGGTCGGTTTGGGCGCCCACGGCGTCAGTCGCAGCGCGCCATCCGGCGAAATATCAAGGCTTGCCGGCACGGTCGATAGCCGGTCATGCGCACGCGCCCAGCCGGTCGCCGCGGCGTCGAATACCGCCGGCGAGTAATAGCCGACGATCAGATCGTCGATCTGCGAAGACGTCATCCGGTCGCACCTACCCTGCAGGTCGTCGGTGCAGCGCAGCGCAATTGTGCGCTCCGTCTGGTTCAGCGCCGGCGTATCGACAAAACCAGAAAACAGCCGCATCGGGTTGGTCGGCGAACCGGTCGAGATATCGACCACGTCGATGGTCACTGCAGCTCCGGACCACGCCGCCAGATTGATCGCCGTGCCGGCGGTCGGGCGCAGCGCAAACTCGGCAATGCGCGCCGTGCTTTCCTCGGCTGCGATTAACACATCTCCCGTTGCGCGCTCTGTCACGTCCACTCCGTCGAGCGTAATCACGATAGACCATTTGGCCGCATTGGTCCCGGTGCCGATGCACACCGATGCCGCGCCAGAGAGAATCGCGGCCAGCACGAAGTTGACCCGTATCGGCACGGCCGGAGATGCCACCGGCGTATAGACGATTCCGTCGTTGAAATCGATGATGACCGGGACGGAAAGGATCACCTAGGCTTCCTCCGCGACGAGTTCCCACCGGTAGCTCGCATCGCTGCGCGTGCCGCTATCGGTGGGTCGCATGACCCATGCGGTGATCTCCGGCAGGTAGAGCGCCTGGTACGCGACGGCTCCGGTGACCGCTGTCAGGGTCGCGACGTTCCCGGCCATCGAGGCAGCCGTGAATACCGGGGAGCCGTCGGACATCAGCGCGATGCCCCACGGCGTATGACCGCTGTCGCTGCGCCGCTTGGCCGGCAGCGTGGCCTGCCGCGTCGAAAAGTTCGCGGGCACGGCGCGCGGCTTGATACACGACAGCGTCATCTGTACGGTCGTGGCGAGCGTGTCGAGGCCGTCGGGCAGCCACCCCGATCCGCTCGTGACGACGCGCAGCTTTTTCCAGGTTTCTTGCTTTAGCCCTGTCCCGTCGACGGTGCGGAAGATGGACTCGCCGCCGATCGCGCTGTATGCCTGCTCAATCTCCCACGCCGCAACCGTGGGGATGACCAGCGATCCGATCTTCAGGTACATCATGCGCGGGCTCCGCGTTTCAGCGATTCGCGTGCGAATGCGGTTTTCAGTTCGCCGAGCACATCGGGCGCCATACTTGCCGGGAATTTGCCCATGCCTGGGAAATTGAAAGTCACGTTGCTGGACGGTGCGGTAGCGGCGCCTGAAATCGACGGCATGCGCAGGTTTCCGAGCAGGCCGCCATTCGCATATTTCGGCAAGCGCATGGCATTGAGCGCGGCCATGAAATCCGGCCCGTAGTAGCGCACCGCGCGGCGCTGCATCACCCATTCTCCGGGCGTGCCGCGATAGATCATGTTATCGGCGCGGTCGTGCGGCGCCCAGCCGGGCAACACGCCACCGTAAGCCCGGGCCGGGATGGCGTCCGGCGCGGCGGGCGTCGCACCGGAATTGACCGTATTGACGCTCACCGTCACGGTCTTGTCCTTGATATTTTCGAGCTGCGCCTGCAGCGCGGTCAGCGCATTTGTCGCATTCGTGATATCGGCCTCGACGCGAATGCTGGCGGCCTTCGTCTGCAGGTCCGTGAGCTGCTTTTCGATTTCCGCGAGTTTCGCCTTCTGCGCGTCCGCTTGTGCGGCCAGGTCTTGCGACTCTTTCTTTTTAGCCGCGGCCTGGGCTTCGACGAGCTGCGCCTGAATCTCGGCAGCCTTCTGAATGGCCTGCGCGGCGGCCTGCGGATCGTCGATCTGATCCGCGAACTTTGCCGCGCGCTCCGCGTCTTTCTCGGCCTGCTGCGCGAGTTTCGCCGCGTTTTCGACGCGTCCGTGGATCGCCGCGAACTTCGCGAGTGCCGCAGCCTCGCCGGCGGAATCCGCCGCTTTTGAGAATTCACCCTGAATCTGCGCTTGTTGTTCTTCGGGCGTGCGCACGCTGCGCGTCTTCGCTGCGGCCTTGTCGGCTCCGGTCTGACGAATGTCCGCCGCTTTGGCCAGCAACTTTTCCGCCTCGGCGGATGCATCGGCCGCTCCCTTGACGCTGGACTGCCAGGCGGTGAGAAGCGCGTCACGCAACCTCTCGGCGTTCTTGATCTGCTCGTCGGTGCGTTTTGCGTCGGTGTCCAGAATATCCGCAGAGACCTTGCCTTCGGCCACGCCGCGCAACTTCGCCAGTTCTGCGAGCTTCGTCTGCATTTGCTTTTCGATGAGCACGCGCTTCGCGGCCAGTTCCTCCGCGCTGGCCACCCCGTCGCCGGTCTGGCGCTTCTGCTGCAGTTCGAAATATTTTCGCTGCCGCTCCAAACTGGCGATCGCCGCGGAATTGTCCACAGCGACCGCTCCGGTCAGCGCATCGGAAAGCGCGTCGCCTTTCGCGGCTTCTTTTTTCAGTGCGACAATTTCCGCGGTGATCCGCTTGATCTGCTCGGCGGGGCTTTTTGCCGGGTCGGTGAGGCCGAGCGAGAAGATGGCCTCACCGATGCCTAGTCCGGATTGCTTCGCGTCGAGCAGCTGCGTGATATATTCGTTCAGGATCGGAATGAGTTTGTTTCCGATCGCGATCCCCGTCGCCTCGGAGAGCTTTTTCATCCGCGCGAGGTTGTCGTTGAACTCCTCGGATTTTTTGGCGAGTTCGCCGGACATGACGATGCCCAGCCGCTCGGCCTCGTCGCCCATCGCCTTCAGCCCGGCGGAGCCGCCGTTGAGCAGCGGGATCATCTCGGCGCCCATGCGCTTGCCGAATATCGCCGCGGCGGCGTTCGTTTTCTCGATTCCATCCGGCATGATCTGGAACTGGTCGGCGAGCTCGCCGAGCACCTGGCTCGAACTCTTGATTGTTCCGTCGGTATTGCGCGCGTTGATTCCAAATGCCTTGAGTTGATCCGCGGCGACCGAGATTTTCCCTTGCGACAATTCGATCACGCCGACGGAGAGGTTGACGAGACCTTTCTGCAGTGCCTCGACATCCACATTAGATAACTGCGCGGCATATTTTAGCTTCGACAAATCCTCAACCGCGATTCCGGTTTTCTGGCTCATCTTGTTGAGCTGGTCTCCGGTCTCCGCAATATGCGTAATGAGTTCCGTCAACCCCGCGAGCGAAGCCCCGGCGAAGAGCAGTCGAAAATCGAATGCCTTCAGCGCGATCTCTTTCAGCCCACCGAGCGTTTTCGACAGGAGCTGTACAGCAGCGATCGCGCCGCTTGCGTCGCCAGAAATTACGACCTTCGTTTCAGCGGCCACCTGCCACCTCGACGGCTGCCAGATACATGCCCCATGGATACGACATCAGCATGGCATGCCCTCGCTCGATGAGTTGGCAAGCGGTGCGCTCGATGTGCCTGAGTTGATTTCGCGCAGCATCATTTGGGCGACGCCCGAGAGCGCCGCCCGCAGGCGAAAAAAATGCGGATTGATCTCCTTGCACGTCCTGACGAGCGATTCCAGCTCTGACGGCGTGAATGCCTCCAACTCCGCCGCCGACCTATCGCACATGCGCGCGATATCGTCGAGGCTGCAATCGTCGAATGCCAGCGCGTGCAGCGGGTCGATCGCTGCTCCCGCTTCGGACGACACCATCCAGTCGCGCACTTCGCCGAAGGTGAGTTCGCGCACGTTGACGGTCAGCGCGCCGACCAGGACGGGACGGGTAGCTGGCATTTATCAGGACTCCTGTTCGAGCTTCAGGAACTGGCTGATCCCGGCGCCGCTGATCGTCGTATCCTTCACGACCGTAAAAGATACGGACAACGTGCCGAAATCATCGCCGATCGCGCCGACGTTCTGTGCTACGCCGAGCTTGGCTTTGAATACCCGCACGCTGGCATATTTTCCGGTGACCGCGTTCACGCCCTCAAGAAATATCGAGACGTTCGGCGCGCTGTTGATGATGGCCTGCACGTCGGCGCTCGCCACCGGCGTGTAGTCGATCGTGATGGCGTCGCCATCGGCCACACCTCCGGTCGTGATCGTAGCCGCGATCGTGATCCCCCCTTTACTCACCACATAATCGGCCGCCAATACGGTCGTCGCGCCCTTCTTGACCACCGGCGCGACCGAGGTATTGATGAGGCGAGCGGTAGGAATGAATCGACCCGTCTTGATGACATGCGCTTCGCCCGTTATCGGCGTCGTTCCGAGCGCGCTTGTCGATCCCCAGAGGGCAAGCGCTAAATTTTCAGGGGAGAAATCCCGAAAGTCGATCGACCCTGAAACGACGTCGATCCGCGTGACCGAATCGGCTGTACCGCCCGCCGGGTCCTGGTAATCGCGCAGCTCGTTTTTTTGTTCAGAGAACGCGTACTCGAATTTGCTTGCGTTTCCCACGTCACGGAAATTGCGCAAACCGAACGATGCGCCCGAACTGTAATCGGCAATTTT
>WBZP01006217.1_pt1 | contig 11879 bp, 5 predicted proteins | sample 5204301 | NCBI WGS metagenome assembly WBZP01 (sample SAMN12412401, study PRJNA552823) | activated sludge metagenome | isolation source: activated sludge from nitrification reactor of wastewater treatment plant... | place: USA: Pennsylvania | collected 2017
CGCTCATCACCAGCGCCGCGCTGGCATAGGTGACGCTCCAGCCTGCATGTAGAGAGAGGATTCCTGCGAGCAGAGAGCCTGCTGCTGCCCCAATGTTTGCGCTCAAGTGAATCAGGACTTGGGCCCCCTCAATCCTAGAATCTCCCGGCGGATAGAGAGCAGCCAGGATGCGCTGGGTGCTGGGCTTGTAGAGAGAATGGCCAACAGAGAGAAGCGCGAGGGAAGCGTACAGCGCGGGTCGATAGGGAAGAGACAAGAGGATGTAACCGAGCAGGAGGAACAGGCTACTGATGCTGATTCCTCGATGGGAACTGGTAGTCCGATCCAAGAGATATCCGCCGGGAAGGGAGCCGAAGTAATTGGCTGCGCTTGCGATTCCTAACAGGCGCAGCGCATCTGGACGAGGGAATCCGAAGCGAGCACAGAGCATGAGTGCTGCCGTCGAGATCAGCATGAATGCGGCCCAGCGTTCGCACAAGACGGCCAGACAGAGTCGATAGAATGTGTGTGGATGATTGGATGCCAGTGAATGGTACTGCCCAGCAGCGCTCGACGGAGATGACGACTGGCTGGGTCTGTCTGGGGATGGCTCTGTGTTGCTGGTGAGCTGTATGGGGGCTGGAAAAGTTGTGTCGTTCATGGGGAAGTGAAGTCTCGCTGTGGTTGCCCGAATTGATTGGTTGCGTCTGGTAAACCGGAGCTTAGGCGGCGCGATTCGCGACGATTAGGAATAGGAAGGGAAAGTCAGGGGTAGCGAGCGTCTGGTCACTGCATGCCTACTGGAAAGGAGTGGACGCAGACTCCTTGCTGGCAACGTGCCGTCTGAAAACGGCTGCGCTTGATCAATTGAGCCGTGGTAAGAACGACCCATGCTGAACGAAGCTGCTGCCCAATCGTCGTCCTCGACGGAAACTGAAGCGCTCTGTGCCGATGACATCGCGGACCATGGACTGCCGTCGGCGCTGGCGCAACTTCTACGGACGGCGCGTCACTACCTGGCGCAGTCGATGGATGCGATGACGGAAGTCGCGTCGCGCACCAGTGATTTCGATTGGAACGAGCACACAGAGCAGCTCCGTCGCGTTGCGGCCTTCGTCGAGGACCGGGTGACGGCGCTGGAGCTGGGGCAGCGATCGTTCCTACTGCCCGATCAGTTTCAGCGCTTTTCGGTGCTGCTGCGGCAGCGAAGGGAGTCCACGCACCTGACTCGCGGGGAGGTATCCAAGCGCGCAGGACTTTCGGAACGGACCATCAAGAACATCGAAAACGGCCAGGTCTCACCGTCGCGTGACACGCTGCTTCGGCTCCTCGAAGTCGAGGAACTGAAGCTGACGTGGAAGGATGTCCTTGGCGACTTGCCGCAGCTTGGACCGGTGAGCGAGGAATCATCGGACAGCAGCTTCAACTGCTACGTTCCACCCGGCTACGAGCCGCTGCGGATGTTCCAGCAGCACGTCCGAATGCTGAACGGCCCCGGCGGTCACATCGAACAGACCAACGCCTATCTGGAACATCGGAGCGCGCTGGCCTACGTCGCGATGTGCAACGAGCCAGCGTTTGTGACGACGTATCGCGCCAAGTATCCCTTCGACGATCTGGCCGGTCAGATGCTCGCGACAGGTGGAGAGCGTCCGTTCAAGGTGATTGCGCTCGGCGCTGGCGACGGGTACTTGGAGGTGCGACTCGTTCAAAACCTGCTGTCGCGCTGCAAAAACCCCGACATCGAGCTGCTCCTGTTCGACATCAGTCAGCCGCTTTTGACGACGGCCTACCAGCACGCGATCGACACGTTCGGCGAGCAATCCGCCGTCCACACGCTCCTAGTCCACGGAAACTTCCACGACCTCGCGCAGTACCCGCAAGTCAGCTACACGCCCGCCAAAGGCCGTCGCCAGCGCATCTACACGATGCTGGGCTACACGCTCGCCAACCTCGACAGCGAGCCTCGATTTTTTCAGCACAGCCTTGCGCACTGTCAACCTGGCGACATGCTCCTCCTCGACTTCCAGCAAAGGCCGTCCCCCGATGGAGCCAGCGAGGACGAAATCCGTCGCACCGATAGCGCGTTCCGCAACCCGTTTCCCAAGGTCTACGCCGACTGGCTGGGTGCACCGTTCCGAGCCCACTGCCCCGACTACCTGTCGCACGAGTTCTCGCTTCAGCTCGTAAACCACAGCCTCGTCGCTGGTAGTTACCAGCTCGACGCCATCGCCACCGTCCGCACGCGCAGCCACGCCGAGCGCCGCTTCTCCATGTTCCGCTTCAAGCGCTATGACGAAACCCTGCTCGCCGAAACCCTCGCCCGCTTCGGCTGGGAAAAGCTCATCGCCCGACCGATCGGGGACTCAGACCGCGCGCCGGTCGCGATGCTGCTAGTGAAGCGGTAGCCACAAGACTGACTTAAAGCCAGACAACATGATGTTGGTTGCCGAGCCTGTCTCACCAGGTGGGGCACGGGTAAAACTGCTGGACTTCGGAATCGCCAAGCTAACGAGAGAGCGCGATCGCAACGGACTCAAGACAGACACCCAAGCTGTAATGGGAACCCCGGCCTACATGTCTCCTGAGCAGTGCAGAGACACCAAGAGCGTCGGCCCCAAGGGAGATGTGTATGCACTTGGCGCGATCCTGTACGAGATGCTGTCTGGACTGGCTCCGTTTGGTCCAGGGAATGCGATGGAGTTGGCTGTACGGATTGTGACGGAGCGTCCCATCGCACTCCGCGAAAGAGAGCAATCGATTCCACCGGAACTGGCTGGCCTGGTTGATCTCCTGCTGGCGAAGGACCCAGACTCTCGTCCTTCGATGGCAGAGGTTGCCAGTAAACTCCGTCTGCTCGGTGAGTCTGTCGTTGACCCCAAGCCAGAGCAACCGCTACACACGGTGAATCAAGGGGAAACGGTTCCATTGCTTCGCGCAATCCAAATGGCCGAATCAGCGGAGTCATCAAAGACACCTGTCAGGGCTCCAGCCGCAGAGCCCGTCACAGCGCCACGCCCAAAAACACTGGCACTGGAGCCACCGTCAACGCCCCTGACCGCAACAGACTCTTTGGCTACGTCCAGCTTGGCATCCAGCGACTCACTTGCGACACGTCCTCTGCAAAAGTCTGACGCACCAAGTAACGTAAAGTCGCTTCAACAGCAACCTGCGTTTGCGGTGGAGCCAAAATACAAGACCAACAAGAAGTCGGGCCGGATTCGCTATCTGGTGCCTGGCATCATCGTGCTTCTGGGAGCGGGACTTGCGGGGGGCTCAATGTATCGAGCCGGTCGGGTTCGGACAGAAGGAAATGCCGTCCTATCTTCTATCGAAGAAGCATTGAAGAAGGAAGACTGGTCCAGCAGCATCCGCCTGGCCGAGGTACTCATTGGCGATACCCGTCACGATGCGACGCTTCGAGAGTCCGCCGGTCTTCAGCTTGACAAAGCACGCAAGGAACAGCTGGCGCAGAGTCGCTTTGCGGCACAGCAGCAGTTTGCCAGTCGAGGAGACATGGACAGCGTGAGCCGAGTTTTCGGGGAAATTCCGTCAGACTCGGTCTATAAAGAGCGCGCCAAAGCCCTTTATTCTGATGTTGTCGACAGGCTGGTCACGCAGGAAATGCAAGCTGCGCGAGATGCCCGCGAACGTGATGCGTGCCCAGAGATGCAGGATCACTTGCAGCGTGTTCTATCGATCCTACCGAAACACGCCGAAGCAAAGGAACTAGACGCGGCAACTTGCCCGATTCCCAAACCAAACCCAGACCTCGGAATCGCAGACGCCGTCACCCAAGCGGGCTCTGACACCGCGCAGGCTGGGTCAGCGTCTACCAGTTCTGGTGCAGCACAAGCAACGCCCTCTGTCGCTTCGAAACTGGCCGAGAAGTCGCCCGCGCAGCAGGTGGCGTCCGCAGTGATAAGAGGAAACTTCCGTTTGGCCCACGACCTTGCAAAACAGAACAGCAAGACAGACCCAAGCCTATGGTTGCAAGCTGGAGAAGCTGCATGTCGGATGCGAAACCTTCAGTTGGCGATTGAAGCAAGAGAGCATCTACCGGTCGACAAGCAACAACTGCTGGCTGAGCGTTGCCTAAGGATCGACATGCCTCTGGGAGTCGCCAGTCCTGGTGGCAAGACCATTGAGCCGGACAAAGTTCTCGACGAGGCATATCGAGATTATCTAAACGGGAACTACGCTAGAGCCATTGCGCTGGCCCGCCCAATGGTAGGTCATGAACCCAAGCGTGCATGGCGGATCATTGGAGCCGCCGCGTGCGGAAGCAAGGACATCTCCGTGGCGAATCAGGCATTCCGGGGCCTCGACAAACTCGGTAGACAGTTCCTGGTTCACGCTTGCCATTCGAATGGACTCGAAGAACAAAATGGTTCGTTCGTTCTTGCGGATTGATGGACCGACAGTGAATCGAAAATTCTCACGCGAGGACTAACCACGCGGTGTTGGTGAGTGTGCTGGCTCAGCCTTCAGCTGCCGCCTGCCAGCAACTCCAACGCATCCTCTTGCATCCATCGAAGTCCAGCCATTTCTGTTTCGACAATCTGTCAGTGACTGGCGCACCTGAACGCCGTGTATTTTCTCGATCCGTACCGACGCGGACACCAACACCGACGGACAGGCTTGCGTTTTTCTGGGTTGGGAGAGATTGCCTGTCGTCTTCCCCCTCGGGGCAGCAAGCCGATGGCGCTGGGTCTTGTTCGTCGGGTGGCGGCCCTCTTGTCAAAGGCGGGGATTGTGAAGACTATCCTGGGACGTGACGCCCAAGCTTTCCCCAAACTTTGCCTACCTGGCCTATCACGACGCGCGGCTCTCGGCGCTGGCGACGCAGGCGGAGCAGCACTTTGCGGGCGACCCGACGATCACGCTGTTCAAGCTGCGGCAGTTTGGCGAGGTGCTGGCGCAGCGTGCGGCGGCCAAGGTCGGGCTGTTTTCAGGGCCAGCGGAGCCGCAGCAGCAGCTCATCGACCGGCTGTTTGAGCGCGGTGTCATCGGTGCCACCCAGCGGGCGCTGTTCCACGATCTGCGACGAGCAGGCAATGCCGCCGTTCACGAAAGCCGAGGCAGTCACAGCGACGCGCTGCACCAGCTTCGGATGGCGCGCGAGCTGGCGGTGTGGTTTCAGCGCAGCTTCGGCAACAATCAGAAGTTTGATCCGGGGCCGTTTCTTCCCCCGCCGGAGCCACAGCAGGCCGAAGCGGTCCTTCACGATGAGCTGTCACGCCTGCGCAGCGAGGTGGATGCCCACCGGCAGGAGCTTGCGGCAGCCCGGCTCGCCATCGAAGCCGCGCAGAGAGCCGCCGATGCAGAGCTACGGGCAAAGCTGTCCGCGCAAGAGCTGGCTGCCAAGGCCACGCAAGACGCAGCCATCTGGGAAGCGCTCGCCAGCGAGCAGATCGAAGCCCATCGCCAGTCGTCGAGTGCCACCGCCCAGCAGAGCGCCGCACTGCAACAGCAGAACAAGCAGCTTCAGGCCGAGCTGTTGGCCCTGTCCGCAGCGGCCCAGGCACTGCCCGTACAGCAGCTTGAACAGACGATTGCCCTCGCAGCAGCGGCCAGCGATGCCATCGAGCTGGATGAAGCGGCGACGCGCAAGCTGATTGATCAGCAGCTCCGCAGCGCGGGCTGGGAAGTGGACACCGACCGGCTCACGTTTGCCAAAGGAGCCCGTCCCGTCCCAGGCAAAAACCTGGCGATTGCCGAGTGGCCGACGCTCGCCGATGGGCAAGAAGGCCGCGCCGACTACGTGCTGTTTGCCGGTCTGGTGGTCGTTGCCATCGTCGAAGCCAAGCGCAAGCACAAAGACGTAAGCGGCGTCATCCCACAGGCCAAGCGCTACTCCGTCGGCTACATCATCCACGGCAGCGAGCGGCTTGCCGAGCGGAGCCCGTGGGGCAAGTACAAGGTGCCGTTTCTGTTTGCGACGAACGGTCGCCCCTTTCTGCGCCAGCTACAAACGAAGAGTGGCATCTGGTTTCTCGACGTGCGGCGATCGGTGAATCATCCGGTGCCGCTCGAAGGCTTTTATACGCCGGAAGGACTGCTCGATCGGCTGAGACAGGACATCGACGACGCGCACGACCGGCTGGCGCTCGAGCCGATGCCTTACATCGACCGCGACTACCAGCGAAACGCCATCCGCGCCGCGGAGCAGGCCATCGCCCGCGAGCAGCGCGAGCTGCTGATTGCCATGGCCACCGGCACCGGCAAGACCCGCACCTGCATCGGACTGTGTTACCGGCTGATCAAGACGAAGCGCTTTCGGCGCATCCTGTTTTTGGTCGATCGCAACGCGCTTGGGCAGCAGACCGCCGATGCCTTTCACGACCTGCGACTCGAAAGCCTTCAGACCTTCAGCGACATCTTTGAAGTCAAAGAGCTGGCCGACCTGACTCCCGACCGTACGACCAAGCTGCACATTGCGACGATTCAAGCGATGTGTCGCCGTGTGCTCGGTCCGCACGACGATCGCAGCGCCGCCGACATTCCGCCGGTTGATCAGTACGACTGCATCATCGTCGATGAGTGTCACCGAGGCTACCTGCTCGACCGCGAGCTATCCGACCGCGAGTTTCAGTTCCGCGACGAAGCCGACTTCATCTCGAAGTATCGGCGCGTGCTCGATCACTTTGATGCGGTCAAGATCGGCCTGACCGCCACGCCCGCCCTGCACACCAAAGAGATCTTCGGCCCGCCCGTCTTTTCCTATACCTATCGCGAAGCCGTCATGGATGGCTTTCTGGTCGATCACGAGCCGCCCATCCGCATCATCACTCAGCTTGCCCGCGACGGCATTCACTACCAGGCGCAGCAGCAGGTGCTGGTCTTGGACCGCTCGACCCAGACCCTGCACAAAGAAGAGCTGGCCGATGAAGTGTCCTTCGACGTGGATGCCTTCAACCGGCGCGTCATCACCGAGCCCTGGAACCGCGTGGTCTTGACCGAGTTGGCCGAGCACATCGATCCCGCCCAGGACGAAAAGACGCTCATCTTCTGCGCCAGCGATGAGCACGCCGACCTGGTGGTGCGTCTGCTCAAGGAAGCGCTGGCCCGTCGCTATGGATCGGTCGATGACGATGCGGTCGCCAAGATCACCGGCCAGGTCGATCGCCCGCTGCAAGCCATTCGCCGCTATCGCAATGAGCGTCAGCCAAACATCGCCGTGACCGTCGATCTGCTGACCACGGGCGTGGACGTGCCCAAGATTGCCAACCTGGTGTTTCTGCGCCGCGTAAAAAGCCGCATCTTGTATGAGCAGATGCTGGGCCGGGCCACCCGCCTGTGTCCCGAGATTGGCAAAGAGCGCTTCCGCATCTTCGACGCCGTCGATCTGTACACCGAGATCCAAAAGATGACCGACATGAAGCCGGTGGTCATCCATCCGCAGGTCAGCTTTGCGCAGCTTGTGTCCGAGCTCTGCACCGCTCCTGATGAGCCCTCGCGCCGTGCCGCGCTGGATGAGCTACGTGCCAAGCTTCAGCGCAAAAAGCGGCTCTTGCAGGGCGAAGCGGCAGAGCGCCTGCACACCGCCGCCGCCAAGACCCCGACCGAGCTGATTCAGTTTGTGCGGACCGCCTCGCTCGACCAGGTCACAGACTACTTCGCACAGCATCCCGCTGTGGCCGCGACGCTCGATCGCACAACCAGCGGCGGATCGTCGCGCGCCATTGTGTCCGATACGCCCGATGCCCTGCACGAGGTCGCACGCGGCTACGGCCTGCGCGGCCAGCGACCCGGCGACTACCTGGATGCCTTCCGCGCCTTCATCAGCAGCAAGACCAACCAGCTGCCCGCGCTGCTCGTCGTCACCCAGCGTCCCAAGGATCTGACCCGCGAGGATCTGCGAGCGCTCAAGCTGGCCCTGGATGAAGCGGGCTTTAGCGAGTCCGCGCTGCGCATCGCCTGGCGAGAGCAAAAGAACGAAGACATCGCGGCCAGCATCATCGGCTACATCCGTCAGCTCGCGCTGGGATCGCCGCTGTGTCCCTATGCAGAGCGGGTAGACCGTGCCGTCCAGCGCCTGCGCCGCACCCACAAGTTCACCGATCCGCAGTCCAAGTGGCTCGAGCGCATTGCCAAGCAAGTCAAGCTCGAGACCGTGGTAGACCGCGCCGCGCTCGACACCGGCCAGTTCAAAGCCGAAGGCGGCTTTGCGCGACTCAACAAGGTCTTTGACGGCACCCTGCAAGCCGTCCTAGACGAGCTGGCCGAGCAAGTCTGGAGCGACGCCGCATGAAAGGCCCGACGACGTAAGCCATGCCCACGACCCAAGACATTGTCCAGAAGCTCTGGAGCCTGTGCCACGTCCTTCGCGACGACGGCATCACCTATCACGAGTACGTCACCGAGCTGACCTATCTGCTGTTTTTGAAGATGGCCAAAGAGACCGGGACCGAGGAGCACATCCCGCCCGGCTATCGCTGGGACGATCTGCTCGCCAAGCAAGGCATCGAGCTGCTGACCTATTACAAGAAGATCCTCATCGACCTGGGCACAAAGGGCTCGACGCGTGTGCAGGCCATCTTTGCCGATGCTTCGACCTCGTTTCGCCAGGCGCGTCACCTTGCGCAGGTGGTCAGCGACATCGACGCGCTCGACTGGTACAGCGCCAAGCATGAGGGCCTGGGCGACCTGTACGAAGGGCTGCTGGAAAAGAACGCCGAAGAGACCAAGTCCGGGGCCGGGCAGTACTTCACGCCGCGTCCGCTCATCGAGTCGATGGTCGAGCTAATAAAGCCCCAGCCGGGCGAGCGCATCCAAGACCCCGCCGTCGGCACGGGCGGCTTTCTCATCAACGCCGACCGCTACATCCGCGCCCACACCGACGACTATCACGATCTGCCGGTGGCCCAGCAGAACTTCCAGCGCCGCGAGGCCTTTTCCGGGGTCGAGCTGGTTCCCGACGTGCAGCGGCTGGCGCTGATGAACGCGATGCTCCATGACATCGAGGGCGACATCGTCTCTGGCGACACCTTGGGACCGACCGGCGCGCGCCTGCCCAAGGCCGATGTCATCCTGACCAATCCGCCGTTTGGCACCAAGAAGGGCGGCGGCGGTCCGACGCGCGACGACATCACCTATCCGACCAGCAACAAGCAGCTCGTGTTCCTTCAGCACATCTATCGCGGCCTGGTTCCCGGAGGTCGCGCTGCCGTCGTCCTGCCCGACAACGTCCTGTTTGAAGAGGGCGTCGGCCAGAAGGTGCGCGCCGACCTGCTCGACAAGTGCAGCCTGCACACGATCTTGCGCCTGCCGACGGGGATTTTTTACGCGCAAGGGGTCAAAACGAACGTCCTGTTTTTCACCCGCGGCCACAAAGACAAAGGAAACACCCAGGCCGTCTGGTTTTATGACATGCGCACGAACGCGCCGTCGTTTGGGAAACGCACGCCGCTTACCCGCGCGCACTTTGCCGATTTCGAGCGCGCATTCGGCGACGATCCGCTCGGCAAAAGTCCGCGCCAGGACCTGGGCGAAGCGGGCCGCTTCCGCAAGTTCACGCGCGAGGACATTGCCAAGCGCGGTGACAACCTCGACATCTCGTGGCTCAAAGACCAGAGCGTCACCGACCACGCCGAGCTGCCCGAGCCCGACGAGATCACCACCGAGATCATCACCCGCCTCCAAACCGCCCTGGAAGAAATGCAAGCCCTGCAAGAAGAACTCGGGGGTGGAGTTTGACGATGGCGGTGCACGCAGAAAAGGACAGAGGTGCGTGGCCTATGGAGACGCTCCCTCGATCGTGGGCTTGGGCAGCCTTCGACATCGCTTTCGAGAATGTGACGAGTAGCGACAAGAAATTGGCGCAAAAAGACTACGCGGTGGCGGGCACGATAGCAGTCATCGATCAGGGCCAAGCCGAGATCGGTGGATACACAAGCGACCAATCTCTTCGACATCCGTCCGCCTTACCGGTCATAATCTTTGGCGATCATACCAAGTGCGTGAAATTCATCTCGACGCCGTTTGTGCAAGGCGCCGATGGGGTCAAAGTTCTTCGCCCGCGCGGCGTGATCGACCCTCAATTCGCTTTTCATTCGCTTCGCACAGTTGCGCTTCCAGATCGTGGTTATGCGCGCCATTACAAGTTCCTAACAGCGACGTCCATTCCCCTCCCGCCCCTCAACGAGCAGCGGCGGATTGTGGCCAAGCTGGATGCGCTTCAGGAACGCAGTCGCCGTGCGAGGGCGTCGCTCGATGCCGTGCCTGCGCTCCTCGACAAGCTGCGGCAGTCGATCCTCGCGGCGGCCTTCCGAGGCGACCTGACCCGCGACTTTCGCGAACAGCACAAAGACCTAGAGCCCGCGAGCAAGCTGCTACAGCGCATCCGCACCGAGCGCCGCAAGAAGTGGGAAGAAGCCGAGCTGGCCAAGCTAAAAGCCAAAGGAAAGGCCCCCACCGACGACAAGTGGAAAGCCAAGTACAAAGAACCCGACCCCGTCGATCCCACCGGACTCCCAACGCTACCGGATGGGTGGTGCTGGGCGAGTGTGGAGGAACTGACAACGCACATCGTAGACTGTCTACATCGAACGCCCGATTACGTAAGCGCTGGGTTTCCAGCGATTCGTACCGCTGATGTAGTCCCAGGACGTCTGCTCTTAGAACAAGCGCGTCGGGTATCGCGCATTCAGTATGCAGAGCAAGTTTCTCGGTTGGTCCCCGAGGAGGGCGATGTGCTGTACACACGAGAGGGCGAGCGATTTGGACTGGCCGCATTGGTCCCGCCCAACGTGCAACTCTGTATGTCACAGCGGATGATGCAATTCCGTGTCGTTCCATTGATGGAGCCCGCGTACTTCATGTGGTCACTCAACTCACCAGTCTGCTACGCGCAAGCGGTCGCCGATGTTGGCGGTTCGACTTCACCACACGTCAACATCAGTGCCATCAGATGCTTTGCCATTCCCCTAGCGCCACAATGCGAACAACAAGTGCTGGCAAAGTGCATAGAAACGATATGGAGCAACACAGAACAAGTTGCACTGGAACACCTTTCGCTTAGCAACGGCATAACCACACTCGACCGCGCCATCCTTGCCAAGGCGTTTCGGGGGGAGCTGGTGCCGCAGGACCCGCGCGATGAGCCTGCGGACGAGCTGCTCGCCCGTGTCCGGGCCGACCAGGCCGCACCGTCCACCCCGCGCGGTCGCAAGCGCGCCGCCGAAACGGCCCTGCACGACTGAAAATGCCGCACCGGCCTGACCGGAACGCCTGCTTCAACCCGAAACAGCCGATCCACCCGGACCGGAACGCGAGTTTCATTTTAAAAAAGCCGATCCGGCGGGCCCGGAACGCGAGTTTCATTTTAAAAAAGCCGATCCGGCGGGCCCGGAACGCGGTTTTCAACCGGCAACGGGTGATCCGGTGGGGTCGGCCATCCGGCGCAATCATTGCAACCTCCGCGCAGGACTTGGCCTCGCTGCAAAGGCCGTCGCGCCCGATGATCGAGGTCGCGCAGCAGCACTATCGGGCGGACGGCTCTTCCGTGACCTCCAGTACGTCCAGCTCCTCCCCTTCCCAAATTTCCTCGGGCCTGCCCTCGCTGTAGTACCCATCCAGTCGCCCCTCCAGCACATGCGCCACCTGCGCGGGCCACCACTTCTCATGTCCTCTCGGCGTGACGTAGCCCACTTCCTCCAGCAGTCTTCCCATCTCTTCCAGCGTCGGTCGCGCAAACGGAACGGTGGGATGTTCCGCATCGTGCGCCCGCTCCATCTTGGTCAGCATCATCTCCAGATACCCTCGCGGGCTCAGCACCCTCGTCGCCTGAATCGTCCGCAGGAGCCCGTGAATCCCTCTCTCTGTGAACTGCTTCCCTTTGCGCGGAATCCACCCCTGTTCGTTCAGAATCGACGCAATCTGCCGCGCGGTATGGCCTC
>WBZP01006218.1_pt1 | contig 11879 bp, 11 predicted proteins | sample 5204301 | NCBI WGS metagenome assembly WBZP01 (sample SAMN12412401, study PRJNA552823) | activated sludge metagenome | isolation source: activated sludge from nitrification reactor of wastewater treatment plant... | place: USA: Pennsylvania | collected 2017
GGATGCTGACCGACTTCAGTCCTTGCCACCGCCTTTGCGGCCCTTCCCGCCCCGCTTCCTGCCGCCGCGATCCAACGCTTGCTCGACCGCCTCGCAAAGCGTCTTGAGCACCTTGATGCGCGCAAAGTACTTGTTGTTGGCCTCCACCAGCGTCCAGGGCGTCGACACGGTCGAGGTGCGGTCGACCATGTCGCAGACGGCGGCTTCGTAGGCGCTCCACTTTTCGCGGTTGCGCCAGTCGTCCTCGGTGATCTTGAAGCGCTTGAACTCCACCGTCTCGCGCAGCTTGAAGCGCCGCAGCTGCTCGTCGGGAGTCACCGCAAGCCAGAACTTGACCAGCACCACACCGTGCTGCAGCAGCGAATGCTCGAAGTCGTTGATCTCGCCATAGGCGCGCATCCAGTCGGATTCGCTGCAGAACCCCTCGACGCGTTCGACCAGCACGCGGCCGTACCAGGAGCGGTCGAACAGCGCAAAGCGGCCCCGCCGCGGCAGGCGCCGCCAGAATCGCCACAGGTAGGGCTGGGCGCGTTCTTCCTCGGTGGGGGCAGCCACCGGGATGTTGGCGTATTGACGCGCGTCCAGCGCCGCGGTGACACGGCGGATGGCGCCGCCTTTGCCCGCGCCGTCGTTGCCTTCGAACACGGCCACCACCGACAGCCGCTGAAAGCCCGGGTCGCGCGCTGCGCGGTTGAGCCGGCTTTGCCACTGCGCCAGCACACGCTCATAGGCCGGCTTGCCGAGGGGCTGGTCCAGCTGCAGCGCGGTCAGCACGTTGAGCCGGTCGGCCGGCGCCGGCAGCAGTGGCGTGCGCCCGCGTGGCGGCGCGCTGGCCTTGGCGTCCAGCCGCTCGCGCAAGGCTGCCAGCAGGTGGCGGCCGACGCTCAGCGCGCGGTGGTTGGCGTCGGCGCCGGGCACCACGATCCACGGCGCCTGCGCGGTGGAGGTCTGGCGCAGAAAGGGCTCGCAGACCTGGACGAAGCTGTCGTAGAGCTTGAAGTAGGCCCACTCGGTCTCGCTGACGCGCCAGCGCGTGTCGGGGTTCTTCTCCAGCGCCTTCAGCCGCGCGCGCTGCTGTGTCTTGGACAGGTGGAACCAGTACTTGAGCAGCAGCACGCCTTCGTCGCTGAGCATGCGCTCCAGGCGCTGGATTTCCGCCGTCGCGTTGGCAAACTCTCCCGCGCCGATCTCACCCATCACGCGCTGCACGATGGGCAGGGTGTGCCAGGCGCCGAAGAAGATGCCGATCTGACCCCTGGGCGGTAGCGCGCGCCAGAAGCGCCAGTGCGCAGGGCGCTCGGCTTCCTCGTCCGAAGGCGGCCCGAAGGCGGTGGTCTGGATGTGGCGCGGATCCATCCACTCGTTGAGCAGGTTGACCGTCTCGCCCTTGCCCGCGCCTTCGACGCCGGCGATCAGGATCAGCACCGGAAAGCGCCCGTCGAGCTTCAGGTCGTATTGCGCGTTGAGCAGCGCCGCGCGCAGCAGCGCCTGTTCGCGCTGGTAGGCGGCCTTGTCGACTGCGTGGCGCAGCTCGGCGGATTCGAACATCAGGGCTCCAATCTGGCGCACGCCGGGCCGGCACCCCCTGCGCCAGGTCAAGATGCGATGCCGTTGCGGCGCGACAATGAACTGGGGTTTCAGGTCGCGAGCGGGGGGTCCTGATGGATTGTGCTGTCCTGTTCGCCGATGTGGCCGGAAGCACGGCGCTGTACGAGCGGCTGGGCGATCAACGGGCCTTCAGCCTGGTGGAGGCCTGTCTGGCTATCATGGCCGACTGCACCACCGAGGCCCAGGGTCGCGTCGTCAAGACCATCGGCGACGCCGTGCTGTCGGTGTTCGGCAGCGCCAATGCGGCGGCCAGCGCGGGCGTGGCGATGCAGCGCCACGCCCAAGCCTACGGCGAAGCGGCTGGGACACATCTGTGCCTGCGCATCGGGTTTCATTTCGGGCCGGTCGTCGAACGCGACGGTGATGTTTTCGGCGACACCGTGAACCTGGCCTCACGCCTGTGTGACCTGGCATCCAGAGGGCAGGTCATCACCGACCGGGACACCGCGACGCGTCTGGTGGGCCCGTGTGCCGCTGACTTGCGAACGCTGTTCTGCATCCCCGTCAAGGGCAAGGTGCACGAGGTGGAACTGGTCGAAGTGATCTGGCAGGCTGCCGGCGAAGGCGCGACGCTGATCATGAAGCCGGGTGCAACGCCGCCAGCTGGCGGGCATGCGCTGCTGCTGCTCGAGTTGGGCGACAAGCGCATCGAGATGGGGCCTCTGCGGCGCAAGGTAACGCTGGGGCGCGATCTGGAGGCCGACTTCACCGTGCGCCACCCCAGCGTGTCGCGCGCCCACGCGATGATCGAACGCCGGCGTGAGCGCTTCGTGCTCGTCGACCACAGCTCCAACGGCAGCTACGTGAGCTTCGACGACAAGCCCGAGCTGAGGGTGCAGCACGAAGAGCTGACTCTGATGGGCCAGGGCTGGCTGGCCTTGGGCGAGCCGCGCGCCCAGGCCTCCCAGGTGCTGCGGTTCGGCTGCCTCAGCGCGCCAGCTTGACCTGGCGTGCCGGCCGCCTGAGCGTCACCTTCCACTGGCCCTTGGCTCCGGCCACCTGCACGTCGATGCGCTGGATGCGCTTGTAGACCTCGAACAGCGCGACGTCCAGGCTGCGTAGCTCGCCGCCCTGGGCGCAGCTGAACTCGTAGCTCGCATCCAGATCGGCGTGGCCGTCCTGAGCCGCCGCCTTCGCACCCGGCTCGAGCACCGGGGCCAACACCTCGGCCTTGTCGAGTGCGCATTGCGCCGCGGCATCGGGCGTGAACAGCGCCATGCCCCTGTCCTGGCTGCGCAGCCGCGCCAGCAGCTCGGCAGCGGCCTTGCGTTCGGCGTCGTTGCGCGGCGCTCGTTCGAAGCCCAGCAGGTTGTCCAGTGGCGCTTCCATCGCGATCATGAGCCTGTTGCCCTCGACCGCCACGTCCAGCTTCAGCGCGCCGTGTTCGTGCGCCTTGCCGGCCCAGGCCGCGCCGCCGGCCAGCAGCAAGGCCAGGCAGCCCGTAGATGACACAAGGAAGTTTCGGTTCATGGGTCGTTCCGGAGTTGATTGACGTAGGTGCTCAGCCCTGCAGCGCGGTGGCCAGGCTGCGCGCGTTGTGCTCCATCATGCGCAGGTAGGTCGCAGCAGGCCCATCGGCCAGGGACAGCGCGTCGGAGTACAGCGTGCCGCCGATGCGGGCGCCGCCTTCGCGGGCGATGCGCTCGATCAGCCGCGGGTCGCTGATGTTCTCGATGAAGATGGCGCGCACGCCTTCCTTCCTGATCTGGCGGATCAGACCTCCCACCGCCGCGGCCGATGGTTCGCTGTGCGTGCTCCAGCCCTGTGCCGCCAGGAAGTCCACGCCGTAGGCGGCACCGAAGTAGCCGAAGGCATCGTGCGAGGTGATCACACGGCGCTGGGCGCGGGGCACGGCGGAGAGCCACTCGCGCACCTGGCGGTCGAGCGCGTCGATGCGGGCCAGGTAGTCCGCGCCCCGCTGCGTGATCTCGTCGCGCTGTTCCGGCCAGCGCAGTGCGAACGCCGTGCTCAGGTTCTGGGCATAGCGGCGCGCCAGTGCCAGATCCTGCCAGGCGTGCGGATCGGCACCATGGTGGTGGCCACCGCTGCGGGGCTGGATGCCCTGGCTGGCCACGACGACCTGGCCGCGATAGCCCGCGACCTTGATCATGCGTTCGATCCAGCCTTCGAAGGCCAGGCCATTGACGACCACCAGGTCAGCCTGGCCCAGGCGCCTGGCGTCGGCAGGACTGGGCTGGTAGACATGCGCATCGGCATTGGCGCCGACCAGGGCCGTGACCTGGACGGCGGCGGGGGCCAGCTCCTGCGCCATGTCGGCCAGGATGGAGAAGCTGCAGACGAGCTGCCGCCGCGCGGCTTGCGCCTGCACGGCCGGGGGGACAGCGGCCGCGAGGGCGGCACTTCCCAGGCGCAGGGCCTGGCGACGGGTCAAGGGCATGGTGTTCAAAGGGGTGGGTTCATCGTGGGTCGACGGGCAGCATGGCGAGTCGACAAGGGGGTGGGCCGGCATTCGCCCGTCATCCGCTGCGGCGCCGAGCCGGTCCGTGGTGGTGGCCTGCCACCCGCTGGGTCTTGGCAGGCAGCAGCGTGCAGTCCTTGCACCGGCCATACAGCGTCAGGTCGTGGTCCTCGACCGTGAAGCCCTGGGGTGCCAGCCGACCCAAGTCCCCCGGGCAGGCGTGCACATCGAACACGCGCTGGCATTGCCGGCACTGGAAGTGATGGTGGTGCTGGTGCCCCGCCAGCTCAAAGCGTGGGTTCTCGTCGGGCAGGTGCACGGGCTTGAGTTCGCCTTCCTCGACCAGCGCCTTGAGGTTGCGATAGACCGTGGCGATGCCCAGCCCTGGCACGTCCTGCCGGGCGGCTTCAAGCACTTCCTGCGGCAGCAGCGGGCGGTCGGCCCGGGCGATCGAGTCGCGGATAGCGCTGCGCTGTCGGGTGTTGCGTTCCATGCATCGAGATTACCGGATACCGCTGATATCTAATGATAATGCACTACCATTACAGAAATGGTCATCAACAGCCCTGCGCCCTGCCCAGCTCAGCCCAAGGAGAACCGCATGAACAAACCCCCATTCGTCAAGCGCCGGTGGCTGCTCGCCAGCGTGGCCGCCGCAGCCCTGCTCAGCGCCTGCGGCGGCGGCGTCGAAGAAGAGCAGGAACACGAACACGAGAACATCAGCATCGATACCGCCGGGCGGCTGGCCGTCACGGAGCAGGGCGCGACCACGCTGCGCATCCACGATCTGGACAGCGGCACGGTCGAGGCCAGCCACGTGATGCAGGCCAGCCCCTCGGCTGTCTATGCCAGCCCAGGAGGGCGCTATGCCGTGGTGGTGCAGGCCACCCCGGGCCGGATCCAGTTCGTGGATGGCGGCATCTGGCAGGAGGACCATGGTGACCACCTGCACGACTACAGGCAGGCCTCCAGCGCGAAGAGCTACGTCCTCACGGGCACCCGGCCTTCGCACTACGACATGCAAGCCGGTGTCCAGGCCGCGCTGTACTTCGACGGCGATGCTGCCGCCACGCCGGTGGCCAACGCCAGCGTCAGCCTGCTGACCGACGCTTCCATCGGCAGCGGCAACACGGTGGCGACGCTGAGCCTGAGCGCGCCGCTGCACGGCCTGGCCGAGCCGGTGGGCGACAAGCTGCTGACCGTGACGCGTGCCGGCGACGCTCCGGATACCTTGCCCACGCACCTGAACCTGCACCAGCGCAGCGGCAGCAGCTACAGCTTCGTGCGCCAGCTGCCCACGCGCTGCAATGGCATGCACGGCAGCTTCAGCTCAGGCAGCAGCACGCTGGTGGGCTGCAGCGGCGGGATGATGCTGGTCAGGCACCTTTCGGCCACCACGGTTGACGACGGCCGCTTGTTGGCCACGCCGCTGCGCGTGGGCACCATCGCCGGCCACGCCCGGCTGCCCGGCCACTTCATCGGCATCGCCAGCGAAGGCGCTGCGCCCGCGCCGGTGACCACGCGCTTTTATACCGTCAACGCCGAAGCTGCCACGGTCAGCGACTTCACGCCGCAAGGCTGGAACACCGGCAACCTGCGCCGCGCGCACGGTTTCGACCGCAGCGGACAGCGCTTTTTCATCGTCGACAACCAGGGGACGCTGATCGTCGCTCAGCGCCAGGCTGGCGCCTGGGCTGATCTGGTCCGCGTAGCCGGGGCCATCCCGGCCATGCCGGCGGCAGCACCGTGGCCGGCCATCGTGGCCAACGGTGCCAAGGACGAGGTCTACATCACCGACCCGGTGGCCAAACAGCTGGTGGTGGTCAACAGCGTCACGGGCGTGGTGGTGACACGCCGCGACCTGGGCTACATCCCATCGGCCCTCGCCTGGCTGGGCATCACACGCTGAAGGACACCCGATGAAGAAGACCACGCTCTACGGCCTGGCCCTGACGCTGGCCGGCGCCTGGTGCAGTGCCGCGGCCCAGTCGGCCGGTGGTTGGCAGTTCGGCGCCGTGCTCGATGTCACCCACACCACGCGGGCGCTGGCCCTGGAGGGCCGCGATCAGGGCCTGCAACTGGGCCACAGCGACCTCACGGCCAGCGGCCCGCTGGGTCCTTGGTTTAAGGCGCAGATCAATGCCAGCTTTGCCACGCACGAAGGCAAGCTGGAAAGGGGCATCGAAGAGGCCTGGATCGAAACCACCCGCCTGGGCGGCGGGCTGCAGGCACGCGCCGGTCGATTTGCTGCGCAGATCGGCTACTTGAACCAGCAGCACCCGCACGCCGACGATTTTGTCGAACGGCCGCTGCTGTACCGCGGCTTCTTCGGTGGGCACTGGAACGACGACGGCCTGCGCTTGAACTGGACCGTGCCCACGCCCTTTTACCTGATGTTCGGTGCCGAAGCCTTCCGCGGCAAGCGCCTGGTGGAAGAGGTGGCCAGCCCGGTCAAGAACCCCGGCATTGCCACCTTCGTCGTCAAGACCGGAGCCGACCTGACGCGTTCGCACAGCTGGCAGCTGGGTCTGTCCTACATCCACAACCGGCGCGAGGCGGCGTTGGAAGAGCATGACCATGACGAGGACATGCACGCAGAAGGTGAGGAAGCCGAAGCGCACGAACACAGCCACGCCCACGGCGCGCAGTTCAGCGGCCGCAAGACCTGGATGATCGACGCCACCTGGAAGTGGGCGCCCGGCGGCAACAACCGCGACCAGCAGCTGCGCCTGGGCTTCGAGGCGGCGCGCACCACCGGGTTGAACCGCCATGCGATGAGCCGGGACAGGAACGAGGCCAACGCCATCACGCTGGTCTGGCGCTTCCTTCCGCAGTGGGAGGTGGGAGCGCGGGCCGACTGGCTGCGCGTGCGCGTGCCGCACGAGGATCACTTCCACAGCGCGCTGCTGCGCGAGCGCTCGCTGATGCTGGCCTGGAAACCCAGCCACATGCAGTCGCTGCGCCTGCAGGTCAGCACGCAGCGCGACGCGGTGGGAATCGAAAACCCGGCCAAACGTTCGGTGCAGCTGCAGTATGTGCTCGCCTTCGGCGCGCATGGCGCCCATGCCTACTAGACGGGGACTGAAGCGCCTGGGCGCAGGCCTGCTGGGGCTGATCGGGTCCTGGCTGGCGCTGCCGGCAAGCGCCTTCACGGTGTTCGCCTGCGAGCCCGAGTGGGCGGCGCTGACGCGCGTGCTGCTGCCCACGGCGAAGCTGCACGTGGCCACCCACCCCGGGCAGGACCCGCACCACATCGAAGCGCGGCCGGCGCTGATCGCCCAGTTGCGCTCGGCGGACCTGGCGGTGTGCACCGGCGCATCACTCGAAGCCGGCTGGCTGCCCACGTTGCAGGAACGCGCCGGCAATGCCCGCGTGCACGATGTCTTCTTTGCCGCGGACTTCGTCAAGCTGATTGACCCCCAGCCCGGCGCCATCGGCACGCCCTGGGCCGGCGACGTGCACGCCGAAGGCAACCCGCACCTGCACCTGGACCCGCGCAACCTGCTCGAAGTGGCCTACAGGCTGAACGAGCGGCTGGGCCAGGAGATCCCCGCCGAACGCACGGCCATCGCGCATCGCCATGCGGCCTTCGAGGCGCGCTGGCGCCAGCAGATCGCCGATTGGTCGAAGCTGGCCGCGCCGCTGCGCGGGCAAGCGGTGGCGGCCCAGCACACCAGCTTCGGCTACCTGTGGCACTGGCTGGGCATGAAGCAGGTGGCCGATCTGGAGCCCAAGCCCGGCATGTCACCCACGCCGGGGCACCTGCAGCGCCTGCTGGAAGGGCTGCGAGCCCGACCGCCGCTGCTGGTGGCGATTGCCGGCTTCCAGGACCCGCGCCCCGGGCGCTGGCTCACCACGCAGCTGGCCAGCCAGGGCACCCCCACGCCTTTGCTGGTGCTGCCGGCCACGGTGCCAGAAGACGCCGCCGAAAAGGAACTGGTGTTGTGGATGGATGGCCTGCTGCGAGAGTTAATGCAGACGCTGCGACGATGAACGCCTGGTTCCTGCTGCCTGTCGCGGCACTGCTGTTCGGCGTGCTGGCGCTGGCGCCGCTGGGCGCCCAGGTGCTCGCGCGCGGTGTCGTCTTTATCGATCTGGCGGTGGCTCAGGCGGCTGCCGCTGCGGCGCTATGGGTCGGCGCCTTCGTCGACCACCCCGATTGGCTTGCGACCCAGGCGCTGGCTGTTGCAGGCGCGCTGGCATGCGCCGGTGCGGTGGCACTGCTGTCCAGGCGCTGGCCCGGCCAGCGCGAGGCCTTGATCGGCCTGCTGTACGTGCTGGGCGCCAGCGTAGCCCTGTTGGGCGCGCGGCAAGACCCTCACGGCCGCGAACGTTTGGCCGAACTGCTGGCCGCCGATGTGCTCTGGGCGCAATGGCCCCAGGTAGCGGCACTGGCAAGCTGCGCCGGCGGAGTGCTGCTGCTGGGACCACGGCTGACGCGCGACAGGGTCTTCTATCCGGTCTTTGCCGTCGTGGCCAGCCTGGCCGTGCCGGTGCTGGGTCTGTTCCTGGTCTTCGCTACCTTGATCGCCCCGGCGCTGTGGCAGCGGGCCGGGGCCACGCGGGCCTTCGCCTGGGGCATCGCCCTCATCGCCTGTGCGGCCGGTCTGGCCGCGAGCTGGGCCTTCGACGCACCCAGCGGTGCCTGTGTGGCTTTGGCACTGTCGGCCTGCGGCTCGCTGAGCGCATTGCGCGGTGCTCGTGCCCGCGTCGATGACCAGGCCCCGGACCCACCCTAGGAGGCTGTCGGATGGCTTGATGCCGTACGTGGTCGGCAGGTGCCTGCCCGGAGTGATTCAGGCATTGAAGTTGCGCGCCATCACCGGCTGCACCTTGGGCAGCGCAGCGGCGGCCTGCGCGGCGGCCAGCACCCGCGGCGCGTGCTGGCCAAACCACTCGGCCTTGGGGCGCCACTGCGTCATCACGGCCAGGTACAGGTCGATGGCGGACATCCGATGGCCGAGGAACCACGGCCCCACGGCTGCGTCCTCCACCATGCGCCACAGACGCTGCGCATAAGCGTCCACCTCGGCGCGAAAGGCCTTGGCCGCCTCGTCGCCCGATTTCACGAAGCGTGTCGGTTCGTCGGCGTAGGTGAAGGTGGGGTAGAGGTTGGCCACCAGGAACACCAGCCAGCGCAGGAAGGCGGCCCGCTCGGGCGCCGAGGTTGAAGGCACGAGATCGTCGCGTCCTGTCCGATCGGCCAGGTGCAGGGTAATGGCGGCACTCTCCGTCATCACCTGCCCGTCGGGCAGCACCAGGGTGGGCACCTGGACGACGGGGTTCAGCGGGCGCAGCCTGGCTTGCGCAGCCGCGTCGGCGAACAGATTGCCCACAGCGATGAAGCCAAACGGCAATCCGTAGTGGACGAGCTGCGCCTCGACGATCGCCGAACCCCAGCCCGGCTCGCCATACAGCGTCATTTCAAGCATCGCTGACCTCCGCTTCATGGAGTGGTGGGATCGCGATCATGCTCCCTACGTGGCCGTGGCGGTGGCCGTGGCGGTGGCCTTGGCTCCGATCCACCCGGCGGCGCAGGCCGCTGGGGTTTAGGCCGGCCGTGTTACCGCGGCCCATCCAGGGCAGTACCATCCACCCCGCCTCTGCGACCTGTCCAAATCAGGCAACGGGGCAGCGCGGCCGCACTGGAAAGTCGATTCCAGGCGCCACAGCCACTGCACCGGATCACCGAGGTCGAGCGATGTCGTACACCGTTGTTGCGCGAGGACGCGAGGTCATCAAGCACCTCGAAAGGGTTCTTCCCCACGCCGCTCGCGTCCAAGGCAACGCCAGCAGCATAGGCGGCCGAGTCGATCTGCAGCCAGGAACGCTGGTCCTGCCGCAACGATTGCTGGTGGTGGGCAAGATCGGCTTCGAAGTGGTGTGGCTCGATTTCCCCAAGGCGGAGCTGTGCTCAGTGCTGGAGCAGCAGTTCCTGAATGGCTTCTTCCTCGGCCAGGTGGTGTCCGAAGTGGATCGGCGCACCGCCTGGCTGACCCCGGTCAGCCGCGCAACGATGGCATTCACGATGGGTGTCATGTCGGGAGCGCTGGGCTGGTTCGCCGTCGCGGGTGCAGCGGGCGCCGGTGCCCTCTCGGCAAGCGTGGCCATCTACCGCAACCAGCACAAGCTCGCGCTGGTCACCAAACACCTGAGCGAGGCGCTGACCATCCTGCTCTGGTTCCGGGCGAACTGCCCTGTCACCTACGACAAGATGACGCGCGTCCTGGGCGTCGGTGTCGTCGAAGCCCTCAAGAGCGTGCCTCAGGGATTCACGGCCAACGATGCCGCGAATCTGGCCGGGCGCATGGCCGGTGGCTTGTTGACCGCACCGGAAGGCGGCTTAAAGATCCTGATCCGGATCTGTGGCACCAAGTTCGCGATGTACACGGCGCTGCACCTGCCGCAGATCACGACCAAGGCCACTACCCGCAACGCCGCCGACGTCGGTGGTGCACTGATCCAAGCCTTCAAGGACGAACGGATCGCCCTGAGCCCGGCGGAAGAACAGGCCATCGTCGCCGAATTGTCGAGGGCGGCCGGCGCGGCCGCCCAGATCGCGGCCCTCGGCGCGGCATTGGAGAGGGCAGCACCGGCTGTGGAAGAGCTGATCCTTTCGATGACAGGCGAGCAGACGCGCTGACCTGGCGCGCAGGACTGACACGGGCGTGGTGCCTCAGGCGCAGGGGCCGGGTTCGGACAGTACCGCCTGCATCGCGTCCGGCAACGGATCAGCTTGCGTTGGCGCTGGAGCGCCATCGGCCAGCAGCAGGCGCACCATCGGCCGCAGCGCAGGAACCGGCCGCGCACGATGGCGTGGTGCAGTGGCCGCGCCGTGCAGCAGGGGCAGAGGCTCGTCCGGTTGGTCCTGCGGATTCCAGCGGCGGCGCGCTGTGCGTACGTCGTTTGCATCAGCAGTGCTCGCCTTGAAACGTCCCGCCGTTCATCGCGCGACGAACAGCGCCAGCGAGCGGGCCGCAACGCCATAACGCGCGTTCTCGCCACCGACGCAGACGCCGGCTGTGGGGTCAACCTGGTCCTGCCCTTCGGCCCAGGCCGCGGTGTCGGTGATGCGGCACCAGGTGCTGTGGACCGGGCCGGTCCAGGGCAGAGTGAAGTCGCGCGCAATCGGCTCGCCGTTGAACAGCACCAGGATGGTGTCGCCCCCGCCCAGCTCGGCGCCGTCATAGCGCCAGGCCAGCGTGCGGTTGTGCCCATTGGCGTCGGGTTGTGCCGGCGTGGCCTGCCAGAAGCCAGCGTCCGGCGAGCCGGTGCGGTAGCTCTTGTCGGCGCCGAACCAGTCCAGCGGCGCCATCCCGTTGCCATTGCCGTCGGTCCCGGCGTAGAAGCTGTCCGGGCGCAGGGCCGGCTGCTGCCTGCGAAAGCCGATCATGCGCGCCGCGAATTGGCGGAAGTTGGCCTGCTCCGCCGAGTGCACCCAATCCAGCCAGTTGCCGGCCGAATCGACGTTGTAGCTGTTGTTGTTGCAGTTCAGGCTGCGCAGGAACTCGTCGCCGGCATTGAAGATCGGCACCCCGGCCGACAGCATCAGCAGCGCAAAGGCCGTGCGCGCCTGCTGGCGCTGCTGCAGCGCGTCGCCGCCGTTGTCCCACTGGTCTTCGTCGGCGGTGCCGCCATCGGACGGCCCCAGCGGCCAGGGCTGAGCGGTGTTCTGGCCATTGCACGAGAACAGGTCCTTGAGCGTGTAGCCGTCGTGCACGTTCATGAAGTTGACCGAGTACCAGGGCCTGCCGCGGCCATCGCCGGCGTCGCCGAAAAGATCGGCCGAGCCGGCGATGCGGCTGGCAATGGCCCCGCGCGTGGCATCGCCGTCACGCGTGCCGTACTTGTT
>WBZP01006219.1_pt1 | contig 11878 bp, 4 predicted proteins | sample 5204301 | NCBI WGS metagenome assembly WBZP01 (sample SAMN12412401, study PRJNA552823) | activated sludge metagenome | isolation source: activated sludge from nitrification reactor of wastewater treatment plant... | place: USA: Pennsylvania | collected 2017
GCTTTTCGGATGTTGTCATCAAGAACATCCTGGCTCAGCAAGCCTTGATTCTGCATGCCCTGAAGGTGATGAAGCCGGCCCCGGCCGTGATGCGTTTCGGCCACTGGCAGGTCAAGGAGAAGCTGGGGGCTGCCGATGCCTACATCGAGTACCGCGCCGAGAATGCCTATGCCGGCGGCACGGCGCGCATACGTGTCTATCAGGCCGACCCGTATTTGCCCGAGGATGCGCGTCAGGCCCAGCTCAACCGCATCGCCAACGCTTACCGCGCACTCTCCAAACTGCCACTGCATCCGAACATCGTCGCGGCACGTGATTTCTTTCCTGCCGACGATGACAAGGCCTTTGTTCTGATCCTTGACGATGCGCCCGGCCAGGCACTGACGGTGCATCTGGCGCGCCCACAGCTGGCACTGACGCTGGACCAGAAATGGCGCGTGGCGAAAGATCTGCTGGCGGCGCTGGTACATGCTCATCACCATGGCGTGGTGCATCGCAATCTGGCGCCGGGTGCAATTCTGATTGGTCAAGACGGCACAACGCGGGTGACCGATTTCGATTTTGCCCGCCCGGGTATCGACCGCAGCCTGACGATTGCCGGTGACATCGTAGATCTGGTGGAAAAGGCCTATGTCGCCCCCGAGGCTTACCGCGCGCCGGAGTCGGCAAATACCGCCTCGGATATCTTCTCGGCTGGCATCATGCTCTACGAGCTGTTCACCGGCGAGCGTCCTTTCGATGGCGAGCCGAAACGCCTGTTTGACGCCAATGCGGTGTTCCCGGCCTTGCCCTCACAGTTGCGCCCCGAGTTGAACGCAACCTTCGATGCCTGGCTCCAGTCGCTCTGCCGGTTTGATGACACCGCACGCCCCACCGCCTCGGCCGCCCTGGCGGCATTGAATGATCTGCTGGCTCCACAGGCGCCAGCGCCTGCCGCCGTCTCGCCAGCGCCGACTTTTGAGCCAGCCCCCTCTCAGGATGAGGCGGACTTCCGCAATTTGCCTTCCGGCTTTGCGCTGACCAAAACCTATGTGGTCGAGCGCAAGCTTGGCCAGGGCAGCTTTGGTGTGGTCTACAAGGTCATCGATACCTTGGGTGATGTGCCCCGCACGGTCAAGCTCATCCTGCATGACCGGCACTCGACGTACGAGCGACTGAAAAAGGAATACCGCAACCTGGTGCAGATTCCCGAGCATCCGCATGTGGTGCGGGTGCTCTATGGCGATGTGCTGCCCGGGCGCGATATTCCCTTCCTCGTCTTCGAATATGTGGAAGGCGCCGACATCGGCGACATGATCCTGCAGCGCCTGTTGGCGCCCGAGGATGCACTGGAATTGGGCAAGCAGGTGATCGAGGGATTGGCGCACTTGCATGCGCAGGGCTTTCATCACTGCGACATCAAGCCGCGCAATTTGCTGTGGACCCAGAAGGGCGCGAAGATCATCGACTTCAACGTATCGGTGCGCGCCGATGACCGCGAAGCACGGGGTGGCGGGTCGCGTCGCTATCTGCCGCCGGATTTCGATCCCGAGGTGATTCCGCATAATGGCGAACGGGCCGACCGCGACCTGTATGCCTTGGGTTTGACGCTTTACGAGGCATTGACGGGGCGCTATCCGTGGGACACCAGTGAGCCGCCCGCCAATCGCCTGGCGCCGGACCCGCGTGAACTCTCGGGATACGCCGACCTGGCGCCCGATCTGGTTAATGTGGTACTCAAGGCGATTGCACCCCGGCGAGCCGAACGGTTTACGTCGGCTATCGAATTTCGCGATGCGCTGTCGCAGGTGCAGCATGCACGCCGCCGCGTTGTGCCGTCGCCTATCGTCGGACCGGGAGCATCTGAAGCGAAGAATGGTGACGGCAGCGGAAGCTTACCGAACACCAATCCATTCGTTTCGCACCTGATCACCCTCTACAGCCAAAGCCGGCGCAGCAATGCCGGCACGCGCGGCATGGATGCCTTGGGCCAGGGGGCTTATGTCGACACGGCACTTGACCGAGCCCTCCTGCCGGCCGTATTGGCGGGCGAGTTTCGCCTGGTGCTGATTACCGGGAATGCGGGCGACGGCAAAACCGCTTTCTTGCAACGCCTCGAAAAGGATGCCGAGAACCGCGGCGGCCAGATCGATCGACGCCAGCCCAATGGCAGCCGCATTGATCTGGCAGGACGTCGTTATGTCATCAACTACGATGGCAGCCAGGATGAAGGGCAAAAAGACAACAACCAGGTGCTGGTGGATTTCTTTGCGCCGTTTGCTGGTCGGGATGCCGCCCTGTGGCAAACGAAGGAAACCCGCCTCATTGCCATCAACGAAGGCCGCTTGGTTGATTTCCTGGCAGCCCATGAGGGCGACTTTGGTGCGCTCGCCACATTGGTGAAGCGCGGCTTTGCCAGCGGCCAGGTTGATTCTGGGGTTGTCGTCGTCAACCTGAATCTGCGCAGCGTGGTGGCGGATACCCCGGATGGTTCGATATTGGAGCGCACGCTGCAGCGGATGACTGCTCCAGAGCATTGGCAGCCGTGTCACCGCTGTGACCTGCAAGCCACTTGCTATGCCCTCCATAACGCACGCAGTTTTCAGGACGAGACCGCCGGCCCTCGGCTGACCGAGCGGCTCAAGATGCTCTATACGATGACGCACCTGCGCGGCAAGCTGCATATCACCATGCGTGATTTGCGTTCGGCCTTGTCTTTCATGTTGCTCAGCAACCGGGACTGCGCCGAGATTCACCGCTTGTACGCCATCGGCAACCCGGAAGACATCGCCAAGAGCTATTACTTCAACAGTTGGCTTGGCGGCGGCGAGCTAACGAGTGATCGCTTGGTTTCGCTGCTGGCGGAAGTTGATGTTGGCCGACAGGAAGATCCTCGCTTCGATCGCGGCCTTGATTTTGTGCAGCCTGACGATCGCGCGTTGTTCCGCTTCGAGCAGCGTGGCGGTTACGACTATGAGGTGCTGAAGCGATTGTTCGCCGAATTGCCGCGCGGGGTTTCCGATGCCTCGATCAGGCAACGGGCGCAAACCCATCGGGATTACGTTGCGATGGCGCGCCGCAAACATTTCTTTGAGCGGCGCGACAGTAGCTGGGAAAAGATGCTGCCCTATCGCTCAGCCAAGCGCATGGTCGACATTGTGCGCGGCGCGGAACCTACCGCCCCGTTGGTCACGGAGCTATTGCATGCCATCAATCGAGGCGAAGGATTGCAGCGGCCAGAGCGCCTGGGGGGCAATCTCGCTTTGCAGTTGCGACAGGTTGAACATGGCACAGTCCGCAGCTACCGGCTGTTTCCCGCCGACGGTTTCGGTTTGGAGATTTTGTCTCAGGTGGACACGGAGGCGGAAGATCGATTCATCGAGCACTTGCCGACGGGGCTGGCGCTGCGCTTTGTCGGGCAGGGAGCAGGAAGCATCTCCAGCGAACTGATCATCAACCTCGATGTGTTCGAGATGTTGGTACGCCTCAACGAGGGTTACCGACCCAGCGTCGAGGAAATGCAGGGGTTCTATCTCTGTCTTGGGGTATTCAAGAATAGCCTGAACGCGCAGCCCTATCGCGAGATCCTGTTGACGACGGTTGGCCACGACTTCCATCGACTGGCAAGACATGACGACGGCCGCATCGAGTTGCGGCCCATGCATGACGCCGGCAGGAGATAAGGAACGACGCCATGGCACTACAAGAAAAGATCGCGAATTCCGGCTGCCGAAAATCAGCTACCTTGATTTCAAGACCATCGAAATGGATCGTGTCTTGACGGGCTTGTTCGAGCGTTTGGAGCACGGCGGTTTCCCCAGTGTATTCCGTGACAAACGGGAGCTTACAGTCGACAAGTTCGTCGACGACATTCTCGAGGCCAGCCACAAGTTCATTGGTTTTTCCCAAAACCGCGACATTGTCGAACGGTGGGTGGAAACCCATTTGATGGATATTGTGAATCGCGGCAGGCGGAATCAGGCCGTGGCAGGGCCGCGCCCGCTGCACGGTTATACCTACCGGTTCCGCAATCCCAAGCACTCGCGGGAGTATGGCGCTTCCCAGCATCTTTACCAGATGCTGCATCACGCGCGGAATCTGTCCGGGCATCGCGCCATTGAGCATTTGAAGTCCTTCTTCTTCGATGGCTTCAACAAGATGACGCGCGAGCTGGATGAGCGGGCGTTGACCGATATCGAGACGGCAACCCTGCTGCATTTCTTGTCGCAGCGAAAGGACACTGCCGATTCTCGCGCGACAGGGGATCGATTCCCTCCCGTATGCATTGGCGCATCGGATTTGATGGCGGAGGATATTCAGCGGCTGCTGTTCTACAAGTCCTACATGCCACGTGCGGTGATGGTGGATTACCTGAAGCTGCTGTTGTCTTTTCACTTGGCGCTCTATCACCTGCGCTTGCTCAAGCTCTTGCCCGCTTGGCAACGTTTGCAGAATGCAAATCCGTTGTGCGCCGAAGCTGCTTGCCCAATGAAGCCAAGGAGTGAGCGCGAGCCACAGGGCGATTGTCCTTATCAGTTGGGCTTGTTTGTGGATCTGACCGGTACGGCCGACTCGGCACCGGCCGCCTTGGCGGAACGCAGTGCCGATGGGTACTACCGTCTGATTCCCTCATTTATTCGGGCCTACTTTTCCGCCAAGAAGCTTGATGAGTTTGCGGAGTATTTGGTTACCCGCAATAAGCTGATTCGTGGTCTCGGAAAGCACTTTTCAGTGGGTGAGCTGTTTGCCCTCCAGTCGGATGCCTATCGGGAGGAACGCGAGAAGTTTTTCAATGGACGGCTCGTTGATCTGTTGGATTCGCTCAAGGACGATGCGGGTGGACTCGATGCAGATACCGCTGCCCTTTCCAAGTTGGGCCTGTCGGATTTCGATACGTATATTGAAATTCTGGTGGCCCAGCGTGGCGCATTTCATCGTGGTTACATCGTCGAGTCGCTCGATTCGACGATGCTGAAGAACCGTTCAGGGGCGCTTCTGGCGCAGGCCCGGACGCGCAATGCCCCGCGGCGTTTTGTCCTGGAAAGTCGTTTGCTCGAGGTGCTGCTGCAAATTGCGGTGCTACGGGTCGATGACCGCGGCTATCACACTGCCGAAATGCGGATTGAGGATTTGCTGACCTTCCTGCGGGAACGCTATGGGTTGTATATCGACCAACTCCCCCCAGACTGCGGCTTTGCGACACCCTCAATCGACGATCGGAAGGCGTTGCGGGCCAATGTTCAGGCATTTACGGCACGTTTGCGGGAAATCGGTTTTTTCCGTGATCTCTCCGATGCCTATATCACCCAGACGGTTGTGCCTCGCTACAAGATTGCCGGGCAAGGAGCGGCAATATGAGTCAAGGCCTCTACGAAATCACCAGCCAGGATTTGAATGCCGCTCTGGAGTCGGTTCTGTTGCCACGTTTTGCCGAGATTCTCTCCAAGCGGGAACCCGGTCATTGCATGCGCGTTACCGACCTCGATCGGGATTTGATGATTCGCCTGTGTGGTGGCTTGCGCAGCCGTGTTCCGGGGGCCACGGTTGTCGTTCTCGCCGATGCGGCACTTCGGCAGGCCGCTCCCGAGATAACGGTATCCAGTACCAAGCTCGTCGAATTGCGCAATCCGTTACCTGATGACGAGCTCCGCCCGCCACTATTGGTGTTTGTCCCGAATGACCTGCGGGCATCCGCAGAAGACTCGTTTGGGGTGGCGACATTCGAGGAAATCTCAATCGACGGGGCGTATGCAGAACTGATTGAACAGTTGCTGACAGCCGTGCCCGCACAGATCAAGAGCGCTATCGAGGCCACGCTGGTTGAACTACGGCGGGAAGGTGCGCGCTGGCGCTTTGCCGATGATGCATCAGTCGTGCGCTTCCTCCTGACTGCCCAACGCAACGAGTTTGACAGCGAAGCAACTGGAGCCGCATTGTTCGAGCTTGGGCTGATACCCGACTTTGAACTGCTGGCAGCGCCGGATCGGGCTCCTGCACGTATCGCGCGGAATCGTGAGTGTGTGGAGCAAGCAACCTGGTCCTCCCGTTCGGAACGTGCCCGGGCGTTGGAGTTGGGTCTGCTGGATCCGGCGTTTAGCCGTCAGCTGGGTGAATTTTTCTCGCGTGTCGGGCTCGTCGACCCAAGGGAATGGACGCACCAGATTGTCAAAGACAGAGCCAATTGGCCTTTGGCATTCCATCGCTGGGTTTTCGAGGACGGCGGCAGCAATCCGGACACGATATTCATCGGCGATCTGGAGCTGCCGGATCTGCCGATAGTCAAGGATGACAACACGGATCCACGGCTAGCGGAGCTGATTGGCCATCGAATTCTGCCTATCTCCAAGACAGGGCTGAAAAAATTCAGCGTTTCATTCCGTCTAGATCCGCAGCCAGCAAAGGTGGCCGGCCTCAGCAGGTTCGTGGCCGAGGTGGTTTCGCGCGATAACGGTCCGACCGGACTGCGCCGGCGCAAAGCCGCATGGGCCAAGGCCACCGACTCAGGTACGGTTTCGTTTTCTTCTCTTGGTAAGGTGGACTGGGAGGAGGGATGGCATTTTGTGCGGGTGTATGCAGAAACCGAGGATGGTGACCGGATTCCCCTGGTGGACGAAGCCGGAGATGCTTTGGCAAAGGGAACAAGTGACACGGCGGGAAGCCATCCCAACGAAAGCGACTTGTTCTATGTCCTGACTGACGATGATGTTGATGTCGAGCCGCCTCAGCGAGCAGTTCCACGTGAGCAAAGCCTGACCCATGCGCTGCTACAGGTTCAGTTTCGTGCCGTTTCACAGGAGCGTGATCCCGATGTGATTACGATATCCGGTCGTGCATGGGTCGAGCGACACGCTCGTAGCAAGTCAGTCGGTTCGGATACGCTGGAGATCAAGCTGGGCAAGGAGGGGAAGGCACACGTTATCGTTTCCAGTCTGCTCGCTGATATGGAACGACGATTCCTTGCCGATCCTGAGGTCACGAACCGTTTGCGTCTTGAAATCTTGCCAACGGGTAGCGTCAATCTTTCAACGAACTCATTTTCGTGGCCAGATTCGGAAGAGTGCAGGCGATTTGTCGATGCACGTCGCGAGCTGTTCCAGATTATTTTTGGAAGCGATCAACTGATTCTTCAGGGGGCCAATCTGATGGCCGTGCGAGAAACCGCAGAGAACTATGCGGGAGCCTATGTGGACTGGCTAGAGGGCATCATGGCACGCGCGTCCTCTATTGACACCGGCATTTCACGGCAGGCATTGGAGGAGTTGCGCAGCGCGCTATCCATCGATACGGCAACGCTGGTGATTAACGATTACCGAGGCCAAAGGCGTGAAGCCGTATTGCTTGCACCCACGCATCCCTTGCGAATCACTTGGCACACCACGTGGGCTCATCTTGCCCAGAGTTGGTTGCAGCAAGCAAGACAAGTCAGTCGAGAATTTGTCGTGCCGACCAGGGATGCGATCCTCAAGCAGCTCTCGTCGGTAGCCATGCCGTCAGTTCTGCCATACGGCGACGAGCTTGGACGGACAGCATTGGCTGTCGACAATATCAACGCATTCTGGACGCTATATGCTGCCGCTGACGAAAGCGATCCCCGTGGTTTGATCGGTGAGGTGTGTTCAGCCCTTAGTCTGCCGGAGCCATCGATCGGCGGTTCAATGATTGATGCCGGCTATTTGGCTACACGTGTGCAGCGCTACCTGATTCAGCATCCCTATGTAAGAACGCTCACGATCAACGCATTCAATGCCGGAAGGGCAGCAGTATTGGCTGACGTTTTGGTGAGTATGCAGCGGCACAAGGAGTTTGCAGATCTTCGCTACGACATCAGGCTTTTCGTCGCCGACCCGGATGCCCCAGGCACGGGCGATGCGCTCAACGAATTGTTGTCCCCGGATTCGACAGGTGCAGGACGGGAAGTCGATGCCTTCGCTACACCCACGGAAAGTCATTTGCATCCGAAATTGAGGTTGGCGATACGATCTCTAGAGGAGTTCCGCAAGTCACCTGAAGAACACTCTGCGCATCTGAGCTTTCTGTTTGATGTATTTCCTGCTGAAGAAATTCGGGCTGTTGATGCTAGCGAATACGACGAGTGTAGCTTCGTTCATGGCTTGGTCCAACCATTCGCCGTTAAGTACCACGAGGATGAGCAGTCCATCACCTGGCTACGGCAACCACTGCATGGCCGCGCCAAGGCACTAGATGGTGCCGAGGAGCTCTCTGACCTGATGGCAACGCTGTCTCGATTGATGTCGGTTGCCACAGGGAGCGTAGCGCGATCTCAAGTTTTACCGAATGCACGCCCGGTAATTGCCTTGTCGCTTTCCGCTGATGAGCGGGCGATGTTGCATCAGGTCCATGAAATCAGCGACTGGGTCCTGACGATCGATCGCAATCTGGGTATAGAGTTTTTTGATCATCGGCGTCATCCGACACGCCCGGACTATTTGATCGATCACTCACCGGACATGGCGAATGCTATGGGGCATCGGCTGGCCATCACTTCACGGTCGATTACGGAATTGGAAGCACTTCTGCTGCCCTTGCTGGCTGATTACGGGCTTCCATGCACTGGCAAGCACGCAGTCATCATGCTGGACCAATTGCGCTCCCTGTCGGGACGACTTGCACTGAAGCTGCTTTCATCGCCAAACCAGCGTGCTGAGGCGATGGGGCTGGCACTGTCACGACTGTTCCTTGAACACCAAGGGGTTTTCTTGAACCAGATCGTGGTTCCCTTGGATGCACATCTGGAGCTTTACAAGGCTCTGCGGCAAAACGCCATGGAGCTTGGCGATGAAGTGAGCTTCCGCCGCACGGATTTGGCCTTGTTTGATCTTGATCCAAACGCACGTTTAATCACTTGCCGGTTGGTGGAAGCGAAGTGCTATTCGCAGGTGGGCGATCTTGCGGCGTATGAACAACTGAAGGCATCGATTGCGGAGCAGATTGCTCAGACGGAAGCCGTACTTGCCTACCACTTCGATCCAGATCGGCAGCAGATTGATCGTCCCGACCGAACAATCAAGAACTTCGATCTTGCGACGCTACTCGAGTTTTATCTGGAGCGATCGGAGCGTTACGGCCTTGTCATGCCGGATGCAGCGGATGAGGCACGCTATTTCTTGCGTCATCTCGATGATCAGTCCTATCGCCTGCAGTTCACGCGAAGTGCCATTGTGTTCGACTTCAAGAAAGCCGGCACGGAGGCACCGGAGAAAGTTTCTGGAATCGAGTACTACAGGATTGGGCGTGACCTGATTGAGCAGCTTGTTGAATCTGCAGTGGTCGAAACAGAAACTTCGGCGAGCTTTGCTCTCACCTCTGCGAAGGATGTTTCCCAGGAAATTACGCAGGAACTGATACGGCGGCGAAGCCTTGCCCCTGCAGTCCCCACCTTCGCTACAGCGGCCTTCCTGGGCAAAGTGCGCGATCGCACGGTGACCTGGGACAGAACGGATCGCCAGCTCTATCCCACATCGGGCTCTGTTGTGAAGGCAGTTACCCTCGATACGCCAGATACGCCGAAGAATCAATTGCAGGAGGCAGCTCCCTTACTGGTTCCGAGTAATCCGCCAGGACTGGAGGACGTCCAACCTTCATCAACTAACTCATTGGCGCCGAGGCTTCCCGCGCAGAATGTACTGCCCCAATCGGAACCGTTGTCCGCAATATCGGAGGCCATGAATATGGTGCGCGGCAGTTCCGCGAATTTCGACATCATGCTTGGTACTACCATGGCCACCCCGCAATATGGCCTGCTGGGCGAGGTGTCCGGAAGGAAGGTGGCGTTGGATCTAAACCAGACTCACACCATTAGTCTTTTCGGTGTTCAGGGAGGTGGCAAGAGTTATACCCTTGGGCTGGTTGCGGAGATGGCCTCGCTGGAAATTCCCGGCATCAATGTTCTTCCCGAACCCTTGGCGACGGTGATATTCCACTACAGCCCGACGATGGACTACAAGCCGGAATTCACGTCCATGGTTGGGTCAAACTCGGTAGAGGATCAAGTCAGTCAGCTTCGAAGCACCTATGGAGCGGACCCTAAAGCACTTGAGGATGTAATTCTCCTTGTGCCCGCGGACAAGCTGGAAGAGCGCAAAGCTGAATACCCGGACGTTTCAGTTCATCCCCTTCAGTTTTCAGCTGCCGAACTCAAGGCTTCACATTGGAAATTTCTGATGGGAGCGGTAGGAAATCAGGCGACCTACATTCGCCAGTTGATGCGAGTAATGAAGGGCATGCGCGACAACATCACCCTTGAAGGGCTGCGTGCCGGGATCGATACGTTGTCAGTGCCTGATCACATCAAGGATTTGGCGCGGATGCGTCTTGATTTGGCTAGCGAATACATTAACGATGCCGTTTCATTGAATGAGGTTGTTCGCCCAGGGCGACTGATCATCGTCGACCTGCGTGATGAGTTCATCGAGAAAGATGAGGCGCTTGGGCTCTTCGTTGTTCTGCTCCAGCTGTTTGCCGATGCCAAGATTGATGGGCGTAGCTTCAACAAGCTGGTCGTATTTGACGAGGCGCACAAATACATCGAGAGCCCGGACTTGGTGGCGGGACTCATTGAGGTGGTCCGCGAAATGCGCCATAAGGGTGTGAGCATCATGGTGGCCAGCCAGGATCCCCCTTCCGTATCAGTTAGCCTGATCGAGCTTTCAAGCCAAATCATTCTCCATAAGTTCAACTCGCCGGCGTGGCTCAAGCACATCCAGAAAGCCAATGCAGCACTCGCCAACCTGACACCGGAGCGAATGGCCTCCCTTAAGGCTGGGGAAGCATTTGTATGGTCAAGCAAGGCAACCGATGAGTCCTTTTCTAAAGGTGCGGTAAAGGTTCGTTGTCGACCACGGGTAACGGAGCATGGCGGAGCGACGAGAGTGGCGGTCAAGGAAGGGTAGGGCATGGCGCTCCCCATCAACATCAACGACCTCCTCAACGGCAAACCCGTCGAATGGGAGCGTCTTGAATTCAAGGTTGATGGGACCAAGTCGGGACCAAGTCGGGACCAGGTTGAAATCTTGCGCAAGTACTTGGCCGACTATACGATTACGGATCTCATGGCCGTTGCTGACCGAGCCAACCGGATCAGGTTCCGGGACCAGATTCTCAAGCCAATGCTTGCCGATGGTCTGCTGGAGATGCCCCTCTCCGACAAGCCCACCAGCAGCACGCAGCACTGCCGAACTACAAACAAAGGACGGAACCTCTTTGCCTCGCTGAAAGCATTCCCTTATACACAACTCTACGCGCCTAAGAAAATCAGACACTTACACACGTCCGTTTCGACATCTTCGCTCGAACACGCGTACTGAGAATCAAGCACTTAGAAGAGGCTGGACGTCTGGCGGCCGCTGAAACTTAGAGTTGTGTATAAGGGTATGCGCTGAAAGAAGGTGGCGCATGACCGCAACGAATCGGCTTTTGGATCCGGAACGGCTCCCGCAAGCGCTTTGGGACAGTGGCAACAAGATTCTGCGGTTGCCTAACGCACTGGCCCGCGCTTACGAAATCCTGATTGATCGTCATGGCCTGCGTGAATTGGCACAGTCCAGAACGGTCAGAGATTCGCCAGTCGGCGGTCTAGGCAAGCCAGAGACTGACAAGCATTTTGCCCAGCAGTTTGATAATTCGGCTGCTCGGGTGCAGTTGGCAATAACCAACGCGACAATGGACGTCGCTCGTGTGTCGAATGCACTTGTACAGGCCTTAAGCGGGAACATGGTGTGCATTACGGATGCGCCTTGCGGCGCGGGAGCAGCTGCCTTTTCGCTGCTGGGTACGATCGCTGAACTACGCGCTCATGATGTTCTACCGTACATTCCGCACCCCCGCGATGAGAAGGAGCGGGGTTTGTTGAGCGTATGTGTATCCGGTTGCCTTCGTTAAG
>WBZP01002225.1_pt3 | contig 11874 bp, 13 predicted proteins | sample 5204301 | NCBI WGS metagenome assembly WBZP01 (sample SAMN12412401, study PRJNA552823) | activated sludge metagenome | isolation source: activated sludge from nitrification reactor of wastewater treatment plant... | place: USA: Pennsylvania | collected 2017
GCGCGAGGCGAGCGCCCGCGCGCTCGCGGACCTCGACTTCCCCGGCTACGCCATCGGCGGCCTCTCGGTCGGCGAGCCGAAGGACGGGCGCGACCGCGTGCTCGAGCACCTCGACCCGATCCTCCCCGCGGACAAGCCGCGCTACCTCATGGGGATCGGGACGCCGGAGGACCTGATCGACGGGGTGGCCCGCGGCGTCGACATGTTCGACTGCGTTCTGCCGACCCGCAACGCGAGGAACGGCCAGCTCTTCACGAGCCGGGGCCGCCTCTCGATCCGCAATGCCCGCTACAAGGACGACCCCCGTCCGCCCGACCCCGACTGCGCCTGCCCGACCTGCCGGACGGTCAGCCGGGCCTACCTCCGCCACCTCCACCTCGCGAACGAGATGAGCGCCGCGACCCTCGCGAGCGTCCACAACCTCTTCCGCTACGTTGACATGATGAGGGCGATGCGGCAGAGTATCCGTTTGTGCCGCTTCGCCGAGTGGCGCGGGGAGACCCTGCGCCGGCTCGCGGACGGGCAGGACGGGCCGTAAGCGCGCCAAGGTCTTCGCGATCCCCGCCCGCGGCTCGTAGGAAGCGAGAAGAGACACCCCCAAATGGCCGATATCGGGACGCTGATCGCCCTCGCCGGGCCCGCCCGCTCCGGCGACTCCAACCCTCTCGCCAGCCTCGTGATGATGGGGCTGATCTTCGCGATCTTCTACTTCATCCTCATCCTCCCGATGAGGCGGAAGCAGAAGCAGCTCGACGAGCTCGTGAAGGGCCTCCAGTCGGGCGAGCGAGTGATCCTCAACTCCGGGATCTTCGGAACCATCGTGGGCGTCGAGGACGACGCCTTCCTCCTGCGCATCGACGACAAGACCAGGATCAAGGTCCTCAAGAGCGCCGTGGCCGGCCGCCAGGGCGCCGGGACCGAGAAGACGGAGAAGTGATGCCTTCCGCCCTGCAGAACCCCCTCACCCTGTGGCTGCTCCTGACGGCGGCCCTGGCCGGCCTCGTCTACGCGTTCCTGCGCCCCGAGCTGCGCACGAAGGCCGTCCTCTACGGCGCCTTCCTCCTCGCCTGCGGCGTCGCGGTCTGGCCGCCCTACGACACCCCCGGAGGCGCGCCGGGGAAGATCCACCTGGGCCTCGACCTGCGCGGCGGGATCCACCTCGTGCTGCAGGTCGTCGTCGAGGATGCGCTGAACGCCACGGTCGACGACGCGGTCAGCACGACCCGCGACCAGGCGACCCGGAAGGGGATCCAGGTCGCCTCGGTGCAGCGCGCGACGGCCACCTCCTTCACCGTCGACGGCGTCGAGCCCGCGCGGGTCAAGGACATGAAGGACCTGCTGCGCGACTTCTTCCGCACGGGCTGGGAGGTCAAGGACGGGGGCGAGAACAAGCTCGTCGTCGCGATGACGGACCAGTTCGAAAGGCAGACCCGCGAGCAGACGGTCCAGGAGGCGATCCGCACCCTCGAGCGCCGGGTGAACGCTCTCGGCGTGGCCGAGCCGGTGATCGCGGCACAGGGGTCGCGCGGCGACCAGATCCTCGTCCAGCTCCCGGGCGTCACCGACGTCGAGGCGGCCAAGCGCATCATCAAGACGACCGCTCAGCTCTCGCTCAAGCTCGTCGAGGGCCAGGCCGCGACCCAGGAGACGCTCCTCCAGGCGACGAGCGGGAAGGTGCCGGAGAACATGGAGGTCGTCACCGGCCCGAGCGACACGCCCGGCCAGCCGACCTACTACCTGCTCCGCCGCGAGTCGATGATCACCGGCCGCGACCTCAAGAACGCCCGGGTGGGCGTCGACGAGTCGAACCGGCCGCAGATCAACTTCTCCCTGAACGCGGCCGCCACCGACCGCTTCGGCCGCGAGACGGGCCGCAACATCGGACGCCAGCTCGCGATCGTCCTCGACGACACCGTGTACTCGGCTCCGACGATCCAGAACCGCCTCGGCTCGGACAACCGGATCACCGGCCGCTTCTCGACCCAGGAAGCCGACGAGCTGTCGAAGATCCTGAAGGCGGGCGCCCTGCCGGCGAAGCTTAAGTACCTGCAGCAGCTGACCGTCGGCGCCTCGCTCGGCCGCGACTCCATCCGCGACGGCGTCCGGGCCTCGGCCGCCGCCATGGCGTTCATCACGCTCTTCATGCTGCTCTACTACCGGCTCTCCGGGCTCAACGCGATCGTCGCCCTCGCCGCGAACCTCCTGATCGTGCTCGCGGCGATGGCCTACACGAACGCCACCCTGACCCTACCCGGCATCGCCGGCATCATCCTGACCGTCGGCGTGGGCGTCGACACGAACGTGCTCATCTTCGAGCGCATCCGCGAGGAGCTGCGCAACGGCAAGACCGTGCGCGCGGCGGTCCAGAACGGCTTCGACCGCGTCTGGATCACGATCCTCGACACGCACGCGACCGCCCTCATCGCGGCCGCGTTCCTCTTCCAGTTCGGAACCGGCGCCATCAAGGGCTTCGCGGTCACTCTCGTGATCGGCCTCGTCGCCAACGTCTTCGCCTCGTACTTCGTGAGCAAGTTCCTCTTCGAGTGGGTGCTCGGCAAGCGCCACGTCGAGAGCCTGAGCATCTAGGGGAAGAGCGATGGAGATCCTCAAGAATCCGAACTTCGACTTTCTCTCGAAGGCGAAGTACTTCGTCGCCCTCTCGACCCTCCTGATCCTCGCCGGCGTTGCGTGGGTCGCGAGCGGCCACCTGCGCTACGGCGTCGAGTTCTCGGGCGGAACGCAGCTCATCCTCCACTTCCAGACGACGCCGGACGTCGACCGGGTCCGCGACGCCGCCGGGAAGAGCGCGCCGGGCGGGGCCATCGTCCAGATCTACGGTGAACCGAAGGACAACAAGGTCCTCGTCCGCATCTCCCAGGAGGCGCCGGAGTCCGACCTCGACGCCCCCGCCCGCGCGGTGCGCGAGGCGCTCGCCTCGACGTACGGCCAGAACCCGATCGTCGAGTCCTCCTCCGAGATCGTGGGTCCGATCGTCGGCGCCGAGCTGCGCCAGAAGGCGATCCTCCTCACCGCCCTCGGGCTCCTCTTCCAGCTCATCTACATCGCCGCCCGGTTCAAGGGCGGCATCTGGGGCGCCGCGGCGACCGTCGCCGCCCTGCACGACGTGCTCGTCTGCGTCGGCTTCCTGGCGTTCTTCGACTTCGAGATCACCCTGAACGTCATCGCCGCGCTGCTGACCCTCGTCGGCTACTCCGTCAACGACACGATCGTCATCTTCGACCGCGTCCGGGAGAACCTGGCGCACCGCCGCAAGGACCCGCTCGCGAAGATCCTCAACGACTCGATGAACCAGACGCTGACCCGGACGATCATCTCGAACGGGACCACGTTCCTCGCCGTGCTCGGGCTGTTCCTCTTCGGCGGCGAGGTGCTCCGCGGCTTCGGCTTCACCATGGTCGTGGGCATCATCGTCGGCACCTACTCGACGCTGTTCATCGCCGTCCCGGCGGTGTCCTGGTGGTACGGACGCCACGGCGGCACCGACGCGGCGGCGGTGGCCGCGAACCCGGTCAAGCCCAAGGCGGTCAAGGCGACCGCCTAGCGCGAACCGGCCGCGCGGGCGGTTCCCGCCGCCCGCGCCCGGCTCGGACGTATCCGACGGGGCCGCCCGCGTAATAGTTCGTGTACGAACCGGGCGGCCCGGGAGCCGGGTGCTAAGATGCGAACGAGATGAGCCAGCTTCCCGATCCGGGCGAGGGGCTGTTCGACAACGTCCTCGTCACGTCGCAGAAGCGCCCCAACCAGCGCCTGCGGCGGGTCGGGGTCGCCTCGCTCGCGGCCCATCTCCTCGCCGGTGTCGGGATCGTCCTCGTCCCGATCCTGCTGCCCTCGCAGCTTCCCGACCAGCAGGACTACATCAAGGCCCTTCTGTACGACCCCCCGCCGCCGCCACCCCCGCCGCTGCCGAAGGGCAGCTCGATGCGGCCGCAGCAGGCGAAGCCCGAGCCTCCCAAGCCGGTCGTGGAGAAGCCGAAGCCCGAGTTCACCGCCCCCATCCAGACCCCTCAGCCCCAGGACAACGCCCCGAAGGAGCCGGAGACGGGCGTGCGGATGGAGGACCAGTTCGGGTCCGAGTCGGGAAGCGACATGGGCAGCGAGCTCGGGATGGAGGGAGGCGTCGACGGCGGCGTCCCCGGCGGCGTCCTCGGCGGTGTCCTCGGCGGCGTCCTCGGCGGGACCGGCACCGGCCCGATCCTCGACTACGACTCGCCGCCCCGGCCGATCAAGATGACCCGGCCCCAGTACCCCCAGGAGGCCTTCATCAAGAAGGTCGAGGGGACCGTCGTCGTCGAGATCCTGATCGACGCCCAGGGCCGGGTCGTCCGGGCCCGCGTGCTGCAGTCGATTCCCCTCCTCGACGCCGCCGCGCTGCAGACCGTCTACCAGTGGGTCTTCCAGCCCGCGGTGAAGCACGGCCGTCCGGTCGCGACGATCGCCCAGGCCCCGGTCGCGTTCCGCATCTACTGACGGCCCGCCGTCCGCCCTCCAACGCCGAGGGCAACCCCCGAAAAAAACCATGGAACCGCGAGCCGGAAGGCGGTGTCCAAACCATCGACCCGGACGTCACGGGAAGGCCCGGATTCCGCGGAAACGCTTGTCATTCAATCGTCTTGACACCCCGAGAAACGCGGGACTAGAATCCGGACTTCTTTCGCCTTAACCTGAGTCGATCTCCGGGACACCACGAGTCAAGAGGGACGGGGGATGGAAAAAAGGCTATTTGAAGACCTGATCGATTCGGACCGGGTGAGGCACCGCACGGGCCAGAGCAAGACGCTGCCGATCTCGCTCGCTCTCCACGCGCTCGCGGCGGCCCTCATCGTCGTCCTGCCGATCCTCGCTGCCGACCACCTGCCCGATCCCGCCTCCGCGGTGAAGGCCTTCTTCGTGGAGCCGATGGCCGCGCCCGCGCCGCCGCCTCCGCCTCCGCCGCCGGCGCCCGCCCGGGCCGCGGCTCCGAAGATCGCTCCCCGGCCGATCCAGACGAACAACGCCTTCGTGGCGCCCGTCGAGGTCCCGCAGGAGATCAAGCCGGAAGAGGGCCTCGACCTCGGCGTCGAGGGCGGCGTTCCCGGCGGCGTCGAGGGCGGCGTTCCCGGCGGCGTCGTCGGCGGCGTCGTCGGCGGCCTCCCGGACGCCCCGCCCCCGCCCGCCCAGGCCGCCGTCCGCGTCGGCGGGCAGATCAAGGAGCCGAAGAAGCTCAAGAACGTCGCGCCCAGCTACCCCGACATCGCGAAGCAGGCGCGCGTCCAGGGCGTCGTGATCCTCGAGTGCACGATCTCGCCCCAGGGCAAGGTCACCGACGTCAAGGTCCTCCGCGGCATCCCCCTCCTCGACCAGGCGGCGATCGACGCGGTGAGGCAATGGGTCTATACGCCGACACTATTGAACGGCGTTCCGGTTCCCGTCATCATGACGGTCACGGTCAACTTCAAGCTCTCGTAGCCAAGAGCAAGACAGTCCAGGAGGACGCGAAATGCAGTTCGACATCAGGACCATGGCCGAGCACATGGGAGGCGTCGCGTGGGGCGTCGTCATCGTGCTCTTCATCATGTCCATGTACTCGATCGCGGTGATGATCGAGCGGTTCTGGACGTTCCGGAAGGCCACGGAGCAGTCGCGCAAGTACGCCCCTGAGGTTGCCCGCTTCCTGAAGCAGGGGAAGATCAAGGAGGCGATCGACGTCTCCGACGGCAAGCAGTACAAGATGTCGCACCTGGCCAAGGTCCTGAAGCCGGGCCTGCAGGAGTGGCAGTACCAGGTCGAGACCGGTGAGGCGGAGCGGGACCGCGACGGGGCCGTCGATGCCGCCAAGCGGGCCATCCAGCGCGCCACCGCCGTGAACCTCGCCGACCTGAAGCGCGGCCTCTCGGGCCTCGCCACGATCGGCGCGACCGCCCCGTTCGTCGGCCTCTTCGGCACGACCTTCGGCATCATCAACGCCTTCTCGGGCATGGCGCTCACCGGCTCGGGCGGCATCGCGGCCATCTCGGCCGGTATCGCCGAGGCGCTCATCACGACGGCCTTTGGCCTCTTCGTGGCCGTCCCCGCCGTGTGGGCCTTCAACTACTTCAACGGGAAGGTCGAGGGCTTCAACGTCGAGATGGACAACTCCAGCTCGGAGCTGCTCGACTACTTCATCAAGAAGGGCGCCTAAACCGCCCTCGGCTGGCTGTGCCCGGGGGCCGGGCCCGCCGCGACGGCCCCCCGAAGACGTGCGAAGGAGTCATCCCCATGTCAATGGACGTTGGCGGCAAAAAGGGCGGGCCGATGGCGAACATCAACGTTACGCCAATGGCCGACATCATGATCGTCCTGCTGATCATCTTCATGGTCATCACGCCGATGCTCCAGAAGGGCGTCGACGTCAAGCTGCCGCAGGCCGGAAACAGCAAGGAGCGCAAGGACGAGCCGAAGACGATCGTGGTGGCCGTCCGCAAGGACACCGCCACCTACATCGGCTCCCAGAAGCTCGACGACCAGAACCAGCTCCAGCCGCTCATCAAGGAGCGCCTCCAGGACCTCCCGGAGGGCGCGCGCATGATCTACCTGAAGGCCGACCAGGAGCTTCCGTACGCGGAGGTCATGAAGGTGATGGACCTCTGCCGCGAGGCCGGGGTCGAGGAAGTCGCGCTCATCGCCGAGCGCAAGGTGCAGAGCTAAGGCCATGGCCAAGACGACCGACTCCCAGGCCCAGCACCACAAGGAGATGGAGCGCAAGCGCCGCTTCGCGGAGCACGAGGACGCTCACGCGGAATCGGGCGCGATGGCGGACATCAACATCACGCCGCTCATCGACGTGATGCTCGTGCTCCTGATCATCTTCATGGTCGTGACCCCGCTCGCGCAGCGGGGCCTCGACATCTCGCTTCCCCAGCCGCCTCCCCCGAACCAGCCGCAGCAGCAGACCCCGACGAACCAGGTCGTGCTCGGCCTCGAGGAGGGTGCCATCACCGTGAACCGGACCCCGACCTCCATGGAGGAGCTCGAGGGCCGGCTCAAGGACATCTACCAGGCGCGCTCGGACAAGACGATCTTCGTCCGGGCGACCGGGACGGTGCCCTACGGCCGCGTCGTCCAGGCGATGGACATCGCCAAGGGCGCGGGCGTCGAGCGCATCGGGATCATCTCCGAGAAGATGATCGAGGAAGCCGGAGGCGTCGTCGGCGCGCAGTAACCGCCGGCCGTCGTCTCCTTGACGCAGTGCGAAGGGCCCCAGAGATGGGGCCCTTCGTCGTTTCGCCCGCTCTCCTCTAGTCCCGCGACAACGGCATCACCAGCCACAGCACCAGGTAGACGAGCGTGCCGGGAAACGCGGCGGAGCAGATCGAGACGACCACGTAGACCAGCCGGACGAGCGTCGGATCCCAGCCGAGCCACTCGGCGAAGCCCCCACAGACCCCGCCCAGCATCTTGTGGCGTCGCGATCGGTGCAGCGGTCGACCGTTGGGCATGATTCCTCTCGGGCGCCTCGAGAGGATAGACGAAAGAGAGAGGCCCATGGTTCGGACCGGAGGTTCGGGCCGTGACGCGCCGCCGGGTGACCCGCGCCGATCCCCGGCTCGATGGTCGCTCCGCGACGGAGACGAGAAAAGGGCGCTTCCCGTGAAGGAAGCGCCCTTGGTCCGGCCGACGCGGCCCCCGGGCCCGCGTCGGCCGTCGACGAAGGTGGCTCTACTGCGCGGGCGTCGCCGCCGCGGCCTCGCCCGCGCCCGCCGCACCCTCCTGCTGCGCCTGCTGCTCCTTGCGGATGTCGCCCGCCTGCTTCTGCAGCAGCACGGCCTGGTCGAGGTACTTCTTGCGCTCGGCCGGGTTCTTGGCGAACTGAGCCTTCACGCGGTAGAGCAGGCCCTTCGTGACGATGGCGTTCCAGTAGTCGGGCTTTCGTTTGATCGCCTCCTCGACGGCGACGAGGCCCTTGTCGGCGAACTCGTTCTTCGTGGCGTCGGAGAGCAGCGGGTCGCGATACGCCTTGTCCCAGTAGAACATCGCCAGGGTGTTGTGGCCGGTCGGCTCCGTCTCGGCGTCGAGGTCGGCGCAGCGCTCGAGCGTCGCCACCGCCTTGTCGAACTTCACCCGGCGTGCTCCCTTGCTCTGACCCTCGACCCAGGGGTTGCCCTGCTCGTCCCACAGGGGCTTGTTGTAGAAGGACGCGAGCGTGCCGCAGGCCTTGGGGTCGTTCGGGTTGAGCGAGGCCGCCTTCTCGTAGGTCTGCTCGGACTCGGTCACGCGGCCGAACTTCTCGTAGAGGTTCGCCATCGCGTAGAGGTTCTTGAGGTCGTTCGGGTTGTCCTTGACGAGCTGCTCGGCGAAGCCCAGCGCCTTCTCGTAGTTCTCGAGCGGTGGCTCGGCGTAGATCGCGGTGAGGGCGGCGAGCGAGTTGATCCGGATCTGCTTGAGGGGCTCCGTCTCGGCCTTGTTCGTCTCGAGCGACCTCTCGTAGTGCTCGACCGCCTTGTCGAGGTGCATCCTGTTCTCGTCCCCTTCCTTGCCGGGACGGAACAGCGACTGGTGGGAGCTCGCGAGGTAGAAGTGCGCCTCGGCGAAGTCGGGCTTCAGCGCGACCGCCTTCTCGTACTCCGCGACGGCCTTGCGGTAGTTCTCTTCCTTGTACAGCTTGTTGCCGTCCTTGAACGCCGCCTTGGCCTTGACGGTGCTGCATCCGATTCCGGCGGCCACCAGCAGCGAGAGGGCGGCGAGCACGGTTGTGCGGTATCGCGTTCTCATCTACCGTCTCCCGGGGAAAGTCATTGAATACAAAAGAGCTTCCGAGGATGGCGATTATAGGCTCGGCCAAAAAGGCGAGTCAAGGAACACGGTAGCTCATTTGACCCCCCCGAGCCGCCTCCCTAGACTCGTTCCCGGGACATGATCCGCTTCGAGGACATCCAGGACACCGTCCAGCGGCACCACCCCGAGGCCGACCTCGACATCCTCCGCCGTGCGTACATCTTCTCGGCGGTGGAGCACAAGGGGCAGGTGCGCGCGTCGGGCGAGCCCTACCTCGTGCATCCGCTCGAGGTGGCCCTCGTGCTCGCCGAGATGCGGATGGATCCCATCTGCGTCGCGGTCGGGCTCCTCCACGACGTCCTCGAGGACACCCTCACGACGCCGGAGCGGCTCCAGGAGTACTTCGGCAAGGACGTCCTCCACATCGTCGAGGGCGTCACCAAGATCTCGAAGATCCCGTACGCGACCTCCGAGGAGCGGCAGGCGGAGACCTACCGCAAGATGCTCCTGGCGATGGTCGACGACATCCGCGTCATCCTCGTCAAGCTCGCCGACCGCCTGCACAACATGAGGACGCTGCAGCACCTGCCGGACGACCGGCGGCAGCGCATCTCCCGCGAGACCCTCGACATCTACGCCCCGATCGCCGGCCGGCTGGGCATGGCGAAGGTCAAGAACGAGCTCGAGGACCTCGCCTTCCAGTACCTCGACCCCGCCGGCTACAAGACCCTCGCCGCCCGGGTCGAGGAGCGGCGGAAGGCGGCGAGCGAGTTCATCGAGCGGATCCGCTCGACCGTGGCCGAGAAGCTCCGCGCCGCCGGCGTCGCGGCCGACGTCGAGGGCCGCATCAAGCGGCTCCACTCGATCCAGCAGAAGCTCAAGCGGCAGCGGATCGAGCTCGACCAGGTCTACGACTTCGTCGCCCTCCGCGTCCTCGTCGCGACGGTGCCGGACTGCTACGCCGCCCTCGGCGTCCTCCACAACACCTGGCGCCCGGTGCCCGGCCGCATCAAGGACTTCATCGCGATGCCGCGCCCGAACGGCTACCAGTCGCTGCACACGTCCGTGATCGGCGACGAGGGGCAGCCCTTCGAGGTGCAGATCCGGACCCAGGAGATGCACCGGGTCGCCGAGGAGGGCATCGCGGCCCACTGGAAGTACAAGGAGGGCCGCACCGGCGTCGACAAGGACGACCACGCCTTCTCGTGGCTGCGCCAGCTCCTCGAGTGGCAGCAGGAGGTCAAGGACCCTCACGAGTTCCTGAACTCCCTGAAGCTCGACCTCTACCCGGAGGAGGTCTACTGCTTCACGCCGAAGGGCGAGGTGCGGATGCTCCCCCGCGGCGCCTCCCCGATCGACTTCGCCTACGCGATCCACACCGAGGTCGGCCACCAGTGCGTCGGCGCGCGCGTGAACGGCAAGATGGTTCCGCTGCGCTACAAGCTGAAGAACGGCGACATCGTGGAGATCGTCACCTCGCCCGGCCACAAGCCGAGCCGCGACTGGCTCGGCTTCACCGTCACGAACAAGGCGAAGGCGAAGATCCGCCACTACCTCAACACCGCCGAGAAGCAGCAGGCGCTCGACATCGGCCGCAAGCACCTCGAGCGGGAGCTCCGCCGCTACGACCTCACCCTCAAGCGCGTCGTCCAGGAGCCCTCCGCCCTCGAGTCGCTCGCCCAGGAGCTCGGGGTCGGGACGCGCCTCGACGACCTCTTCGCCGCCCTCGGCTACGGCAAGGTCTCGGTCCGCCAGGTGCTCGCCCGCCTCGTGCCGGCCGAGAAGCTCGAGAAGAAGCCGGAGGAGAAGACGCGCCCCGTCGTCGACGCCGTGCGGCGCCTCCTGCGCCGCGGCGACGAGAGCATCACCGTGAAGGGCACCGACGATCTCCTCGTCTACCGCGCGAAGTGCTGCAACCCGATCATGGGCGAGCCGATCGTGGGGTACATCACGCGCGGCAAGGGCGTCTCCGTCCACTCGGTCGCCTGCCCGAACGTCACGAACCTCGTCTACGACCCCGAGCGGCGGATCTCGGTCGAATGGGAGGCGGGCGCAGAGGGCGGCTACGAGGTGCGCCTCGCGGTCGAGCTCGAGGACCGCCCGGGAGCGCTCGCCGCGGTGACGGCCGCCCTCGCCGCGATGAAGACGGACATCCGCGACGCCCAGGTCCGCACCTTCGACGACAACACCGCGTCCATCGAGATCACGGTGCGCATCGCGGACACGAAGCACCTCGACCGGGTCCTCAAGTCGGTGCGCGGCGTCTCCGGCGTCATCGACGTGGCGCGGCAGGCCGTCGCGCGCTGATTGCGCCCCGCGCCCTCAGCGGATACGCTGCGGGAGTCTTCGGTCGGCAGAGCAGGAGGTGAGGCCGTGCCCACCAAGTACGTCGCCGCGTCCGGTGCGCCGAGGCCCATCGGCCCCTACTCGCAGGGCGTCATCTCCGGGGGCCTGCTCTTCTGCTCCGGCCAGATCCCGATCGATCCCGAGACGAACGAGGTCGTCCCGGGCGACGTCACGGCGCAGACCGAGCGCGTGCTGCAGAACCTGATCGCGGTCCTGCGCGAGGCGAAGATGGGCTGGGAGAACGTGGTGAAGACCACCGTCTACCTGGCCGACATGGCGGACTTCGCCGCCATGAACGAGGTGTACGCCGGGTACCTGGGGGCGAAGCCCCCCGCGCGAACCACGATCCAGGCCGCCGCGCTGCCCCGCAACGTGCGGGTCGAGATCGACGTCATCGCGGCCTACTGAGGGCCGCCGGCGCGGCGCGCCGCCGCGCGAAACTAGGCCTGGGTCGGCGACGCCGTCTTGCGGCCGGCGCGGGCGGGCTTGACGACCTTGCCCGACCGCAGGCAGCGCGTGCAGACGCGGACCCGCTTGTGGGTACCCCTGCCGACCTCCGCCCGGACCTCCTGGAGGTTCGGGTTGAACCGGCGGTGGGTCACGTTGTGGGCGTGGCTGACCCTGTTCCCGAACTGCGGCCCCTTGCCGCAGATGTCGCACCGCTGAGCCATGACGAAGCGTCCTCCCGAAGGGCCGAATCCTGGCCCAACACGCAAAACCCGAGTCTAATGAACCGGTTCCGCCTCGTCAAGGGGACCCCCGGCCCCCGCCGGGACG
>WBZP01006223.1_pt1 | contig 11874 bp, 6 predicted proteins | sample 5204301 | NCBI WGS metagenome assembly WBZP01 (sample SAMN12412401, study PRJNA552823) | activated sludge metagenome | isolation source: activated sludge from nitrification reactor of wastewater treatment plant... | place: USA: Pennsylvania | collected 2017
CTCTGATCATTATATCAGCCTCATTCCCGGTGCGTCGCACTTTCCGCAGTGCGTCGCACCTTCTTTTCAACCACGTCTATCCAGCAGAAGGTGCAACCCACTCCAGAAAGTGGGATGCACCCCTTCCCGGTGCGTCGCACCTTCTTTGTGCCGTTCCCGAAGGTGCAACCCACTCAGGAAAGTGGGATGCACCATCTCAGTCACGATTGAGCCGCCGGTAAATCCTGTTGTTCTGTTTGTAAATATCCTCGAAGGCGGCGAACAGTTCGTCGTAGAGCGCCCGGTTGGCCGGGTTGGGTTCGTAGGTGCGGGCGATGGCCACCTCGCCGATCTGGTCGAAGGTGGTCAGCCCGCAGGCCACGGCCGCCAGCAACCCCACGCCGCGCGCGTTGACCTGCACCGGGTCTTGCACCTGGCGCACGGCGCGATCCAGCACGTCGGCGTGAATCTGGCACCAGACGTCGGAGTTGGCCCCGCCGCCGACCATGTGGATGCCGTCCAGCCGCCGGCCGACGAAGCGCTCGACGTAGCGCAGCAACCAGCGCGAGTTGTAGGCCACGCCCTCGAAGACGGCGCGGATCATCTCCGCCCGCGTGTGGCGCAGCGAGAGGTTGTGGAAGCCGCCGCGGGCGTGGCGGTCGTCCACCGGTGTGCGCTCGCCGTGGAGCCAGGGAGTGAAGATGAGCTTGCCGCTGCCCGGCTCCGTCGCCTCCACGATGCGGTCGAACAGCGGGTAGACGTTGGGTACGCGCTCGTCGCGGGCCAGCAGGTCGTCGGCGTAGAGGATGTTGTCGCGCAGGAAGGCCAGGCAGGCCCCGGCCGTCTCCTGTTCGTCGGCGATGAAGTACTTGCCGGGCACGGCCGAGGGCAGGGAGGCCATATTGTGGAAGAGGTCGGTCTTTTTATACGGTACGTGACAGGTCAGCCACGACGACGTGCCAATGTAGAGGTGGGGCTGGAAGTCGCCCACCGCGCCGGAGCCGACGGCGGCCGAGTGCAGGTCGGGCGTGCCGACGATGACCGGCAGGCCCGCCGGCAGGCCCAACTCGGCCGCCGCGTCCGGCCGCAGCGGGCCGAGGATGTCAATGGCCCGCTTCAACTCCGGCAGCTTGGCCCGGTCGAGCGTTGACCAGCGGAGGAGCTGATCGTTGTAGCGGACGTTGGCGATGTCGCGGTTGTCGGTCAGCCAGTGGAGGGTGATGGACTCATGCGACGCGGCGTACTGGCCGGTCAGGCGCAGATTCAGGTAGTCCTTCGGCTCCAGAAAGCGGTAGGCGCGGCGATAGATGTCGGGGTGCTGGTGCTTGATGAACAGGATGTGGGCGATGGAGTCCTTGCCGGAGTGGGCCGGCAGGCCGCCGGTCAGCCGCAGCCAGGTGATGAGCCGGCGCAGGCTGTAGCCCTGGAGCTTGATCGGCCCGTCGGTGATCTGGGCCACGTAGGGCGCGCCGCGGGCGTCCATCCAGATGAGCGCGTTCATCAGCGGCCGGCCGTCTTCGCCCACGGCCACCGTGCCCGACCACTGGCTGGTGCAGCCGATGGCGGCGATGCGGCCGATGGCGTCGGGGTTGGCGGCCAGCAGTTCGGCCAGCGTGGCCCGGATGACCGCCCACCACTCGTCGGGGTCTTGCTCCGCGCCGCCGCCGGGCAGAATGGTCAACTTGCACGCGCCGGCGCGGCAGTCGCGCACCTGCCCCTGTGGCGTGACGAGGGCCACCTTCGGCCCGCTCGTCCCGAGGTCAATGGCCAGAATCAGGTCGTTCAATAGCTGTTTCCTGGGAGCGATGTTCCTCTATAATAGCGTGGCTCCAACAACACAGGCAACGCCGGGAGGCAACCCGAACATGGACTTTACCTGGAACGATAACCACAAGATGGTGGCGCAGACGGTCTACGACTTCGCCCGCAAGACGGTCATGCCCGTCATCCGCGAACACGACCGCGCCCACACTTTCCCCCATGAGCTGCTGCCGCAGATGGCCGCGCTGGGCTTTATGGGCATCTGTCTGCCCGCGCGCTATGGCGGCGCGGGGCTGGACTACCTTTCGCTGGGCATCATCTCCGAGGGGTTGGAGTACGCCGACTCCTCGGTGCGCGAGACGATTGCCGTCCACCTGGGCCTCCACGCCCTGCCCATCTTCCAGTGGGGCACGGAGGAGCAGAAGCGCGCCTTCCTGCCGCCGCTGGCCCGCGGCGAGAAGCTGGCCTGCTTCGGGCTGACCGAGCCGGGGGCGGGGTCGGACGTGGCGGCCATGAGCAGCCGCGCCCGGCGCGACGGCGGTGACTACGTGTTGAGCGGCGAGAAGATGTGGATCACCCTGTCCGACATCGCCGACCGCTTCCTCGTCTTTGCCAAGACCGACCCGGAGCGCGGGGCGGGCGGCATCACCGCCTTCATCCTGGAGCGCGGCTGGAAGGGACTGACCACCGGCACGATCGAGGGCAAGATGGGCGTGCACGCCAGCAACACCGGCTGGATCAACATGGCCGAGGTGCGCGTGCCGGCCAGCCACCGGTTGGGCGAGGAGGGCGAGGGGTTCAAGATCGCCATGAGCGCGCTGGACAACGCCCGCTACGGCGTGGCCGCCGGGGCCGTGGGCATCATCAAGGCCTGCCTGGATGAGTCCATTGCTTACGGCCGCGAGCGCAAGACGTTTGGCAAGCCCATTGTCGAGTACCAACTGGTGCAGCAGATGTTGGCCCACATGCAGCAGAGCATTGACGCCGGCGAGTTGCTGGTCTGGAAGGCGGGCTGGCTGAAGAACCAGGGCCTGCGCAACACGCGCGAGACGAGCATGGCCAAGTGGTACTGCACCGAGGCCGCCCGCCGCGCCGCCGACGACGCCGTGCAGATCCACGGCGCCTATGGCTACTCCGACGAGTACAACGTCGAGCGCCATCTGCGCAATACCAAGAGCAGCGTCATCTACGAAGGCACGTCGCAAATCCACACGTTGATGCAGGCCGAGTACGCCCTGGGCAATCGGCAGGCGCGGCCGATGCGCTGCGAGTTGCCGGCTTATGACGCGGCGGTGTGGGAGGGGGAGAATTAGCAACTACGAACTACGAACTACGAACTACGAATTAAGAGGGTGCTAGGGGGAATGCCTGTTCCCGGTCTGGAGTTAGGGCTTTCTCTGAGAAATGTATCCTCGGCATATCCCGCCCACGGCGGAGCGACTTTATAATTCCAGGTAGATCGCGGACAGAGACCGAGTTTCGCCAAGAAACTCGGTCTCTTGTGGGAAGGCAACGATGAACCTGGAAGGCAAAGTGGCATTGATCACCGGCGCGGGGTCGGGCATCGGCAAGGCGGCGGCGCTGAAGCTGGCCAAAGCCGGAGCCAAGATCGGCGCGCTCGATCATACGGTGGCGAACGCCGCCAAGACGGTCAAGCGCATTACCACCGGCGGCGGCCAGGCCATCGCCCTGGAGGCCGACATCTCCGACGCGGCGGCGATGGAAGCGGCGCTCCAGCGCCTCGGCGACGAGTGGGGGCGGCTGGACGTGGTACTGGCCAACGCCGGCATCAACGGCGTGTGGGCCCCCATCGAGCAGTTGACGGCCGACGAGTGGAACAAGACGCTGACGGTCAACCTGACCGGCACGTTCCTGACGGTCAAGTACGCCATCCCCCTGCTGAAGAAGCGCGGCGGTTCGGTCATCATCACCGCGTCGGTCAACGGCACGCGCATCTTCAGCAACGCCGGCGCGTCAGCCTATAGCTCCAGCAAGGCGGGCCAGGTGGCCTTCACCAAGATGGCCGCGCTGGAACTGGCCAAGCACAAGATTCGGGTCAACGTCATGTGTCCGGGCTGGATCAAGACGCAGATTGACGACAACACGGAGAAGCGCGACATCGAGGCGGCCCAGGAGCCGGTCGAGTTCCCGGAGGGCAGCATCCCGCTGACCGACGGCGCGCCCGGCCAGGCCGATCAGGTGGCCGACCTGGTGCTCTTCCTGGCCTCCGACGCCTCCAGCCACATCAGCGGCACGGAGATTTGGATTGACGGGGCCGAGTCGCTATTGCAGGGCTAAGAGTAAGAGGGACGCGGAGGAACGCAGAGGAGCGCAGAGAAACGCGGAGGGAAGAAAGAGACAGACAACCTCAACCTCCTTCTTTCTCTGCGTAACTCTGCGGAATCTCTGCGTAACTCTGCGTTCCTCTTACTCTTGCGACCAACGAAAGTTAATCATCATGTTAATCATCATTAGGAGAGAAGTACGTGTTCAAAGCACTCAACAGAGCATTGAAACCAAAGCTGAAGCCGGGCATGGGCCCGATTTCGCATGAGAAGGGCACGACTTTCCGCGTCTGGGCCCCCAACGCACAGAAGGTCTTCGTCACCGGCGACTTTAACGGCTGGAACGACTCGGCCAACCCGCTGACCCACGAGGGCGACGGCTACTGGGCCACCGACGTGGCGCGGGCCAAGCCGGGGAATGAGTACAAGTTCGTGCTGGTCAACGGCCAGGACAAGCTCCACCGCCTTGACCCCTACGCGCGGCAGGTGACGAGCACGGTCGGCAACAGCGTCATCCATGACCCCAGCTTCGACTGGCAGGGCGCGGACGAGTTCCAAATCCCGCCGTGGAATGAGCTGATCATCTATGAAGTCCACATCGGCACGTTCAACCCCACTTCCGAGAATCGCGTGGGCACGTTCAAGCGCGCGGCGCAGAAGCTGCCCTATTTGCGCGAACTGGGCGTCAACGCGGTGCAGGTCATGCCGCCGATGGAGTTCCCCGGCGGCCGCTCCTGGGGCTATAACCTGTCGCTGCCCTTTGCCGTGGAGAGCGACTACGGCGGGCCGCAGGCGTTCAAAGAGTTCGTCCGCGCCGCCCACAAGAACGGCATCGCCGTCATCATTGACGTGGTCTACAACCACCTGGGGCCGAGCGACCTGGACTTGTGGCGCTTCGACGGTTGGGCCGAAGGCGACGGCGGCGGCATCTACTTCTACAACGACCACCGCTCGCTGACGCCCTGGGGCCACACCCGGCCCGACTACGGCCGGCCCGAAGTGCGGCAGTTCCTGCGCGACAACGCCCTGATGTGGCTGCACGAGTACCGCGTAGACGGCCTACGCTGGGACGCCACGGCCTACATCCGCAACATCAATGGCCACGACAACGACCCGGCCGGCGACATCCCCGACGGCTGGAGCTTCATGCAGTGGATCAACGAGGAGGTACGCGAGTTCGCCCCCAACCATCTGACCATTGCCGAAGACCTGAAGAACAACGAGTGGGTGGTCAAGGACACCGGCGCGGGCGGGGCGGGCTTCGGCGCGCAGTGGGATGCGGCCTTCGTTCACCCGGTGCGCACGGCGATCATCACCAACGACGACCAGTTCCGCGATCTGGAGTCGGTGAAGACGGCCCTCTACGCCACGTACGACGGCGACGCCTTCAAGCGCGTGGTCTATACCGAGTCCCACGACGAAGTGGCCAACGGCAAGGCGCGCGTGCCGGAAGAGATTTGGCCGGGCAACAGCCACCATTGGTTCGCCAAGAAGCGCTCGACGATGGGCGCTGTCCTTGTCTTCACCGCGCCGGGCATCCCCATGATCTTCCAGGGCCAGGAGTTCCTGACCGACAAGTGGTTCGACGACACCGACCCGCTGGACTGGGACAAGGCCAAGGAGATGGAGAGCATCATCACGCTCTACCGCGACTTGATGCAACTGCGGCGCAACTACCACAACACCACCAGGGGGCTGACCGGCCAGCACATTGACGTCTACCACGTTAACAACACCGCCAAGGTGATGGCCTTCCATCGCTGGTACGACGGCGGGCCGGGCGACAGCACCATTGTGGTGCTGAACATGACCAACCAGTCGGTGACCGACTATACCCTCGGCTTCCCGGCCGCCGGCCACTGGGCGCTGCGCTTCGACAGCCACGCCAAGGTCTACAGCGCCGACTACGAGGGGCAGGTCAGCATGGACGTGACCGCCGAGCCGACGCCCTATGACAACCAGCCGGCCAGCGGCAAGGTCTCCCTTGGGCCCTATGCCGGGCTGATCTTCTCCCAAAACCGGGAGTAAGAGGCTCACGCAAAGGCGCTAAGGAGCGAAGGCGCAAAGGAAGAAAAGAGAGTAAATCTTTCTTCCTTTGCGCCTTTGCCCCTTAGCGCCTTGGCGTGAGCTATCCTCCCGACCGAAGAATGACTCCCCAGAGCGGGGGAACGGTCAGCGAGAGGCGGCCGTTGGCGGCCGCGTACTGCTCGCCGCTCAGCGCGTCCGTCCACACGCCCGCGGCCACGTCCAACTCGACCACTTCCATCAGTTCGCCGGCGTTGAGGGCGACGATGGCGGTATCTCCCTCCGTCTGGCGGGCGAAGGCGAACAGGCGGCGGTCGTCGTCGGCCAGCAGCGTGCGGTAGTCGCCGCGCCGCAGGGCGGGCGACGCCTTGCGGATGGCGATGAGCTTGCGGTAGAAGTCGAACAGATCGTAGTCGAAGGCCACCTCGTCGGCCTGGGGGCGGGGGCGGCCGTCGGGCAGCGTCGCCTCCGGCTCATACTCCATCTCCGGCCAGACCATCGGCTTGCGGCAGCACGGGTCGTTGGCCCCCCACATGCCCGCCTCGTCACCGTAGTAGATCATCGGCGCGCCGATGTAGGTCATCTGGAAGAGGGCCAGCAATTGCTGACGGCGGCGCTCGGCGGCGTTGGGAGCGCGGGTGTCGTAGGCGGGCGTGTGCTCGACCTTGGTCAGCCGGTGGAAGTTGCCCGAGTCGCGGATGGGCCAGACGTCGGGGTTGACCAGAGTCGAGGCCAGGCGGGCAGTGTCGTGGCTGTCCAGCAGGTTCTGCATGACATGGGCCACTTCGGCCGGATGGGCCTCGCGCAACTGGCGCAGTCGCTTGTCGAACTGGCCGGCGGTGATGTGGTCGCGCCCGCCGCTGAAGAATTCCACACAGGCATAGTCGAAATTGTAGTTCATCGAAGCGTCAAACTCATCTCCGCGCAGGTAGGGCGCTTCTTCTTCGGGTGGCAAGACAAGCTCAGCCACCAGGTACGCTTCGGGATTGATGGTTCGCACGTGTTGCCGCCAGGCCTGCCAGAATGGGTGGCGCACGCAAAAGGCCACGTCGAGCCTCCAGCCGTCAATGCCGTCGCGCGGGTCGCCGTCCCCGTCGGGGTCCATCCAGCGCCGGGTGGCGGCGTAGATGTAGTCGCGCGGCCCGCCGGCTACGCCGGTCTCGTCCTGGAACCACTCCGGCAGTTCGCGCGCGCCGAACCAGCCGACATAGTCGAACGTCGTGCCGGCTTCCGAATCATCCCAATTGGAGACCTTGAACCAGTCGGCGTAGGGCGATTGGCGCTGGCGAGCCACCACATCGCGAAAGGCCCAGCAGTGTACGCCGATGTGGTTCCAGACACCGTCGAAGATGATCCGCAGGCCGCGGCGGTGGGCCTCGTCAAGGAGATCTAGCATTAGTTTATCGGCCGCTGTCCACAACCACGTCTCCGGCCGGTCCGGTGTCTCGCCGGCCATCAGCCGCCGGTCGCCGTCCGGGTCGGGGCCAAAGTGCGGGTCTATGTGATGATAGAGCAAGCCGTCGTACTTGTGGGCCGAGGGCGAAGGGAAGACCGGGTTCAGGTAGATGGCCTCGATGCCCAGGTCGGTCAGGTAATCCAGGCTGTTGATAATGCCTTGCACGTCACCGCCGTAGCGACGGCGCTGGACGTTGAACCAGAAGTCACGGCCGTTCCGCTGCTCGTAAGGCTGCAACTTGTACCAGTCGGCCGTCCAGGGGTGAACCTGCCAGGGTGACGTGTGGTCGCGCGGGTAAGAGCCTTCCAGGCTGGCCAGCGTCGGGTCGTTGCTCGGGTCGCCGTTGCGGAAGCGCTCGGGGAAGATCTGATACCAGACGATGCCTTTGGCCCAGTCGGGGACGAAATCAGTGGTGGTCATAGGATGTTCCTTTGTACAGATTAAGGGGAAGAAGCTCACGCAAAGGCGCTAAGGGGCAAAGGCGCAAATAAGAAGCAATTTCTTCCTTTGCGCCTTTGCCCCTTGGCGCCTTTGCGTGAGTCTGCTGTCTCCGCCCAATGTGCGGATTAACATGTCATGATCATGCCCCAAGAGGGCGCGGCGGGCCAGTGCGACGGCCGTTTCTTTTGGTGGTTGCTGGTGTTAGTAAGATTGTGGCTAATCAAAATCCCACCCGCTCGGCGTCCAATGGACACCGTAGGAGCCAACTCGACATGGAGCCGACTCTTCCACAATTAAACGACATTCCGCAGACCGAGTTGCCGGCGCTAGGGCGCAGCATTCCGCGCCGCGGCAACCGGCTGACGCGCGCGATCTTCACCTTCCTGATGCGCCTCTTTGGCTGGCGGGTCGTGGGTCAGGTGCCCGACCTGCCGCGCTTCGTCTTCGTCGGCGCGCCGCATACGTCCAACGGCGACTTTTTCATGACGGCTTTCACGATGGCCGCTTTGGGCGTGGACGTGCATTTTGTCATGAAGCACACCCCCTTCGTTGGGCCGGTGGGCTGGTTCTTGCGCTGGTTTGGCGGAATCCCGCTCGACCGCGGCCAGACGCGCGACTTCGTGGCCCAGATGGTGGATGAGTTCGGCCAGCGCGAGCAGTTTTTGCTAGCGATCATGCCGGAGGGCACGCGCGGCAAAGACCACGTCGGCAAGGGCTGGCGCAGCGGCTTCTACTACATCGCCCACGGCGCGGACGTGCCCTTGGTGATGGTCAAGTTCGACTACGCCAACCGGCGCATGCGCGTCGGCCCGGTCATCTGGCCGACGGGGGATTACGCCGCCGACCTGCCGCTCGTTCAGGCGGAGTTCGCCGGCATCAACGGCCGGCATCCGGAACTGATGTTGAGCCTGCATGGGCAGCCGGCGGCCAAGGAACCAGTCTCTTAGTCTCGGTGCGTCGCACTTTCCGAAGTGCGTCGCACCTTCTTGCACACGCGCGTCTGCATCCCCGTCCGCCCCGTGGCTTCAGCCCGGGGCGGACAAAGTCAACGAATGATCCTCACCCACGCTCCAAAGCCTTGCGGGCCGCCGCTCGCGTGTAAGCCATCTCGCGCTCGTCGTTGGCAATGCTCTCCAGCAGCGCCGTGGCGCGTGGGTCAGCGATAGCGCCCAGTGCCTTGACCGCATACTGCCGCACTTGCGGCTTGTCTTCGTTCATCAACAGAGTCATGAGCGGTTCAACAGCGCGATTATCGCGCAATTTGCCCAGTCCGGATGCGGCGAGCCGGCGCACATTGCCGTTTTCATGTTCGAGGGCCGCGATAAGCTGAGGAACGTGAGCGCTGTCGCCGGATTCACCCAATGTATAAATCCGCTGCATTGTTTCATCCCGTTTGGGCACGGCTCCTGCCAGAGCGGTGAGGACGTAGTACAGGCGCAATAGATGCAACTGATCCCAATCCACCGTCTCGCCCAACGCATCGTAGATCGGTCGCAGCAAGTCGGCCCCCAGGTTCTCGAACTCCGCAAGTACCTGCGCCCGCTTCTCAGCCGACAGCGAGCAGTCGGCCAGCAGTGGCGCGGCAGGCACCTCTACCCCAGCGCGCAGCGACTCCCATAGATGATTAACCACCGTCCCCAACTTAACGTTGAAGATCTCCGCAATCTCCCCCACGCCCCGCCCCTGCTGATACAGATCGACCACCTCATCCCGCCGCGTCTTGCCGTTGGTGGGCAGGCGGCTCTTAGGAACGGAGTTTCTTCCGAGTAACCCGGTTTCTACCTTAGGCTTCTCAGCGATGCCTCGCTCGGCGCAATAAGCGCGAATGACCCCCAGGAACGCTTCCCCATACCGCTCCAGCTTGACCGCGCCGACGCCCTGCATCTGCGTCAGCGTCGCGGCCGATTGCGGGTAGTAGGTCGCCATCTCGCCCAGGGCCGAGTCGTGGAAGATGACGTAGGGCGGCACGCCGGCGGCGGCGGCCAACTCCACCCGCAGGGCGCGCAACCGGGCAAACAGATCGGCGTCGTAGTCGGCCAGGGCGGCAGTGGTGCGGGCCACCCGGTCGGCCATCGGCGGCGTGCCGTGGAACGGCTGGCCGCGCAGCACCTCCCAGCCCCGCGTCGTCAGCTTCAGGCTGCCGTGCTCCATGTCCTGGGCCAGCAGCCCCTTCTGGATGAACTGCCGCGCCAACTGCTGCCACTCCTTGCGGCTGTACTCGCCACCGATGTTGTAGGTGGACAACCGCTCGTGGCCGCGACTGAGCACGGCCGCCGCCCGCGAGCCGCGCAATACGTCAATGACGTGGCCCGCGCCGAAGATCTCGCCGGTGCGCTTGACGCAGGACAGGAACTTCTGCGCCGCCACGGTCAAGTCAACGGGGGCGGTCGTGTCGGCGGTGCAGTTGTCGCAATGGCCGCACGTCTCGCGCTCGACAGTCTCGCCGAAGTAGGCCAGCAGCGGCCGGCGGCGGCACTGGTCGCTCTCGGCGTAGCCCAGCATCGCCTGTAGCCGGGCCACGCCCCCCGGCCGTTGCGCCGGGTCGCCCTGATCGAGCAGGAAGTTGATGGTGAACACGTCCTGGGGGCTGAAGAGCAGCAGGCAGTCGGCGCGCAGCCCGTCGCGGCCGGCGCGGCCGATCTGCTGGTAGTAGCTCTCCACGTCCTTGGGCAGGTCGTAGTGCAGCACGAAGCGCACGTTGGACTTGTTGATGCCCATGCCGAAGGCGATGGTGGCGACGATGATCGGCGCTTCGTCATAAGTGAAGCGGCGCTGGTTGGCCTGGCGCGTGGCTGTGTCCAGCCCGGCGTGGTAGGGCAGGGCGTTCCAGCCGTGGGCGACGAGTTGCCCCGTTAGCGCGTCCACCGTCTTGCGCGTCATGCAGTAGATGATGCCCGACTGGTCGCGATGCCCCTCCAGGAAGGCCAACGTCTGGCCCAGCGCGTCCACCCGTTGCTCGACAGCCAGGAAGAGGTTCTCGCGGTCGAAGCTGGAGATGAACATGGCCGCGTCGGGGATGCCCAGCGAGGCGCGAATGTCGGCCCGTACGCGCTCGGTGGCCGTGGCCGTGACGCCCAGGCAGACCGCGTTGGGAAACCGCCGCCGCACGCCGGCCAACTGGCGATACTCCGGCCGGAAGTCGTGGCCCCACTCGGAGATGCAGTGGGCCTCGTCAATGGTCAGGCAATCCACGCGGCAGCCGTCGAGCAGGGCCAGTGTCTCCGGCCGCAGCAGCGTCTCCGGCGCGGTGTAGAGCAGCTTGATCTGGCCGGCGGCCACGCGATGGCTGATGGCCACGTACTCGTCGTAGGCCAGCGTGCTGTTCAAGTAGGCCGCCGGCGCGCCCAACTCGCGCAGTTGCATCACCTGGTCTTCCATCAGCGAGATGAGCGGCGAGACGACGACGGTCAGGCCGGAGGAGAGCAGCGCCGGCAACTGGTAGCACAGCGACTTGCCGCTGCCGGTGGGCATGACGGCCAGGCTGTCGCGCTTGGCCAGGACGTTGGCGATGATCTCTTCCTGCAAGGGCCGGAACTCGTCATAGCCGAAGACGCGCTTCAACACGGCCCGCGCCTCGCCCATCTCCTCGCCCCGTGGGAAAGTCCCCTCGCCCTTCGGGAGAGGGTTAGGGAGAGGGTCTTCGCCTGCGCCCTCCCCTAACCCCTCCCAGTGGGAGGGGGATCGGATTTCCTCGCCCTGTGGGAGAGGGTTAGGGAGAGGGTCTTCAGCCTCGCCCTCCCCTAACCCCTCCCAGTGGGAGGGGGATCGGCTCCCCTCGCCCTGTGGGAGAGGGTTAGGGAGAGGGTCTTCTGCGCCGCCCTCCCCTAGCCCCTCCCGGAGGGAGGGGGATTGGGCAGGGAGAGGTTCTTCCTCAATCCACCCCGACAACTGTACGTAGCAGCGCAGTTCCTCCTCCAGCCACTCCTC
>WBZP01006226.1_pt1 | contig 11873 bp, 11 predicted proteins | sample 5204301 | NCBI WGS metagenome assembly WBZP01 (sample SAMN12412401, study PRJNA552823) | activated sludge metagenome | isolation source: activated sludge from nitrification reactor of wastewater treatment plant... | place: USA: Pennsylvania | collected 2017
GGGCACCATTGTCGGATGGGTGTGTGATGAGCTACCCGAGGACAAGCCGCGCCACCTGCTCGGCATCTCCGAGCCGGACGATTTCTTCGCGGCGGTGGAAGCTGGTGCCGACACCTTTGACTGCGTGTCGCCTGCTCGCGTGGGTCGCAACGGTGCGTTATATACTCCGCATGGCCGCGTAAACATTCTCCGCGCAGAGTTTAAGGCAGATTTTGCACCGTTTGATGCTGATTGCGATTGCTATACCTGCCATAACTTTACCCGCGCCTATCTGCATCACCTCTTTAAAACTGGCGAGATCCTTGGTATGACGCTTGCTACTATTCACAATATTCGTTTTATTGTGCGTTTGGTGGATAACATTCGTGCGAGCATCGCGGATGGCACTTTTTATGAATTCAAGCAGCAATTTCTTACTGATTACTACTCAAAATAAGTAGCTTGCGCTATACTGAAAATCAATGAAGGTGCGTATAGAAATCGATACCAAGACATTTGTACGTTTTTGGCTAGTGGTGATCGGATTTATACTGGTTGGCTGGTTGATCGTGAGCGCACAGCAGGCGCTGATCATCATTGGCGCGGCGTTTTTCTTGGCGCTGGCGTTGAACCGCCCCGTGAGCGCGTTGGCTCGCTTACTGCCGGGCAATAGTCGCGTGGGGGGTACGGCCATAGCCTACATCATAGTTGTGGTGCTTCTTGGCACGTTTTTGGCATTTGTGGTGCCGCCAGTTGTTGAGCAATCCGCAAAGGTGGTAGGTGCAGTGCCTGAGTTCATAGATACTGCGCAAACACAGTGGCATGGTGTGAATGATCTGGTAAAACGCTATGGGCTTGAAGATCAAGTCAGCCAAGCACTCGACACCGTGAAAGACAACGCTACCAAATGGGCGGCAAATGTCGGCACTACTGTGGTGTCGAGCGTAGGGTCTATATTTGGATTTATTACGGCGCTGCTACTAACACTCGTGTTGTCGTTTCTTATGCTCGTTGAATCGCCATTTTGGCTCAAGCGCATATGGGGCATCTACAATGACGAAGCCCGCATGGAGCATCACCGCGAGCTTGCCACCAAGATGTATAACGTGGTCACAGGTTACGTGACTGGTCAGCTGCTGGTGTCGGCTATAGGCGCATTCTTTGCGGGTGTGACGGTGTTTATACTCAGCTGGATGTTTAATGTGCCCCATAACCTGGCGCTACCGACTGCCGCAATTGCATTTATACTGTCGCTCATACCAATGTTTGGTGCGACGATCGCGGGTATCATCATTTGTATACTACTTGGCTTCAATGACCTTACGGCAGCGGTGATTTTTGCCGTGTATTTTGTGGTGTATCAGCAGATCGAAAACAACTTTATATCGCCTACTGTACAGGCGAAGACGGTTGAGCTTTCTGCATTGGCGATCCTCGCATCGGTGACAGTTGGACTGTATCTGTTTGGTGTGGCGGGCGGTATTATATCTATCCCGATTGCTGGCTGTATAAAGGTGTTGCTGGAAGATTATTTGGAACGAGCTGGGCGTAATCGTAAAGTGAGTGAGAAGCCGTTACATAAGTTGGTGAAGAAGATTCAGCAGGGTGAGGCTTAGCCCGTCACCCTGAACCCGATTTAAGATACTTATACTTGCTTGTTCTTGCACGACCAAGAACCAAGAGCCTTCTTTTTGTGCCAACAAAAAGAATCAAAAAACTCGTGACGCTCTATCATCGCGAAGGCGGTAGTCTCTCGCTTTTCAGGGTAGCTGACATGGTCCCTTTTCTGCCTGCCAGCGAGCTCGGCTTGCTGCGCCGCAGAAAAGGCCACGATCTCGAAACTCGCGCCGACATACAATGTCGGGCTCAAACATTCTCGCTACGCCTCGAAAGCTCAAAACTCCTACCTCGGTTGGTAGAGAAGTCACAGGGAAGCCGATTGTTTTTACGCAGTGGAACCGCGGATTATTTGGTGTGTTCCCAGACTGTTCCTTCGGGCGTATCACGGATATCGACACCTTGCTCTGTGAGCTGGTCGCGTAGTTCGTCTGACTTTGCCCAATCTTTGCCCTCGCGCGCCTTCTCGCGCTCTACTATCAGTTGTTTTTGTTCCTGTGTAATATCGGGCGTTGATTCTACTAGTTTCAAGCCAAGCAGCTTATCGATAAACTCAAGTAGACGTAGGAGTGCACCTGGATCGACTTCGCTCAGGCTGCGTGATTGTGCATAGGTGAACTCCTCATCGATAAGTCGCAGTGCTTCCGGAGTGTTCAGATCATCACTGAGCGCGCCAAGGATATCTTCAAAGCCAGCTTCTACAGGAGCGCCAGCGCCATGTGCCTGGTGTCGCAACGCAGCAAAAGTGCGCCATCGCTCTAAGCGATTCTTTGCGGCGTCGAGGTTATCCCACGAGAAGTTGATAGCAGAACGGTAGTGAGATTGCAGCATAAAAAGCCGTACGGCCATAGGGTCGTATTTTTCGAGCACGTCACGAATTGTATAAAAGTTGTTCAGGCTTTTCGACATTTTCTGACTGTCAATCGTCAGGAAGCCCGTGTGCACCCAGTACCTCACGAAGGGCACTTTGCCCGATGCTGATTCCATTTGTGTGATCTCGGCCTCATGATGAGGAAATATGAGGTCAATTGCGCCGCCGTGCACATCATATTGAGGGCCAAAGAAATGTTCAGTGATCGCAGTGTCTTCTATGTGCCAGCCTGGCCTGCCTTGCCCGAAAGGCGCATCCCAGACGGGTTCGCCTGGTTTGCTAAACTTCCATAGCGCAAAATCATTCCAACCACGTTTGTGGTCACTTTGGTCAATCCGTGACTGCGCATCATGCTCTTTCAGCTCGGTGCGACCAGATAATTTGCCATAGTCTTTAAATTTTGTGATCTCAAAGTAAATTCCATCGCCGTCGATGATATAGGCATAGTCTTTGTCGAGCAGTGTTTGAACCTGGCGAATAATGTCGCTCATGTAGTCCGTTGCGCGTGCATAGGTGTCGACACTCGTGTTGCCGAGTACTTGCATGTCCTCTTCGTAGGCTTGCTGGTAGGTGTCGCGTAGCTCCTGCCAGTCGATTCCTCTTTCAGCTGCACGGGTAATGATCTTGTCGTCGATATCGGTGATATTTTGCAGATATGTTGTTGGGTATAGGTGTTTCAGTAGGCGCGCTAAAATGTCCATCTGGACATATGTTTTTGCATGGCCGAGGTGTGAATAATCGTATACCGTTGGTCCGCACACAAACAATTGCACCTTATTAGCGTCGATTGGAGTGAACTCTTCTACTCTTTTCGTCAGTGTGTTGTATAGTTTCATTGCTTCCTCGCCGAATCCTAACTTCCAGTTTCCAAATTTGAAATCGCTTTGTCTGTGGCTTCAATCAGTTCTTTCACGATTGTGTCGTACTCTTCGTATGCACGGAATCCTGCTGCGTATTGATGCCCGCCGCCTCCAAAGTAGCCTGCTACTTGCTCGGCAATGGGCAGATTACCACGTAGCTTGCCGGTGATCTTGCCGTCTGGGTAGGTTTTTATGGCGACGCCCAGCTGCACGCCCTCTACTAGGCGCATTTCGTCGAGCACTAGCACGCTTGGGTTGTATTGGTCGCTGTATCTCTGTATGTCATCCCAGGGTATGTGTACGAGTGCTAGTCTGCCGTCTAGGTAGTATTCTATACGACCGATCAGCTCACCTTTGTACGCAAGGATTTCTGGTGCTTTTTTCATAAATTCACGGCGGCGCTCTTCAACAATGTGGTTACGGGCACCGAGTTTGTGTAGGCCGGCGACGGTGTGGTACGTATCACTCGTGACATTCTGTGTGGTTAGGCCTAGGCTGTCACTCAATATGGCAACCAGTAGGTCTTCGGCAGCCTGCTCGTTGATTGTCCAGCCCGCCGCTGTGGCGATGTCGTAGATCAGTTGCCCCGTGGCGACGACTTCGGTGCTCAGAAGCGTGTGGTCAAATGACAAGTTTGATTTGGTGGTGTGGTGATCGAGCACCAGCACAGGGTGTGATTCTAGGTAGCCACGCACACCGGGCGTATCGAGTACTTTGCTGATCAGGACGTCGGCGGCGGTGTCGACGATGATCGCGAGGTCGGCGCTAGTGTCGAAATCTGTCACTACCCTATCCCAACCTTTGATGTAGCGTAGGTATTTAGGGATTTCTACTGGGCAGTATAGTGTGACATCTTTGCCAAGGTCGCCTAGTATTTCTTCGAGCGCTACCGAGCTACCCAAGCTGTCGCCGTCGGGGTTTTCAGCTTGGATAACGATGATTTTTTGCGCATCGGTGATGAGTTGGATAGCAGGGTCGTACATTACCCCTAGTGTAACAGAGGTTGGCATATATTGACAAATGTATGCATAAGTGCTATAATGAAGGTATGGCCATATCCTTGGCTAGCAAGCTTGAAATCCACTGGGATTGGAGAAGAAGTGTCTCAAGGAGACGGAGAGAGTGGGACGAAAGAGCTCCTCGAGTTCACGGTCATATCCGTGTGGTTCTTGGGAGCGCTCATATTGTCGCAAGTCACTGACTCGACGTGGCTAAGAGCGTCAGCTTGTGGAATCGCCTTTTGGGCAGGCGCCCAATGCGTCGTGAGATTCCTTGCCATGGTCGGTTTTCTCGACGGGGTCGCTAATTGGTACGAAGCTCGTGCCGAGAAGAAGGCGTCGATACCGAAATCAACCACGGTCACTACCCGCAAGGCTCGTCGGCTCATTCGGAAGCTTGGCGGGCAGAAATAAGGATCAAAGCTTGTAACTAGAGGCCCTCGTCGCACATCGCGGCGGGGGCTGATCCTTTTTATAAGACTTTTCTGCCCTCGAGTGCATGACCGAGTGTAATCTGATCGGCGTATTCGAGGTCGACGCCCACAGGTATGCCGCGCGCCAGGCGACTCAGTGTGACATCTAGTCCCGATTCTTGTACCTGCTTTTGCAAAAATAGTGATGTAGACTCGCCTTCTACACTGGCGTTTGTTGCGATGATGAGCTCTTTGACCTCATCTTTTTTTAATCTTTCGAGCAGTTCGGGTATGTGCAGTTGCTCGGGCCCAATGCCATCTATGGGGCTGATTGCACCACCCAGCACGTGGTAGGTGCCATGGTATTGTCCGGTGCGCTCGAGCGCTACGATGTCGAGCGGTTCTTCGACCACGGCGACGGTTGTCTTGTCGCGGCTAGTGTCGCTATAGAGCGGCGACACGTCTTGAGTGCTATCAATAAGCGCAAATGTAATTGGGCATGATTTTACGCCTGTGTGGAGCGTGCGAAGGCTATCGGCTAGCCTGTCGGTTGTCAGTGGATTTGCACGCAGCAAATAATACGCGTAGCGTTCTGCGGTACGTACGCCTACACCAGGCAATTTACCCAGCTCATCAATTGCGCTTTCGAGCGCTTTTGGTAACAGGCTACTCATAGCTAAAGAGTGGTAGGTGATATGGAGTTGGTGGTAAGGAATTCCCCTACTACTAACTACCTACCACTTACCACCAAAAACCCGGCCTACAGGCCGAGGCTTCCTAATCCCCCCATTAGCGGCTTCATCTTTTCGGCGGCAATTTCTTGTGCCTTTTGCATACCATCGCGCATAGCGATCTCAATATTGTGTTCGAGCTCTTCTATGTCCTCTAGATCAACTTGTTCTGGGTCGATTTTGATAGCTTCGATCTTTAGCTCACCGTTGATCGTTACCTCTACTTGTGGGTTTTCATCGTCATCGCCACCTGCGGCTACGACGACCTTTTGTTTTTTGAGTTCTTTTTGCGCTTTTCTTAGATCGTTTAACATCTTCATTTGGTCAAAAGCCATATTAGCGTATCCTCCGTTATAGTACCCGACTTTGTATCACGGACTATCTTGGGCGTTAAGCTGCGTTACGGTGCTCGCGTACTTTAGTACGCTGTGCTCCTCTACTCGCTTACCACTCCAAGCTAGCCTCGCGATACAAACTCGCTTGCGATTTATGAGAGTTATTATAGCAGATTTTTACTTTGTTTTATAGGTATAGAAGCGATCGGCGTCGTTTGCTCGGCCGGTGGTGATGATGCGTTCAATTGGGTAGCCGACGCGTGCGTGGGCTGCGTGGGTGGCCGCCAGGTTGCCATAGGTAATGGCGGGCATGGTGGTAGTAATGATCAGCTTGTCGCCCGTTTGTTTGCCGACATGCGCAACCGACATATAAAACGGATACTCGCTGGCGTCGACAACAAGTGTCACGGTGCCGCCAGTACGGACTTTGGTGTCAAGGAGTGTGAGGTCGGTACTGAAATACGACGCGGTAACTGGATCGTACTGGTAGCCACTAAAGTAGCGGTTAAGACCCGACACTACGAGACCCCCCACCAAAATAACAAGTGGTACCATGCCAACAAACCTGGCGTAAGGGTTGCGCGGGAATATACCGTACCATGAGCGCAATATGAACTCGAGTCCCATGGCAAGCAAAATAAGCAGCGGCACAAAGGCGGCGCTTGTATAGATTGGGTTGATGAGGAGTACGGGTATGAGTAAAACGACCCATGTCACCAGGGTATAGCTGCGTGCGGTATAGCGAATTTTAATGAGCCGCCACACACCAAGCGCAATCAGCGCCATAGAACCGAGCCCAAGCACAGGTGTCATGAGTGATGAGCTCTGTGGGTGGATGAAGTTAAAGTATTGCTGAACCAAGCTTTTGGCGTTTGCTGCGATGTCGGGCGGCCATGACTGCGGCGCGCCAAGCAGTTGTAGCCCTAGCGATGGCTCGCGAATAATCAAATAACCAAGTGGTGCCGCAATGGCTATGCTCATCAGCAGAAACAGTGCAAGGTGTGGCCGCGACATTTTGCGCAGCACGTAGCGCACGTGGGGGTGTATGAGTCCTGCACTCATGATTGCGAGCACGAGGTAGATATTGAGCGGCGTGTAAAGACTCAGTGGCGCAATGATGAAAAAGAGGATTTTCCAAAACCTGCGATGGTGCTCAGATGTGGTGATCATAGTCGCCGTAAGCAGTAGCCACACTGGCCACATGATATATGTAATGTTGGGTGTGCCCGACTGTGCTACATAAATAAACTGCCCAGTGGTGATCATGATAGCGGTTGCAAGCAGCGCAATGTTTGGTCGAAACCAACGCCGCAGCAGCAAAACGGCACCAACACCTGTAACAAGCGCAAAAATCAGTCCCCAAAGTTTGATGGAAATTACCGATGGACCAAACAATTCAAATGCGGTGCGCTGGGCGACATAAAATGGCAGGCTGACTGTCGTGAGCGTGTCGATATTTTGGAGATCGAGCTCAGATGATTTTATGAACGCCTGCTCTTCGGCCTTGGTGAGGCCACCTGGTACGGTTGTGCCAGCAAGATATAGGAGTACAGCAAAGCCGACCGTAACGATCATATAGCCAATAATGTATCGCTTGCGATACAGCCAAGAATCAGGGTTAAACCATCTTGCCATTAGGATTTATTATAGCAAACTAATGTCTATTCGTGTCGTTTGTCGAGTGACATAAAGCGCAGGCGTTCTGGGTGGAAGTACAGCTCTACCTTGCCAGTCGGTCCGTTACGGTGCTTGGCGATGATCAGATCGGTCACGTTTTCGCGGTCGGTGTCGGGGTTGTAGTAGGCTTCGCGGTAAATAAACATCACAATATCGGCATCTTGCTCGATCGAGCCGGATTCACGCAGGTCGGCCAGCTGCGGGATTTGCGGGCTGCGCGATTCAACACTACGGCTCAGCTGGCTGAGCGCGATGACTGGCACGTTGAGCTCACGAGCCAGCAGTTTCAGGCCACGGCTGATTTCACTCACCTCTTGCACGCGGTTGCCGTCACTCCGTGTGGTGCTCGACTGCATGAGCTGCAAGTAGTCCACGACCACGAGCCCAAGTGGCGCATCGTGCGCAGCGCGACGGGCTTTGGTGCGCATTTCGAGCACACTCAGGCCTGGTGTATCGTCAATATATATTGGTGCTTCGGCCATTTCGCCCATGGCTTCGCTGAGTTTGCTAAAATCGTCGTCACTCAGATTGCCCGTGCGTATGTTCCATGCATCTACCCCACTGGCGTCGGCCAACATACGGTCAACTAACTGTTCTTTGCTCATCTCAAGGCTGAAAAACAGTACCGACTGTTTGTTGAGCGTTGCTACATTGTATGCCAAGTTGGTGACGAGTGTGGTCTTGCCCATTGCGGGTCGTGCGGCCAGGATTATAAGATCGCTTCGCTGCAGCCCGGCGGTCATGTTGTCGAGATCGCGGTAGCCTGTTTTGACACCACGCAGCATGCCTTTGTTGCGATGCAGTTCTTCGAGGCGGTCAAAGCTCTCGGTTAGGATGGTTTCCATACTCACGAGGTCTTGCTTAAGGCTTTGATCGCTCACCGAAAACAGTTCGGCTTCGGCTTTTTCTAAGAGCTCTTGCACGTTGAATTCTTCGTCGTAGCCAAGCTCTGATATGTCGCCACTGGCCTTTATGAGTCGCCGTCGCACGGCTTTTTGCGACACCATTTCGGCATAGGTGGCGGCATGAGCCGCGGTGGGTACATAGTTGGTGAGCTCGTTCAAATACGCTGCGCCGCCAATGTCGTCCAGCTCGTCTTTTTTCTTGAGCTCGTCGGTCACTGTGAGCAGGTCAACGGGCTTGTGGCGTTCGTAAAGGCGGAGCATTGCGCCAAAAATGAGTCCATGACGCTTGTCGTAGAAATCACGCGTACCAACAAATTCCGTGGCGTCTGCCAGCACTTCTTCGTCAATCAAAACAGCGCCGAGCAGGCTCATTTCGGCATCGAGGTTTTGTGGTGGTATTTTCGCCTCTACAGTTTTTTTAGCACTCATTAGCTATCCTCAGGTTTCGTCCAGGCTCACTTCTTGTCCTCCACCCATCATAGCAGCAATTGCAGCTAATTTCTCGTCGGTAGGTGGCTTGGGGGTAGCAATGGTAACGATAGGTAGCTCTTCTATGCCCTGCGTGGCCAATGCTTCGTGCAGTTTTGCTAGGTATTTTGCGTCGTCGAGCTTGGTTTTATTGAACTTTTTGCCAGTGTAGAGTGTGAGCGTACCATCCTCGAGCTCATAGTCGCATTTGCTGAGCACGCTATGGAGTGCGAGGTGGTTTTTGCGGGTTTCATCGATGAGTGCTTGCCAATCAAGATCGTAGGTTGCATGCTTCTTCGCGGTTTTTTTAGCAGTGCTTTCATTGCTTGCAGGTTTTTGCTCGTTCATCGTATCGGGCTTTAGGGTTGGGTGTGGTTGTTCGGCAATCTTTTCGAGTTTTTTAAGAGGCTTCTCTATTGCTACCTTTGGTGCGGCCGCTATGGTGGCGACCGTCGTTTGCTTTGGTTTGACTGCACCTACAAGCGTGGTCAGGAGTTTTAGCTGTGGCTGGGGCGAGCTTGCAACGTCGAGTAGTGCGTCAAGTAGTGCAACGTTGCCTGGCTGCTCGGCAATGGTTTTCTGCAGCGCACGGATCAGCTGATCGGCAAGTGTTGTTGGCTGCACGCCTGCTTGTTCGAGCTCGCGCAGGGTTGTGACGATAGTTGCGACGTTACGTTCGGCCACTGCCTCTAGAATTTGCTGCACAGCCTCCTGCCCTGCAAGCCCCAGGATTGACGCAACTAGTTCACCAGTGATTCCTTCTGCCTCACTAGCAAAACTCGAAAGTTGGTCAAGCAGACTAATGCTATCGCGAAAACTGCCATCGCCCCGCTCGGCTATGGCGGCAAGGGCGTCGTCGGTCACCTTCATGCCTTCTGCCTCGGCAATCTTGCGCAGCTGCGCCACAAGATTGTCGGGCGAAATACTGCGAAAAGCAAAGTGCTGTGTGCGGCTGATGATTGTTGCGGGCACCTTGTGCAGATCGGTGGTAGCAAGTATAAACACCACGTGCTCCGGCGGCTCTTCGAGCGTTTTGAGTAGTGCGTTAAACGCTGGCTTGCTGAGCATGTGAACTTCGTCGATGATATAGACTTTTTTTGCGGCGCTCACGGGTGCAATGCGCACTTTGTCGCGTAGGTCGCGCACGTCGTCCACGCCATTGTTGCTGGCGGCATCGATTTCTATGATGTCGAGATTAGTTGCTTCGCTGTCGTATGGCAACTGATTGATTTCGTGCGCCAATATGCGCGCAATTGATGTTTTGCCCACACCGCGTGGCCCGGTGAGTAGATACGCGTGAGCAATCTTGCCTTGTTTGAGGCCACGCGCCAGTACATCGGTGACATGTGTTTGCCCGACAACTTCATCAAGTGAACGGCTGCGGTACTTGCGGTACAGCGCCTGATTGCTACTCTCCCTCATTAGTTCTACTATACGCTGTTTGCGACAGATTTTTTGTTGTAAAAAGGAAAGGCCCTGCGCGCGCTGCGCAGGACCTTCCGGATTGTTGATCTAGGGCTGTATCGACAGTCGCGACAGCACCTCATGCTCATCGCCCAGCGTGTCCTTGATGACGTCGATCACCTTGATATACCACCATTTCGGCCGATCAGGCTCACCGATGACGGCAATCGTCACCTCATTGTCTCCGCTGGGGTGAATTGCCGTCAGGTTGATCTTGCCAGACGCCTCATCTTCAAGGTGGTTAACGAGCTGCGAGGCAATGTCGTGCCCTCTAATCTCGAATAGTCGAGCCCCGACTTCTTCCTCCGGATATACCGTGACGATGACAGCCATTGCTGCCCACCTCCTTAGCTTTGGTCGTACGATAGTGATGCTTATTATATCATAAATACAGATTGTCGCAATTGAAGTGGTGGAATATAGCAGCTACTATAATGATAATTATTTATCATCGTAGTGGCTGGCTCAACCCCGTGTGGGGGTTGAGCGTACGCCCGATGCTCCTATCTTGTCTTGAACGACAGGTTGTAAGAGGCGAGACGTTGCTCGACAGCCTGGAACTCTGGTGAAGTGGGCTCTACACCAAACTTTCTGCAGAATTCCTTTGCCGTTAGCTTCGTCAGGTCTCCAAACGTGCGTGTGTTATGGTGACGCTTCAGTAGCCCGAGCGCACTGACAAGTGTCCAGCCGAGGTCCGCGATCGGTTTCTCCCGCGAACGCCCAATAGGTGCTCGCTCTAGCTGGGGTGCCGGTTGCCGCTCTGGACGTGCCTGTTGCTTGTGTTTTGGCGGTGGAGCTTCGTACTCGTTTATTCTCTGCATGAGGTCCATGACGTTCTTTGGGCTCTCGAAGTAGAGTCGAGTCTTCGTCGGGTCGCACCCATATCTGCGCAGAACTTTCGCAAGGTTTGGGTAGGCTGTTGCTGACATGTGCGTTCCTGTCTTGGATTTCGGGCGTATTCGTTCGGACGAACGAATGGCGATATTATACCATTAAATATAAAATATAGCCACAATGAGTGACTATATTTAGATAACTATTTATCGGTTACAATGCTGCTTCGACAGCCGCCCACACAGCGTCGGGGTTGTCTTCTGGTACGATAATCGTCACTTGGTCATGCTCTTTGATACGGAAGTACGTTACGCTAGCTAGCAGTATGCGGTATTCTTTACCGTTTGCCTCTACGTAGTAGGCACCGTCGTGTTGCACCAGCGTGCCAATGATTTGCTTGCGCTCGATTGGGCCAATCTGCTTGTAGATAAATGTACCGTCGTCGGCGATCGTCAGTTTTAGTATGTCGCCTTCGACCAACTTTGATTTGCTGGCATAGTTGGCAGGTACTGGGTAGTTTTTGCCATCTGGCCCCACCATGACTTGGCCGTCAAATACGCCTTCAACAATCTTGCCGGTGACATCTTCTTGGCTCGATTTTGGCGTGACCACCGTACCATCGTCGCCAATGATACTAATGAGCAATTCTTTAGCAGCGGCCAAGTTGGTCTCTGCCTCTTGTATAAGTGATGTCAGTCGTTTTACTTGTTTTTCTGGTAAA
>WBZP01006227.1_pt1 | contig 11869 bp, 3 predicted proteins | sample 5204301 | NCBI WGS metagenome assembly WBZP01 (sample SAMN12412401, study PRJNA552823) | activated sludge metagenome | isolation source: activated sludge from nitrification reactor of wastewater treatment plant... | place: USA: Pennsylvania | collected 2017
AACCTCGATCGAGTCCGCCTTCGCGTAGTGCTTCGCGGTGATTGCAAAGCTCGAGTGCCCGAGCGAACGCGCAACATCGTTCGAGGTAGCTCCCGCTTCAAGCGCCAGCGACGAGTGCAGACCGCGAAGGGAGTGCGGACAGACTCGCCCAACCTTGGCCTCGTCGCAGTAGGCATGCAGGCGCTTGTACATCCAGTTTGATGCGGGCTTGTTCGGTCGGTCGCTCGCGAAAATCCTCTCGCCGAGGGGTCGCCTCGCACAGTGCTTCGCCAGGATCTTTGCGACGGGCGCATACAGTTCCAGCCGACGCTTCGCGTTCTGGTTCTTCGTTCCGTTCACAAAAACGTTGATTCCGTCCACCGCTCCAACAGTCAACCCAAGCACCTCTGACGGACGCAGCCCGAGATAGAGCTGCACCAGAATCGCCAGCGCGCCTTCCTCTCCTTGCTTGGCCTTCTCGAACAGCATCCGCTCCAGAGTTTTCGCCTCAAGTGGCCCGAGCTGCTGCTTCCCAGCGTTCGCCTTGCCAATCGGCTTCACTTTCGCGAACGCATCCTTTTCGATGTGCCCACCATCGAGGAGCCATCGCCAAAACTCCTTGACCACCCTTAGATAGCCATGATGCGTCGCGGCCTTCAATGGCCCGAACTTGCCCTCAGACTTCGTGGCCGTTAGGTACAGTGCTGACGCCCGCGTCGCATCGATCTCGTCAACTGGCACGTCGGGAATCCACGCCTTGATCCGATGATCTACATCGCGAGCGACCGCATCCGGGTTTCGCCAAACCGCCCGCTTCTCATCGGTCCACTGCGCGAGCGCTTCGTATACCGTCAGAACTGGCTTCGTCTCCGTCTCGCGCCGCAGTTGCACCGCTAGCAGGTCCGCTGCCCCTCGCGTCTCGGCGCACAAGCTCTTTCGCTTGCCCGTGCTCGGGTCGTAGATCACTATTCGCCACTTCGTTCTCCCCGCAGCGGGCGGGTAGGGACCATAGATGTACACAATTTTATTTTCGCATTCTTTTACAAGGTCTGCGATACGTTTCTTCTGTTGCCTGTTTTCAAATTCCGTCCGACGAGCGTTCACTTCACTCCTGCCTCTCTGATTCTCCTCCTTTTCCACCAACCCCGACGTCGGGGAAAAACCGGCAGCTACGTCTCGACGGAGCGTTGATCCACCGTGACTTGAAGCTAGCCCACTTTCCGTCGAGAAATGGAAATGGAACGGGTTCGGGGAAAAGGCGTGAAAAACGCAGGGACGATCACGCAGCCATGGTTGGATGTCAATCTGTTCGATAGCTTTTCTGATCTGCCGTCGGAAATCAGACCACCAGGAGGGGATTCACCCCGCCGTCTACTCCTGAGTGAGCGTTAAGGGATACACCCGGTACATCCGAACCGACGATGCCAACAAACGATGTCGATTCGACGGAAAAGGTATTTTATCCCGATTGTCAATAGAAAACACCGACTTGAACACTTGGGTTTAGTCGTAGTTTGACCGTATGGCTCCTCACAAGTCGCGACTATCCAAGGAATCGGGACGCCTACGCACTCGCTAAGCGTACGCCGAGCCGCTCTAAGCCCAGGCTTAGCAGCACTCAGCGTGGGCTTAGTTTCCGTCGGTGAGTTTGCGGCCTGTCATGCGGGCTTAGTGGTTCTAAGCGTGAGCTTAGTTCCCGTCGGTGGACGCTAGACCGCGTTCCGCGAAATGAGGCTTAGCAGCGTTTTTTGACTTTCGGATGAAAATCAGGTCGAGAATTTTCCGCGCTAATCGTCGGTATCAGGAAGCGAAAACCGGGTGACTGATTCGTCCGGCACGGGTGGGATGCTTGGCCTGGGCTGAGCTTGTGACTGAGCCAACTCCAATGCTGTGCCCAGAGAGTCTGCTAGCCGATTTGGACGCACAAGCGGTGGCTCTCGCAGCTCGGACTTTGGTAACAGACACGCGATTGGGGGCTCTGTGGAGACGACCGAAACTGCTACGTCCGCCGCGTCTGTCTCACATCAAAAGTTCTCATTCTGGGGCTGTATCCGTTGCAGAGTCCGTATGGATCAGAAAATACAGTCTGTTCAGTAAGTCGCCGACGCACAGAGTGTGTCTGTTCGTGATAGAGAGTCCTTCGGACAGAGTTCGTCGGCTTCTTTCAGCACGGACCGCGAAGAGTTTGGTGTAGAACGTGTCTCCCGTCGAGAAACTTAGGAAAACTTCACTGCTACTGAGAGAGAAGGTACGGGAGGTTTTCTTGCCCCGCGCTCCCCGCCAAAGAACCGCACGCGGTTACGCAACCCAGCCTACAACACCGTGTCGCGAAATCCCAAGTCTTCCCGGATTTGGGTCTATGTCCTAACGCACTCGATCGATGCATCCGAGCGCGAACACCATCGCGCTCCAATCAGCAGGAGCTTGAGCCGATGAACGCCCCCGCCCTCCTAGACTTGACCGCGAACGGGAATGCATCCAGGTCCTGTGCGGTGCGCAGTTGCTCACAATCGGAACGGAACCAGTCGCCGAAGGGAGTCTTAGATTCTCGGAATCCCAGCTCAGGTATCGTTGTGAGCGACTTCTGCGAAGCCACCTTCAGTTCGGGTTCGCTCGGTTGTTCCCCAGATTTTGAGACAGCTACGGAGGGATTAGGAACGATTCGCGAAGGTTGCCGAGGCCCGGCACTTTCCATATCGAACTCAGGTACGTTCATGACAGGTGCCCTGCTTCCAATTCCACAAGGCGGTGCTACCTCCCGAACTGTGGAACACGTTCCTTCTAAAAGAGCCAATCGACCCGAAATCGCTGCTCTGTCATCCACGTTTCGAGCCACTCCTTCAAGTCGGAGACTCAGACCTTCGATGTCGAGTTTACATGACAGAGCGGATTCACGCTCCGCGCTCACCTTCCGAAGAGTATGAATGCGTCCGGACTGAGGTGTTGCAGATAGGAACGCAAGATTAGCTGGGCCGCGCCGCTCCTGAGCCAAACCCAACGAGGTCCAGAGGCTGATTCCCCACTCGTTGGGTGATATCGTTCGCTCAAGGAATGAGGATGGTGACTTCCGCAGTGCTACATCGTTGATAGTTCGGTGACGGCACTGGCCAGCTCAAGTAGGAAGGTCGCGGCACCCAGCACGGGCACGACCTTGGCCAGCGCACCTCCTTTGCTTCCACTGAGCAACATGACGGCGTTGAGCATGACGCTGGCCAGGTGGACAATGTGCGCTCCCGTCTTGAGCGCGAAGAGAGACTTATCCGTATCCGTGGTCAAAGCTCCTGGTGTCGCTCCGATGCAGATCGAAAAAATGATGCTGCCGGTTGTGGTCGTTAGCGACGCCACCAAATGGAACGCCTTGAGGATGTTCGCGAGCGTGATCACGCCGTTGTCGGGTGCTGACTTGGCGTCGTAGATCAGCCCGGCGGCATAGAACGCTTGGCAGCCGCCTTCCATGATGTTCATCGCGGAATAGGAGTCCTTGAGCGCTCGCACGGACGGGTCCAGATTCATATGGTCCATGCAATCGATGATTCCCATGCACACGTTGATGAGCCCCAGCGGCAGCTCGAAGCAGGCCAGTCCCAGATGGAACGCCTTCTTCTCTGTCATCGTGCCCTTCTCGGCCCTCGCGCCTACCGTCTTTTCGTATACCGCCTCCGCCGAGATGAGGACGCTAAAGAGCGCGCCGAACCCAATCTTCAGCCAGCGTCCCCACACATCGAGCGGGGAGTCATCGGCAAAGCTCTGTGGCTGCGGTTTTTGGTTGCCCGAAATGATCTTCTGGGCCAGGACTTTCGGAATCGCAGCACACAGTGAGATCAGCCGCATCACCGTCAGCGGGCGTCCTCCCAGAATGCTCTTTTCGATCCAGCTTGTGACATACGGAATGTTGATGCGCGAGCACAGGAGCGTCTGAGCCACCGCAAGCGCACTCTTTGCTCCACCGATGAGCGTACTGAAAAAGAAATCGATAAAGCTCGTCGATGAATTACCGGTCAGCGCGCTGTTGAGTAGGCTCTGAATCGGTGTGGTCACAAACCCCAGTGGGCTGGACAGGGTATCGCTGGGAGCGCTGCTGATGAAGCCATCTGCGGGTCCAGAAAACGCAGACAGATCGATGTTGGTGAGGCTGCCCAGGAGCGGCGTCACCATCTGCTCAACGCCCTCGAACGCCAGGTTCTGCGAGTTCATTACCTTCTGCGCCACTTCGAAGACGTAGTCCAGCTCCTCCAGGACTGGGTTGTTCGGGTTTATGTTGAGCCCGACAAGCTGTGCCAGCGACTTGTCCCCCAGCCCCTGCGGGAGGGTGAGCAGCTTCGTCATCTGATCTTTATATTGGCCGAGTCCGTCGATCAGTGACGAGACCTGTCCCAAGACTGCGCTCTGCGCCACCGCGTAGGCCTCATCCGAGGCGTTCAAAAAGTCTCTCCAATTGAACAGGTACGCCAGGTACTCGATGAACTTTTTGATATCGGCACCGACTCGGCTCAGCCACGCCTTGGTCACGGCGAGCGCATCTTTGACACCGGCGCAGATTACTCGCCAGGCCACGGTGGCTCCATTCACAATGCTGGTGCCGATCACCGCGAAGGTATGCAGTAGCTCACCGGCTGCGGTCGTCGTCACAATGGCCAGGGAGCTTGCGCTGGCGATGCTGGTCGAGATCTCGTTTTGTCCGAACCGCGCCGTGGCCTGTGCCGTCGCTTGCACCAGGTCGCCAAGGGCCGCTGCGTCTTTTACGATGAGCTGCTCGGCGGTCTTCATCGTGACCGTCGCAGTCGATAGCAGCGTCGAGCCGTTGTCTACCAGCGCCGCAGCGAGTGATCCCGCGACGGACCCCGCCGTGTTGAGCACCTGATTGCTCACGGAGACGACCTGGTCGTACGTGTTGACGACCTGATTGACGGTGTCGTGATAGACGTCCTTGATATCGCCAAGAATGCTGCGGGCCTGCGGGGTGATCGTGACCAGCGGCGGTGGCGGAGGCGGTACTGGTGCGATGGCGCGACCCAGCAGGTTGAGCACCTGGGCATACGTAGCGGCATCCCCGCTGGTCGCGCCACCCGGCAGGGGCGATGCGATCCCATTAGCCGGGGCCAGCAGATCCTGCTGCGTGACGCTCTGTAGTTTTTTCAGCGTCGCAGCGTCGGGGCGGATGAGCGTCCAGATTCCGTCCGGCATGCCATCGACACGCATGCGCAGCGTTGGACATGAGAGGTTGGTGGCGACAAAACGGAGTCGGAGCTTGCCCGTCATCGGCAGGGTGATGGACTGGATCTTCCCTCCGTCCCAACGGGTCGGCTTCGTGAAGTCGCCCAGATCCTGCATCACTGTCACGGTGTCATCGGGTAGGATCTGCAAGGTCTGTCCGCCCAGAGAACTTCCGTCGGGTGACTGCGGCTCGATGGTCGCATCAAAGACGTTCACCGTCTTTACCGTTGGGGGGTTCGTGACGGTCTGGGTCAGAAAACCAATGGTCTCTTGATGCGTCGATTCGGGATGAAGGACGGTCTCCGTGACCAGCTTTCCGCGCACCTTGATGGAGACGTTGGTCGTGCTCGACGTTGGATACAGCGGCAGCGCATACGCGGTGACCAGCTTGCAGCCAGTGGGCAGACTGCCCATGCCTCGCGCCGGGCTGATGTCGTGGGTACAGCCATCGGTGATGTACTCCAGTCGATAGCAAGCGGCCAGCGATGATTCACTGCCAGTCACACGCGAAAACAAGCGAGACGAAACGTCGGTGGCCGAGAGCGCGGCGCTCCAGATGCGGACCTCGGACATCCTGCCGCTGAACATTCCGATGGTGTCCTGCCGTCCTCCGATCGAGCAGTTGCAGAGCACCTGCGCATGCAGCAGATCTTCCAGAGACATCGGCTTGTCTAGAACGTCCATCCCATAGAACATGTTTTGCCGCATCAGGGTAGTGCTCGACGGCACGCTGATGCTTTCCCGAAGCTGCCCTTGCACATACAGCGAGCACACGATGGGAGCCAGGGCGTTGTCCTGCTGTAGCGTCAGGGCAACATGGGACCAGACGCCCGCGATGAAGGCCTGCGGTTCTAGCAGCACGGTATACGTCCCAGCCACGCCCACGATGACCAGGGCCAGCTCCTGCTGACTGCCACCGACGACTAGGAGCAGCTTGGTTCGCGTGGTCGCCAGGGCCAAGATCGCCTGCGGTGACTTCACTTGGTTCGGACGAATCCACGCCTCCATCGACAGTCCGCCACAGACTCCCGTAATCGGCGAGACACGGAGAGGACTGCCAGTACCATCCGACTCCAGAATCTGGACCGTCGGCCCGTTGAGCGGTGCGGGAAACTGCTCGAGCATCACCGTGCCCGTGAAAGTGCCATCGTGATTGTTCGTCGTGGTGTCTTCGACTCCGAAGTAATCCACGGGCGGGGACACGGTCTGGTCGGTGTGGTCGAGGACCGCCTTGTCCAGCGCCCAGCCCCCCCACTGCGTTGCAGGCCCGGTGCCATTGAGCATCCAGACTTCAAAGCTCGACAGCTGACCCACAAAGAGATTGCCGCGCAGTCCGCCTCCGATGCGGACGTTGAGCGGATCCCCGCTGATCGGTAGCCCAATGGGTCCGCAGGCCACCTGAGTACTGAAGAGGGCCAGCCAGGCATTGCCACTGGCCGGTACCACTGCAGTCACTTGAACCCAGCGGTTTTGCGGCAGCGCGCCCAGTGCAATGATCTCCGTTCGGCCCGCGTTGTCTCGTTCGACGCCAAGCGTCAAGCTGTCCGGCAGATCTCCGGTTTCCAGCACCAGCCGCGTGCCCGCACCATTCCCTAGCTCGATGATCCGTTGCCGGGCGGCCGTCCCGGTTCGCCGGACCCACAGATGAAACCGCAGCCCGCTGGCGAAGCCCCCGACGATGGGCGGAAACTTGATCGGGCCGGGATTCAGAGCAAAGGAGAGCGTGCTAATCATGGAAAACTCCTATTCAAAATTGGCTGCCGTCATCGACTCCCTCCGGACAGCCCCTTCCTGGTGAGGGAGCGCCGTAGAGACTCGTGCATGGTCAGCGTACTTCGAACGCCGCTTGCGCGACATGTCCAAAATCGGTCACCAGATGTCTCCAACGTGAACGATGTTCGCTGCGCCTGTGCAGACCCAAGTAGAAGCACGGCTTCATGCGGTCTTCGGTGAGCATGAAGGCACCGGCAGTCTGCGCGCCAGTCTCGACTTGGCGACCCAATGTTGAGTGCCCCCAAGCTCCGGCAAATGTCCTACAGTGCGCCGCGTCATGCCAAGCTTCTCTTCTCCATCTGTCGGTTCACTCGTTCGCGTGCGGCAGCGGACCTATCTCGTGGAGGGCGTGCAGTTGCCACCCAGTGAGGCAATCCAGGCATCTCCGGTGGTTCGGCTGGCTTGCGTGGACGATGACGCGCTGGGGCAGAAGCTGGCGGTGATCTGGAACGCAGAGCTAGACGCACGGGAAATTCCGGCTGGACGCAGCGTTCTGAAGACACATGCCAAGCCCGACGACCCGAAGACTTTCGCAGCCTACCTGCATGCCCTGCGCTGGGCCTGCGTGAGCTCGACCGACTCGACGCTGTTTCAGTCGCCGCTGCGGGCGGGCATCGTTCCCAAGACCTATCAGCTTGAGCCGCTGCGCAAAGCACTATTGCTTCCGCGAGTGAACCTGTTCATCGCCGATGACGTGGGCCTGGGCAAGACCATCGAGGCGGGGTTGGTGCTGCAAGAACTCCTGCTGCGCCAGCGGGTGGACCGGGTGGTCATTGCTTGTCCCGCCTCCGTGCTGCTTCAGTGGCGGGATGAGCTGAATCAGCGCTTCGGTCTGTCGTTCGCCATCATGGACAAGGCGTTTGTGAACGCACGCCGCCGCGAGCGTGGATTCGGTGTCAACGCCTGGTCCACGCATCGTTTCTTCATCGTCAGCCACAACCTGTTGCGCAGCGAGGAATACCTGCGCGGTCTGCGTGAGTGGCTTTTGGAGTTCGCAGCGGGGAGTCTGTTCATTCTGGATGAAGCACACGCGGCGGCGCCTTCTTCACAGACCAAGTACGCGATTGATTCCCAAACCACCCATGCGGTCCGTGACATCGCCCGGCGCTTTGAACATCGACTGTTTCTGTCGGCGACCCCGCACAACGGACACTCCAATTCGTTTTCTGCCCTGCTGGAGATCCTGGACCCACAGCGCTTCACTCGCGGGGTTCCGGTCACGCCCGCTGCGCGCAACGTCGTGATGGTCAGGCGGCTGAAGTCCGAGATTCGCAAGCACTCTCCCGGTGAGTCGATTCCGATTCGTCATGTGCAGCGGGAGTTGGTCAGCGGTTTGCCGCCGGACGCGCCGGAGCTTCTACTTGCAGCAAAGCTGGCCGAGTACACCGACCTCATCGAGCGGCGTCTCCTCGGAGAGTCGAATCGGGCAAAGGCAGCGGGAAAGCTTGTCACGATTGCTCTGCAAAAGCGGCTCCTCTCTTCCATCGAGGCGTTTGCGCGCACGCTGCAAGTTCACCGAACCAGCGCAGCGAAGACGAGTGCGTCACTCCCACCGGAACCACAGAAGAAGGCGCAGGCGATTCAAACGGAGCTGGCACGGGCAGAGGAGTCGGACCTGACCGAGGAGCAGTCCGGCGCACTCGAGGATGCGGAGGTCGCGGCGGCCACACGGGCGGGAGCGCGGGCACTGGATGATGCGGCAGCGCAGCGGCTCCTGGTCGAGATGGGAGAGATCGCGGAACGGAATCGCTCGCGCCCCGATGCGAAAATTAAGCTGCTGCTCAAGTGGATCACCGAGCATCAGTGTCCGGGCCTCGCGCAGAAGCAAAAGGGGGCCGAGTGGACGGACACGCGGCTCCTGATTTTTACGGAATACACCGACACCAAGAAGTACCTGATCGAGCAGCTCGGCAGCGCGATGGGGGCGACCGACCGTGCGGAGGAAAGAATCCTCGGGCTCGGCGGCGGCATGGACGAAGAAGACCGCGAGGCGGTGAAGTCGGCGTTCAATTCTGCGGAGCATCCGGTACGGATCTTGGTCGCCACCGATGCCGCTCGGGAGGGTGTGAACTTGCAGGCGCAGTGCGCGACGCTGTTTCACTTTGATCTGCCCTGGAATCCGGCGCGCATGGAGCAGCGCAACGGACGCATCGACCGCCTGCTTCAGCCCGCAGAGCACGTCTACTGTCACTACTTTGTCTATGAACAGAGGCCAGAAGACACGGTGCTGGACATGCTGGTCAAAAAGACCCAGCGCATCCATGCAGAGCTGGGTTCTTTGTCCGATGTCATCGACGAACGGCTCGCGGATACGCTGAAGAATGGCATCTCGCGGGCGAAGGCGCAGGAGCTGTGCAGCGAGCTGGATCGCACAGCGCTTGCCGCAACCGCAGCCACCGCCACGCAACAGGAGCTTGAGAGCGAGCGTGACCCGCTCAGCGACAACTTCAGCAAGCTTCAAACGCTCTACGACAAGGCCATCGAGCACATGGGGGGTGACGCGGACCAGTTAAAGCGTCAGTTGAAGGATGTCGTGGATGTCGGGCTGCGCCTTGCTGGCTATCCGGCCCTGACCGAACGGGTGGACCAACCGGGGCGCTTTGACGTACCGCGCATGGACACGCTGGCGGTGGGCGATCTGTCCTGGCGCGAGATCATGGACTCGCTGCGTGCTCCCCGGACCCACAAGATGCCCGACTGGGAATGGCGGGCGAAGGCTCCACCACGTCCGATCAGCTTCGAGCCGGCCACGACCCTTTCTGCGGAGACGGTGCAACTGCACTTGCAGCACAAGCTGGTGCAGCGGGCCCTGTCCCAGTTCCGTTCGCAGGCGTTCGGGGAAGACCAGCTTTCTCGGATTGCCATTGTTCGCGATCCCGGCACGGCGCGTCCTCGGGTGCTGGCGCTCGGGCGGCTGTCTGTCTACGGCCACGGGGCGGCCCGATTGCACGAAGAGATCCTGGTCGCGGCGGCATTCTGGGTCAAGGGTACCGACCCCGATCGACTGAAGGCCTTTGTCGAGGAAAGCAAAGCGGAAGAGAAGGCACTCGCGACCCTTCTCCAGGTTCTCAATCGCGCAGATCAGGCGGCGATTCCGACGCAGCTTCAAGATACCCTGATGCAGTCCGCCCAGGCCGATGAAGAGGCGCTGTGGGCGACCCTCAAAGACCGCGCAGCCCGGCGCCATGCGTGGGCGATTGCCGAGCTGGCCCATCGTGGCGAAGCGGAGAGCGCAGAGATGAAGCGCATCTTGGAATCGCAGCGCGAACGGATCGACGCGGAACTCCTGAAGCGCTCGCAGCTTGCGTTTCACTTCACAAAAGCAGAGCACGAGCAAGCCAAGCAGTACGCCGCCGATACCCAGCACATCGAAAAGCGTCGTGTCGTCCTGGAAAAGGACATTCACCAAGAACCGGCGCGCCTGCTCCGACTGTATGAAGTGCAGCACTTCCGACTCGAGCGGGTTGGGCTCGTCTATCTGTGGCCGGATCTCGGCTAAAGGGGGGGAACCATGAACGAGCTTGAACACATCCATCGCGACTGGCTCGGAATGGCGCAGCCAGACGGTCTGGTCGTCACCGCTTCTACGCTGGCGCAGGCGGGGGCGAACCTGACCTGGCCGGTTTCCGATCTAGCAGAACAAATCAAGACGTTGTGCGGGACTGCGAAGTCGCCGTGTGACTGGGACAATTTTCTGCGGGTGTTCCTGCGTGAGGTGCTGGGCTATTCGGATGAGTTCTTGCTAGAGGGCGAGCAGATTCCCGATTCCCTGCGCTTCAAGATCGAAGGCGGCGAGCTTCTGTCGCCACGCCTGGCGCTGAAGTCGTGCGACGATGACTCGGTCCTGCTCTTGTTCGGACAGACGGATCTCCCCGGCGAGTCTCTGGATCGGTCGTCCACTACCGCCGACCGCATCGGCAGTCCCGCGCAGCGCTTCGAGCGACTGGTGCGCGAGAGCGGAGTCTCGATTGGCCTGTTCACCAATGGCCGCGTCTTTCGGCTGATCCACTGGCCCAAGGGCGAAAGTCCGGGATCGATTGCCTTTGAAGTCGATACGCTGCTGAAGTCGGACGGAAAAGCGCTGCTCGGCGCGTTTCACATGCTGCTGTGCCAGGAGCGGCTCCTGGTCGGGGAACCGGCGCAGCGGCTGCCCGGACTCCTGTGCGCGAGTCGCGAATACCAGAACACGGTGTCCGAAAAGCTCCGCGTCCAGGTCCTGAGTGCGCTGCGCGAGCTGCTCACCGGGTTTCAAGATGCCGACCGGATGGCGCAGGCACCGCTGCTTGCGGAGTACCTGGGCGAAGACAGCCGACGCAAGGACTTGTACGCGGGCCTGGTCACGGTGCTGATGCGGATGGTGTTCGTGCTCTATGCGGAGGAAAAAAAGCTCCTCCCGATGGACTCCGAGCTGTATGCAAACGGCTATTCGCTGACCCAGCTCTATTCCCAATTGGTGCAGGACCGTGACCGTCACGGTGCGGATTCCCTCGATGGCCGCTATGGAGCCTGGGCCCGCGTGATCACGCTGTTTCGCGCCCTGTATTGCGGCGTGCTGGCGTTTTCCGATCAGCAGGAAAGCGGCCAGCTCGTCGTCAAGAAGTGCGAGATTCCAGCGCGGCGCGGCAGCTTCTTTCATCCCGACCGCTTTCCGTTTGTCGAAGGGCGGCATGTCGCGGGCGGACTGCAAGTGGGCGAGTCGCTAGACCTGCCACGGGTGAGCGATGGGGTGGTATTTCGCGTGCTGGAAGATCTGCTGATCCTCGATGGCGAGCGGCTCCAGTACAAGGGGCTGGATGTCGAGCAGATTGGCAGTGTCTACGAAGGTCTGATGGGCTTTGAGGTCGAGTTTGCCCACAGCGATTCCCTGTGCCTGGGCAAGGCGCAGGTGGTCGTGAGCTTGGAG
>WBZP01006228.1_pt1 | contig 11869 bp, 8 predicted proteins | sample 5204301 | NCBI WGS metagenome assembly WBZP01 (sample SAMN12412401, study PRJNA552823) | activated sludge metagenome | isolation source: activated sludge from nitrification reactor of wastewater treatment plant... | place: USA: Pennsylvania | collected 2017
GATGCTCGGTGCCAGCCCGGCGGACATGGACTGGGCACGCTGCTCGTTTGCGGTGAGCAGGAATCGCAGCTCGCCGAAGTGCTCGGTGTGACCTTCCAGGTTCGCCTGCTCGTTGAGCAACGTCAACGCGAGGTGCTCAGCACCGATGCTGGCGAACAGGTCGGTCGAGTCCGCGGGAAGGACGGTGGTGGACCCGAGAATGACCTGCTGCTTGGTCAGCGCGAGACGGGCCTGCAGAGCGGAGCGGACCATCTCGAGCTGGGGCTCCGGCTCCAGCATGTCGCCGGCCATGACGCTGAGCATCTTGGACACCTCGGTGGCCGCGGTGTCGGTCATGCCCAGCGCGTTCTTGAGGCTCTCGAAGCCCTCACCGATGGTGGCCTTGGTGGTCTCGCCGAGGATGTGGTGCACGTGCTCGGTGATCTCCTCGGTCACGGCCGCCGACTTGGCCACCTCCTCGAGCTCGCCGGCGGCCACCTTGACGTCGGCCGTGGCCTGCTGGAAGGCGGGGTCACTGAACTCGTTGACCTGCTGCGAGACCACGGCTTGCCGGTTGAGTGCCGCCTGATAGTGGATGACCGGGCCGATGACCGCGACCTGGGCGGCGCTGTGCTGGGCGCGGTCGGCGCGGGTCTTCGAGCTCATCACACTGACGCCGCCGAGGATGCTGGCCAGGGTCACCGGGGCCAGGAGCACCAGCGTCACCTTGTGACGGATCGGGATGTTCGACAGCGACAGGCGAGGACCAGATCGCGAACGCTCCGGGCGTTGCGTGCTGTGTGGTTCGCGGCGGGCCATGGTTGTCTCCAAGAGCGAGGGACAGTGTTCGGGGAAGTTGGGAAGAACGACGTGCTGGTGATCGTGGCGTGGACCGCGACCGGGTTCGGCAAGGGATGTAGCGCGGGCAGGTGGAGCGTCCCGGTCAGCTGGCGACCATCGAGGGGAGAGCAGGGGTCAACAACGATTCGGACAGTCGTTGCATGAGCCGCCGGGTCAGGGCGAGGTTGTGACGATCGCCGTCGACGACGGCCCACACGAACAAGCCGCTGTTGTCGTGCAGCGGGTGGTAGACGTGGAACTCGTCGCCGACCGCGACCATGATGTCCTCGACGTCGGCCGTCCCGGCCATCGCGGCGACGAGGTTCTGCTGCGAGCGCACCACGTCGGTGCACCCCACTGCGATGACGTCGAGATCGCCGGACGCGCTCCTGCGGTCCTTCGGGCTGACTTCCAGCAGCATCGCGGTGGACGAGTCGACGAGGCAGACGATCGCTGCCCCGAGTTCCAGACGGATGTGCTCGATGGCAGCCTGGCGTGTGGTGGGGGGGAGACTCACGCTGATTCCTTTCAGAGAGTCAGGGAGGTGGGCACTGGGCGGGAGGACCGGCGGGCCACGAGGAGTCCGGCCTTCTCGGTCAGGCGAGGGCTCGCGCGAGGAAGGCGTCGACCTTCTCGGGGTTGGCCTCGACCCAGGCCTTGGCGGCCTCTTCGGGGGTCTTGCCCTCGCGGTCGATGCCCGCCGCGACGCTGTTCTGGTCCTTGTTCGTCCAGCTGAAGTCACGGGCCAGCAGGGCAGCGGGCGACTCGGTGTCGGCGAACGACTTGGACATGAGCTTGGTCAGCCCGTACTGCGGGTAATCGCAGCGGGCATTGAGCGTCGGCGCGCACTCGGGCTTCTTCGCGTCGTAGGTCGGCAGCGCCACCCGGGCCAGCTTGAGTTCGGTGAACACCCACTGGGGGGCGTGGAAGAAGGCCAGCAACGGGGTGCGGTTGCGCTCGGCGTCGCGGAATGCCTGGGCGACATCCTTCTCCGAGGCGGCGTTGACCACGGTGTAGTTCAATCCCAGGTTGCTGATGAGGGCTGCGTCGTTGTTGACATTGGCCGGGTCATTGGTGAGCAACTGCCCCTTACCGGCGGACTTGGGCGTCTGGAAAAGCGGAGCGTACTTGTTGAGGCTCTGCCATGACGTGATGTCCGGGTACTGCTTGGCCATCCACGGCGGAACGAACCAGCCGAGCGTGCCGTCGCCACCGGTCGCCCCGGCGTCGACCACCGTCTTCTTGACCTCGATGTAGGGAGCGGCGTAGGCCTCGTGGCCCCAGATCTCCGGGACGATGTCGACGGCACCGGACTCCATCGCCGACCAGTTCTGCTCCTCGGTCAGGGGCACGTAGCTCACCGTGCAGCCGAGGCGCTCCTTGGCCAGGTAGCCGATGACACCGGCGTTGGCAGCGGCGCCGGTCCACGGATTGACCGCGATCCGAACACTGCCGCATTCTCGTGCCGGGCCGGCGGCGGCGTGTGAGTCCTCAGCCGCGTGGCTCCCGTGGGATGAGACCGATGAACAGCCGCTCAGCGCGAGGGCCGCGAGGGCGAAGGTGGCAGCGATGGCATGCCGGGATGGAAGCGGGAACACGAAAAAACCCTTTCGCAGGGTGGGATGCGGGCGTGTCGGGAGTGGACACTGTCGGGGTGATCGACGCTTCAACGGTAATGAGGGCCGGGTTCCGGCAGGGTCATCCGAACGGACGCACCCCGTCGCCGGTCGGCCGGATGTCGCCGTCCGCACGGGCTACACCACCTCGGCAGAAGCGCTTTAACCCGCTCGCACGGCACAGCGCCGGGCCTCGACGAGGGCGCCGAGTGACCTCCGTCACCATCACGGGCCGGCCCTCCGGTCGAGGTACAGCGTCGTGGGAGCGAGAGTCACCGACTGTCAGCTCGCGATGACGGGAATGTGAACGAATTGCGAGGCTGACGCGCTGACTCGGGCCGGATCGCGCCGCAGGGGCGAAGCGGAGCCGCCCGCGTGCGCGCGACCCGCGACGAACCGGGGTCGGGAACGAAAGTGAGCCGCGTCCCGTTGCTCGGAACGCCCGGCGTGCGCGAGAATGACGTGGTTGGCCTCCCAGTGTCGCAGCCGACACCGACGTGGAGTGCCGTTGGGGGCCCCTGTGGTGCCTGCCCGCGTTCCACGCCGGGGACGACCGCCTGGATTCGGACGTTACCGCAGACAGACACGACCATCACGTGCCCCCGACGCAACACCCCCCGACAAGGAGCAGACCCTCATGGACTGGCGCGACCGCGCTGCCTGCCTCGACGAAGACCCGGAGCTCTTCTTCCCGATCGGGAACACCGGCCCGGCGATTCTTCAGATCGAGGAAGCCAAGGCCGTCTGTCGTCGGTGCGAGGTCATCGACACGTGTTTGAAGTGGGCCTTGGAATCCGGCCAGGATGCAGGCGTCTGGGGGGGCCTGTCCGAGGACGAGCGCCGCGCCCTCAAGCGGCGCAACGCGCGCGCGCGCCGCGCTGGCTGAGGCGGCCCCGCGGCATACCCTCGTCCCTCGTCCAGACCACGGACCGGGCACTTTCGAACCGGGCACAGCACGCCGGCGTCGGCTCACTCCCCGGGTCGGCGCAACAGTGCGGTGAACTGCACCCGGGTCCCCCGCGGCCGCGCGGGGGTCCAGGCAATCCGGCCGCCGAGGTTCGCCACGAGTGAGTGCACGATCTGTGTGCCCAACCCTTCGCCGGTCGGCAGCCGCCCGCCGGGCAAACCCACCCCGTCGTCGCGGACGGTCACCGTGAGCAGGTCATCGCCGTCGGCGCCCGGCTTGCGCTGCGCCTCCAGCCGCACCCGACCACCGACCTGCGCAACACCGTGCTCGACGGCGTTCTGCACCAGTTCGCTGACGATCATGGCCAGCGACGTAGCATCCTCGGCGCGCACCCGGCCGAAGGAACCGACCCGCTTCATCGTCACGGGCCGGTCGTGCGGCGCGACCTCGATGACCGAGTGGACTGCCAGGTCGGCGATCTGATCGAACTCCACGGTCTCGTCCAAGCCGTGGCTCAGCGTCTCGTGCACGAGGGCGATCGTCGCGACCCGACGCTCGGCCTCGCGCAGCGCCTCCCGGCCCGCCTCGTCGGGCACCCGCCGGGCCTGCAGGCGCAGCAGTGCCGCGACTGACTGCAGGTTGTTCTTCACCCGGTGATGGATCTCCCGGATCGTCGCGTCCTTCGTCATCAGCTCCTGCTCGCGGCGGCGCAACTCGCTGATGTCACGCACCAACAACAGTGCGCCGAAACGCTGCCCGCCCTCGGTCAACGGGATAGCCCGCATCGAGATGGCCTGACCGGCGTTCGTCACCTCGGTACGCCACGGCTGCCGGCCGGTGAGCACCAGCGGCATACCCTCGTCGACCGGTGAGGTGTCACGCAGCACGGAGGTGACCAGCTGTGCCAGCGAGGTGCCCAGTAGCTCCCCCACGTAGCCCAACCGATGCAAGGCGGACACCGAGTTGGGACTGGCGTACGTGATGAACCCGTCGACATCGAGGCGGATCACCCCGTCACCGACCCGGGGCGCCCCCCGGCGCAGCCCCGTCGGCGCACTGCCGTGCGGGAACTCCCCGGAGGCGATCATTCGCGACAAGGCATCCGCGGTGGCCAGGTAGGTCAGCTCCAAGCGGCTGGGGGTGCGCATCATGGACAGGTTGGTATGCCGTGTGAGCACCGCGATGGGGCGCCCGCCCCGCACCACCGGGATGGTCTCCTCCCGCACCGGGGTGTCCTCCCCCCACTCGCTGTCCCGTTCACGCACGATCCGCCGGTCGGCGTGTGCCGCTTCCAGCAACCGGGCCCGGCTGCGGGTCGCCCGGCGGCCGACCTGGTCGCGGAAATACACCGTCTGCCCAGTCGTCGGGCGCACGTGCGCCACGGCGTGCCACTGCACGGACGAGCCACGCACCCACAGCACGAGGTCAGCGAAGGACAGATCCGACAGCAATTGCCAATCGGACACCAGCAGCCGCAACCATTCCTCATCGGCGGCCGGGAGCGCCGCGTGATCCTGGATGAGTTCGGCGAGGGTGGCCACGACTGGCACGCTATCGGGTCAGCACGGGCCGACGACTGCGGCACCCGAGCAGTCTCTCGGGTGCCGCGGTCGCTCGCGCCGGGACAGTCACGCGAGATCAGTCCCGCGAGACGAGTCACGCGAGAGCACGCGAGACAGGTCAGGAGGCTTCGCCGGGGCCGGCGGTGCGCACGAAGGAGCGCAGCGTGCGCAACGCGACGGACAAGGCGGCGATATTGGGGCTGTCCAGACGTAGGATCGCCTGCAATCCCGAGCGAGCCCGGTCCAGCGCCTCGGAATTGGCGGCGACCCACTGGTCGAAGCGTTCCCGAGCGCCCAGGGCCGGGTCGCTCGTGGCGAGCACCGCGCGGGTGAGGCTGTCCAGCACGGCATACAGGTCGTCGCGGAGCGCCCCACGGGCCAGCGCGTCCCACCGGTCATCGCGCGAGAGCAGCGACACCTTGAAGAGCATGTCGTCGATCCCGAAGCGCTCTGAGACGTGGTAGTAGACCCGCAGGACGTCCTCGGCGGGCGTGCCCGAGGCCTCGGCGACCTCGACGATGTCGAGCATCGAATAGACGTCCAACAGCGCTGCAGTGCGCATCGCGAGGTCGGCTGGCGCGCCGAGCTCAGCGAGTTCCTTGGCCCGTCGCTCCAACCGTTGTCGTTCCGAGCCCTGCAGGACGTCGGGGACGATCGCGGCATACTGGGCGACCGGGTCGCGGAACCGGGCGATCTCCACCGCGATGTCCAGATGCCCCGGACGGGTCGTGAGCAGCCACCGGACGGCCCGGTCCATGAGCCGGCGGAACTCCAGGTGCAGCACCGTCTGGGTCTCGGTCGGCACCGCTGCATCGAGGGCTTCGACCGAGTCGGCGAACGAGTTCAGGCCGAAGACCTCCCGGCAGATGATGAAGGCCCGGGCGACCTGCTCGAAGCTGGCCCCGGTTTCCTCGTGGGCGCGGAAGGCGAAGGTCATGCCGCACCGGTTGACCAGCGAGTTGACGACCGAGTTGATGATGATCTCGCGCTTGAGCGGGTGCCGGTCCAACTGCCCGGCGTGCTCGGCCCGGATGCGGGTCGGGAAGTAGCCGGCCAGCGTCTCGCGGAACCACGGGTCGTCGGCCAGGTCGGTCGCCAACAGCGAGGCCTTGAGGTCGAGCTTGCTGTAGGCGACGAGCACCGCGAACTCCGGCGAGGTCAGCCCCCGACCGTCGGCCTGACGCCCGACGATCTCGGCGTCGCCGGGTAGGTACTCGATGCCGCGGTCCAGACCGGCGTGGGACTCCAGGTGGTGGATGAGCCGTTGGTGCACCGGCAGCATGGCCAGCTCCTGGGCCCGGGCGTTGCCCAACAACACGTTCTGTTCGTAGTTGTCGCGCAGCACCATGGCCGCGACCTCGTCGGTCATGTCGGCCAGCAGGGCGTTGCGCTGCTTGAGCGTCATGTCACCGTCCCGCACGAGGTCACCGAGCAGGATCTTGAGGTTGACCTCGTGGTCACTGGTATCGACGCCGGCGGAGTTGTCGATGGCGTCGGTGTTGATCCGGACCTGGTTCGTGGCCGCCTCGATCCGCCCTAGCTGAGTGCAGCCGAGATTGCCGCCCTCGCCGACGACCTTGACCCGCAGCTGGCCGCCGTTGACCCGGATGGCGTCGTTGGCGCGGTCGCCGACCTCGGCATTGGCCTCGGTCGCAGACTTCACGTAGGTGCCGATACCGCCGTTCCACAGCAGGTCGACCTTGGCGAGCAGCACACCCTTCATGAGTTCCGCCGGGGTCATCGTCTCGGTGCCCTCCACAAGAGAGAGTGCGGCGCGCATCTCGGGGGTGATGACGATCGACTTCGCGGACCGCTCGAAGACCCCGCCGCCGGCGCTGATCAGCGACCGGTCGTAATCGGCCCACGACGAACGCGGCAGGTCGAACATCCGGCGCCGCTCGATGAAGCTGCTCGCCGAGTCCGGGGTCGGGTCGACGAAGATGTGCCGGTGGTCGAAGGCGGCCACGAGCCGGATGTGCTCGGACAGCAGCATCCCGTTACCGAAGACATCCCCGGACATGTCGCCGATGCCGACACAGGTGAAGTCCTCCGTCTGGGTGTCGTGGCCCATCTCCCGGAAGTGCCGCTTCACCGACTCCCAGGCACCGCGGGCGGTGATGCCCATGCCCTTGTGGTCGTAGCCGGCCGAGCCACCCGAGGCGAACGCGTCGTCGAGCCAGAAGCCGTAGCTCTGGGACACCCCGTTGGCGTGGTCGGAGAAGCTGGCCGTGCCCTTGTCGGCGGCGACGACGAGGTAGACGTCCTCCGGGTCGTGACGCACGACGTCCGCGGGCGGGACGACCTGGCCGGCCACCCGGTTGTCGGTGATGTCGAGCAGGCCGGAGATGAACAGTTTGTATGCCGCGACACCCTCCGCGAGCCAGGCATCCCGGTCGACCGTCGGGTCGGGCAGCTGCTTGGGGAAGAAGCCGCCCTTGGAACCGGTCGGCACGATGACGGTGTTCTTCACCATCTGCGCCTTGACCAGGCCGAGCACCTCGGTGCGGAAGTCCTCACGCCGGTCGCTCCAGCGCAGGCCACCGCGGGCGACCTTACCGAAACGCAGGTGCACACCCTCGACGCGCGGGCCGTAGACCCAGATCTCGAACATCGGGCGTGGGGCCGGAAGGTCGGGGATCGCCTTGGGGTCCAGCTTCATCGACAGATACGGCTTCGGCGCGCCGTCGGCGTCGCGCTGGTAGTGGTTGGTGCGGATCGCCGCCTGGATGATCGACAGCAGGGCACGCACGATCCGATCGTGGTCGAGGCTGGGCACCCGCACGAGGGCGTCGGCGATCCGGTCGGCGACCACGTGCTCGGCCGCAGCGCGCTCGTCGCACGCCACACCGGCATACCGACTGGGGTCGAAGCGGGTCTCGAACAGCTCGACGAGGTCGCGCGCGATGCCGGCATTGCTCACCAGCGCCGACTCGACGTAGTCCTGCGAGAACGTGGCCTGGGTCTGGCGCAGGTACTTGGCCAGGGCCCGCAGGATGACGACCTGGTGCCAGGTGAGCCCGGCCTGCAGGATCAACGCGTTGAAGCCGTCGGATTCCGCCTTCCCGTGCCACACCGCGGCGAAGGCATCCTGGAAGGCCTGGCGGCGCCGTTCCCGCTCCGGCCCCTCGCCCCACAGCCCTTCGCGCCCGGCCCGGAGCCCGAAGTCGTAGACGTGTACGTTGACGCCGTCGGCGCGGTGCAGCTGATAGGGCCGCTCGTCGGTCACCTCGAGCCCGAGGTGGCTGAACAGGGGCAGGACACGGGTCAGGGAGAGGTCGGCTCGCGTGTAGAGCTTGAAGCGGCGCTCGTCGCGGGGGCCGCCGGGCTCGTGATAGAGGTTGAGCTCGACGGCGTCGTCGGTCTGCAGGACCTCGATTCGTTTGATGTCCGAGACGCCGACCCGGGCGGAGAAGTCCTCCTTGTAGGCCTCCGGGAAGGCCTTCCCGTAGAGACCCGCCAGCCGGGCGCCGGCCTCTTCGCCGAGTTCGCCGCGCACGGCCTCGGACAGGTCTTCGACCCAGGTGCGGGTCGCATCGACGATCTCCTGCTCAAGAGCGGCGGCATCGACGGTGCCGATCGTCTCGCCCTTGGGCACCCGCAGCACGAAGTGCACCTGGGCCAGCGGCGACTCGGTGACCCGGGTCGTGTGGTCGACATTGTCGGCCCCGAAGGCGTTGCGCAGCAACGCTTCCATCCGCAGCCGCACCGCCGTGTTGTATCGATCGCGCGGCAGATAGACGAGCGCGGACATGAAGCGGCCGTACTCGTCCGGACGCAGGAACAGACGGGTGCGCAACCGCTCCTGCAGATGCACCACGGACTCGGCGATCTCGGCCAGTTGCTCGGCGTCGATCTGGAACAGCTCGTCGCGCGGATAGCTCTCCAGGACCTGCAGCAGGTCCTTACCGGAGTGACTCTCGCTGGCGTACCCGGCACCCGCGAAGACGGCCCGGGCCCGGTCGCCGAGGATCGGGATGTCCAAGATCGACTCGGTGTATGCCGACGCCGCGAAGAGGCCGAGGAAGCGGTGCTCACCGGTGACCTCACCCTGGGCGTCGAAGGTCTTCACCCCGACGTAGTCCAGATAGACGGGGCGGTGCACGGTGGCCCGTGAGTTGGCCTTGGTGATGATGAGCAGCTCGGGATCCCGAGCCCGCGCCTGGCCTTCGGGGGTGAGCCGGGCGAAGGACCCGGAGCTGTTGCGGTCGTACCGCAGCAGCCCGTAACCGGTGCCCGACACCGCTTCGAGGACATCCTCGCCGGCGCCCTCCGCGGACTGCCCGGCGCCACGGGTCAGGGTGTACTGGCGGTAGCCGAGGAAGGTGAAGTGGTTGGCCGCCAGCCATTGCAGGAAACGCACACCCTGGTCGACCTCGGCGCCGTCGATGCCCGCCGGCGGCTGCGCGTGCAGCCCGTCGGCGAGGTTCTGGCACGCCGCTCGCATCTTGGGCCAGTCCTCCACCGCGTCACGCACGTGGGTGAGCACCTCACGCAACTCGGCGTTGATCGCAGCACGCTCGGCGTCCTCGCCGACCCGGTCGATCTCGATATGCATCCACGACTCGACCCCGACCCCGAACTCCCCGTGGGGGGCTCGGTCGGCGTCGAGGACTTCCTGCAAGGTGCCGACGGCATCGCGCCGCACGACGAGCAGGGGGTGCACGAGCAGATGGATCGCGCGGCCGCTGCGCGCGAGGGCCATCGTCACGGAGTCGACGAGGAAGGGCATGTCGTCGGTGACGATGTGGATCACGGTATGCCCGCAGGTCCACCCCTGGGACTCGACGGACGGGTTGTCGACGAACACCTTCGCCGTGCCGCTGGGGCGGTCCCGCGCCAGGTCTCGGTGCGACAACGCCGCCCCGAGCAGATCCTCGGGGGCCTTGGCCAACAGATCCTCCGTGGCCACATGGCGGTAGTAGCGGGACAGGAACGCCTCGACCTGGTCGCCGGACTTCTTCTGGGCCAGGGAGGCGGCGGTGTGCAGCAGCTGTGCGCGGGACTGCTCAAGCGCGGTGGTCATCTTGTGGATACCCGATTCTCGTCGCCGAAATGGGGGTACTTCGTCGTACCCAGCGCCGAGCGTAGCCACCCGGATGGCCCTCTTCCTAGGGCCACAGTCCCGCCTCTCCCGGGCGATCCGGGGTAGCGATGGGTGTTGATAACTTCGCAGGCGCCCGCGTCGGGTTGTCTATGGTGGGCCAGTGCCAGGTCGACGCCATCGCTCCCCCGACTGGGCCGGCCCGCCCGACGTGCTCGCGCGGCTGCGGGCCGCTGCCCTGGACGCCCAGGCCTTGCTGTTGGAGCTCGACCCGATCCTCGGCGAGCCGGGCACCCAGCGAGCCGTCGACGACTTCGTGGAGTATGCCGCGGACGCCCTCCGGGCCGTGGCCGAGCTGGTCGACGGCTCGCTCCGCGACTCCCGAGCCGCCGAAACCCGAGCCGCCGACATCCGAGCCACCGAAACCCGAGGCGCCGACACCCGGGGCACCCACTCCCGTGGGACCGAATCGCCGGCCGCAGTCGCTGGCCCAGAGCAGTCGTCCCTGCAGCGGCACCGTCGGCCGTCATGGTGACCCTCCCGCACCGCAGCGATCCGGCGTCCAGCTCACGGTTGGGCGGTGCGCTACGCACCACGGCGGCCGGGCTCGCCGGGCACGCCGCCCAGCTGGCGACCGAGGCTGCCGTGATGACCCTGATCGACGCGCTGGTCCGCGGCGCCGACGAGGTCGGCGCGGCGCTGCAGGTGCACGCCCAGGAGGTGGCCGAGGCCGTCGCGGCATACGAGCGCATCGGTGACCGAGCGGTGGCGGTGGGACTGCAGCTGCACGCGTGGAAGGTCAGCGAACCGTACGGCCTCGCCGAAGCCGACGCGGCGCGCCGCCGGTTGCTGGCCCTGCCGGAACTGCAGCGGCAGTTGGAGGGGTTGTCCGCGCGGTTGGCTCGATCCCGAGCACAGCTGGAACGAGTGGCCACCCGCCAGGGCCTGGCCGTGCAGACCGCGGCCGCGCGTGCTCGCAGTGTCGGCTCGACTGGATAGGTTGGCGCTCATGCACATCCGCGAGTCCTTCGACTACCCCGCGCACATCGACGACGTCTGGGACATGATGACCGACGAGGAGTTCCAGAGCCGGGTGTGCGTCGCCACCTTCGCGGAGTCCCACTCGGTCGCGGTCACCCATCACACCGACGGGGCGACGGTGATCTCGCGCCGGGAGATGTCGACCAAGGGTTTCCCCGACTTCGCACGCAACCTCGTGGGCCACACGATCACCGCCGCCCAGACGATCGACTACGGCCCGCCCGATGCGCAGGGTCGGCGGGTCGGCACGATGGCCATCGGCCTGGGCCACGCGCCGCTGGGCTTCAAGGGCCGGATCACGCTGACCCCCATCGACGAGGAGATCACCGAGGTGTCCGTCGAGGGCGAGCTCACGTGCGGCATCCCGATCGTCGGGGGGCGCATCGTGCAGGCCGCCGCGCCGATGGTCACGGCCGGCATCCGCAAGGAGAAGGAACAGGGCCTGGCCTGGATCGAGGAACTCTACGAGGACTACCCCGACGAGGACGATCCCGAGGACGATCCCGAGGACGACTAGCCCGCAGCGACCAGCCGAGCTCAGCCCATCGACGGGTAGCGGTAGTCCGTCGGCGGGACGAAGTTCTCCTTGATCGAGCGGACCGACGTCCAGCGCAACAGGTTCTGCGCCGCACCGGCCTTGTCGTTGGTGCCCGAGGCCCGACCCCCGCCGAAGGGTTGCTGCCCGACGACCGCCCCGGTCGGCTTGTCGTTGATGTAGAAGTTGCCCGCGGCATACCGCAGCGTGTGAGTGGCCGCGACGATGGCCTGACGGTCCTGGGCGATGATCGCGCCGGTCAGCGCGTACGGCGCGAACGACTCCATCTGCTCGAGCATCCGCTCGTAGGAGCGGTCCGGGTAGACGTGCACCGACAGGATCGGGCCG
>WBZP01006229.1_pt1 | contig 11868 bp, 9 predicted proteins | sample 5204301 | NCBI WGS metagenome assembly WBZP01 (sample SAMN12412401, study PRJNA552823) | activated sludge metagenome | isolation source: activated sludge from nitrification reactor of wastewater treatment plant... | place: USA: Pennsylvania | collected 2017
GGGAGGGCCCCCAGTTCTGGGGGCTGATCCTGCCCCACGGCCTGCTCGAGATCGCGTCGATCCTCGTCGCCGGAGGCGCCGGACTGCAGCTGTCGTGGGCGATGATCGCCCCCGGCGACCGGACGCGGGCCGCGGCGCTCAAGGACGCGGGACTGCGCTCGGTGGTCATCGTGATCGGCCTGGTGGTCTGCTTCGTCGTCGCCGGCTTCATCGAGGGGTTCGTGACCCCCTCGGACCTGCCGACCGCCATGCGGATCGGCATCGGCGTCTCGGTGCTGACGCTGTTCGCGGCCTACATCGTCGGATTCGGTCGGCAGGCGGTGTGCGACGGCGCCACCGGGTTGTTCGGGGAGGAGTCCCCGGGCCGGCGCACTCCATCGCAGTTCGACAGGGATCGCCCCGACCCCGCAGACTCTCCGGCGGAGCCAGGGACAGAACCGTTGAGAACCACCACAGCATGACCTTCTGGGCGCGCCTCGAGAACCGGGGCCCGTGGCTCGAGTCCGACGTCGTCGTGCGATCCGACACGTTGGAGGTCCACCCGCTGGTCGGAACGGTCCCGGTGCGCACGGTCGAGATCGACGGCCTGACCGGGGTCGAGGACGGCCCGGCGGTCGGCCCTGACGAACGGGTGGTCACCCTCCACTTCGACGACGGGACCCGACTCCAGCTCCGTGGCAGCGCCCTGGGTGTCAGCTCGCTGGTCGCGGCGATGGGCCCCTGGCCCGACGACACGACCGATGGCGACACGACCGATGGCGACGCGACCGATGGCGACGCGACCGATGGCGACCCGTCGGGTTCCGCGCCGGTGGAAGCCGGCGACCCCGTCGATCCGCTGGCACCGGCGGATCGAGCTCAGGGGCCCCGCTGGCGCTTCCCGGCGGTCGTGGCCGGCGCAGCGGTGTTCATCGTGGCGCTGGGGTTCTGGAACCACAGCGCCAACCAGCAGGAGCTGCGCGAGCTCGCGGCCCGGAAGCACCCGACGACCTCCGCTCCCACCACGTCGACGACCACGCAACGACCCCCGCCCACCGCAGCCCCGACCACGGCTCTGCTCCCGCCGCCCGAGGTGCTGGGCACCACGACGATCCGACCCCCGGCTCCCACGACGGTGCCCACCCGGCCGACGACCACGGCCCCGCGGGTGCCGACGACCACCGCACCGATCCCGACCGCGCCCGGGACCAGGCTGCTGATCGGTTCGGTGTCGTTGCGACAGGTCCAGCACTGGGGTGACACCGTCCCGGAGTGCCGCGGCGTCGGTCAGCTCTCCGACGTCGGGACCGGGACACCGGTCGTGGTCCGCAACGCCGAGGGAGCGATCATCGCGGAAGGGACTCTCGGGGGGTGTCGGTTCGTGGCGCCCGGTTCGGAGCTCAGCGCGTCCACCCCGGCTCCGCAGACCGACGGGTCGATCGGCGGTGTCCCCCGGTTCGACCTGCAGATCGCCGACATCGCCGACTCGTCGCGCTACTCCGTCCAGGTGGGTCGCTACGACCCGGTCGGCTTCTCCCGCAGCGAGATCGGCTCCGGCGTGTGGCGCATCCGCATGGTCATCTCGGCCGGCTAGAGCCGACCGGTCGACTTGGCCAGCAGGTACGCGTCGGTCACCTCGACACCGAGGCGGCCCGGCGCCGCGTCGACCACCGTCGCTCCCATGGCCCGCAACCGCGCCGTGGTCCGTCGCCGGTCCTCGAGCGCCTGCAACGCGGCGACCTGGCGGAACGTCTCTTCGGCGTCGGTCGGCCGACGGTGCGCCCAGCGCAGCACCTGCGGGTCCTGGACCGCGGCGACCACCACTAGGTGGGTGCGGGTGATCAGCGGCAGCGCCGGGAGCACCGAGTCGGCCACGGCCTGCTCGTTCAGGTCGGTGAGCACCACCAGCATCGCCCGACGCCGGTACCGGGCGACGACCTCGGCGAAGGCGCCGGTGTAGTCCGACTCGGCCAGCTCCGGCTCGAGCCGGTAGAGCGCCTCGGACACCCGGCTCAGCTGATCGGAGTGCCACGCGGGTGGGACCACGGCGCGCACCCGTCGGTCGAAGGCGACCAAGCCGCAGCGGTCGCCCAGCCGGGTGGACACAGCGGTCAGCATCAGCGCAGCGTCCATGGCGTGCTCGACCCGGGGCACCTCGGCCACCCGGCCCGCCATGATCCGACCGTTGTCGAGCACCACCACGACGCTCTGGTTGCGCTCCGCCCGGTAGGTGCGCACGATCGGCTTGCCCGCCCGGGCCGTCGCGGTCCAGTCGATGCGACGGAACTCGTCGTCGGGGCCGTACTCGCGGAGCTGCTCGAACTCGGTCCCCCCGCCCAGACCGCGAGCCGATCGCAGTCCCACCTCCAGGATGCGGGCCCGCCGGATCCGGATCTCGGCCTCCTCCCGCGACGGGAACGCAGGATGGACCCGCAGGACGGTCGCCAGGGGCACCGACCGCTGCCGGGCCCCCAGGCCGAGCCGGCCCTCGATGCGGATCGTGAGCCGGTCGAGCTCGAAGCGACCGCGACGCGTCGGGCGGATGCGGGTGGAGACGCGGACGACGTCGCCGGCGGGGATCGACACGTCGAAGCGTCGGGCCCCGGCGCCGAGCGACGGGGCCAGCTCGTCGGCGACGGTCACCTTCAGCCGTCTCCGGGCCTCGGAGCGCAGCACCCACGTCACCTGTCCCTCCCGGCCGACCTCGAGCACCGGGGGGTGGCGTCGTTCGAGGACGAGCTGGCCCGGGCGGGTCCCGATCCCGGCGTCGAGGAGCGCCAGCACGACGAGCACCCCGGTGACCGCCGCGACCGCGGCCCACACCGGGAGGTCCTCGGCGCGTCCGGTCAGCGGGAACGCCAGCAGGGCCGCGGCGACGGCCACGGCGAGGAGCGCCAGCCGACGGGTGGGCAGCAGGTTCATGCGGGAGCGGCGGCGCGTTCGCTCAGCGAGGGGCGGGGACGGTGGCCAGGATGCTGTCGAGCAGTCCGTCGGCGGTGACGCCGTCCAGCTCGAGCTCGGGCCGCACGATCAACCGGTGGCGCAGGGTCGGCTTGGCGACGGCCTTGACCTCGTCGGGGGTGACGAAGCTGCGACCCGACAGCCACGCCCACGCCTTGGATGCGTGCAGCAGCGCGGCCGCGCCGCGGGGCGACACGCCGAGCTCGACCGACGGCGAGTCGCGGGTCGCCCGGCAGACGGCGACGATGTACTGCTGCACCGTGGGCTGCACGTCGACCAGCTCGACCTGCTCCCTGGCCCGGAGCAGATCGGTGGCGGTGGCGACCGGGCGGACCCCGGCCGCGACCACGTCGTGGGGGTCGAGGCCCCGATGGTGGCGGGCCAGGATCTCGGCCTCCTGCTCGAAGGTCGGGTAGCCGACCAGCAGCTTGAACATGAACCGGTCGAGCTGGGCCTCGGGCAGCGGATAGGTGCCTTCGTGCTCGACCGGGTTCTCGGTGGCGATCACCACGAACGGGTCCGGCAGCGCTCGGGCGACGCCCTCGGCGGTCACCTGCCGCTCCTCCATGGCTTCGAGCAGGGCGCTCTGGGTCTTGGGTGGCGTCCGGTTGATCTCGTCGGCCAGGAACAGGTTGGTGAAGATCGGGCCCTGCCGGAACCGCATCCCCTCCGCGGACCCCCGATCGAGGACGAGCTGGCCGGTGACGTCGGACGGCATGAGGTCCGGGGTGAACTGGACCCTCCCGAACTCGAGGTCGAGGGCTCTGGCCAGGGTCTTGACCAGGAGGGTCTTGGCCACCCCGGGCACGCCCTCGAGCAGCACGTGGCCTCGGACCAGAAGGGCCGCGATCAGACCCGACAGCGTCCCCTCCTGGCCGACGACCACCTTGCCGATCTCGTCGCGCAGCGCCACGATCGGCACCCGCGGATCGGGGTACGGCGGCGGGGGCGATGCGGGTGGCGGGTACCCCTGGGGGTCATGGCCCGCGGTGTGGTCACCTGGGTGGGACATGGTTCTCGAGGACCTCCTGACGGATGTCGGACAACGACGACGCCAGACGCACCAGCGCCTCGGCGGAAGGGACGGGGCCGTCACCGAGCACCGCGGCGACGGCGTCGACGTCTCGGCCGGACCGGGTCGACACGACCCGGACGAGGCTCTCGGGCGGCGCATCGAGCGGGACGCCCAGCCCACGCGCCAGGTCCCGTCGGGCATCGGCGCGCAGCACGTCCGCGGCGCGCTGCGCGCTGCCCTTGCGCCGCATCAGGTCGCCGACGGCGACGACCAGCTCGGACCCGGCGATCTCGACCGGCATCCTCTCGACCACCACCGGTCCGAGCCGCCGGGAGCGCCACCACGCGTAGAGCAGGAACGCGGCCACCAGCTGCACCAGCGCCAGCTTCACCCCGGTGGGCAGGAGCTCGATCGGATTGCGGGTGCCGTCGGGAGCGACACCCGCGGTCGGCACCGCGTCGACGAAGGTGACCGACGTGCCCTCGGTCGCTCCCGCGCCGGTCGGTCCGAGCAGCCGCAGCGCGACGGCCGCGTTGTCGAGGGGTTCGCCGCCGTCCTCCTTGTCGGGCTGGAGTCGGGCGTTCGCCCACAGGTACGGCGAGCTCAGGGTGATGAGCGTCCCGGCCCCGTGCTCCTCCTCCAGAACGTGGGCTCCGCGGATGTCGCCGTAACAGCCCCGTGCCTCCGCGCCGGCGTCCCCGGCGGGGACGGGTGTCCCGAACGCGGTGTCGATCGGCCCGAGCCCGTCGAGTCGGCCGATGTCGCAGGCCCCCTGACGGGTCGGATCAGCGGGGGTGTCGGCGAGGATCCGGGCCGGGACGGCTGGCACCCCGCCATCGACGCCCGGGTCGGGTTCGTCGGGGTCAGACCCACCGGGGTCGTCGAACCCGGATCGTCGGGGGGCACCGAGCACCACGGTCGCGCCCGCCTGGGCCGATTCGAGGGCGGCCCGGTACTCGACCGCGGTGAGCAGGTCGGGGTCCGGCACCACCATGACCGAACCGGCCGGCACCGGGTCCGTCCCGAGGTGAACCGGCGCGGTCGAGTCGACCTCCGCACCCCGATCGCGCAGCAGGAGAGCCAGGGCGCGGTAGCCGTCCGGTGCCGACGACGCGGGGTCGAACGCCACGACGACCTCCTGGCGGGAGGTGACGACCACGAGAGCGACCACGACCACGGCCAGGACCGCACCCCCGATCCAGGTGATCGCTCCGCCGCTGCGCCCCGCGGCCGCCGACGCCGTCACGCTCCCTCCCCGTCAGAGCCGACCGGAGCGGCGAGGACCCGCCCGGCGGCCGTTCGGAAGCGGGCGTTCTCCTCCGCGTCGGTCGGGACGTCCGCGTACCAGGCCAACTCGAACAGGAGGCAGCAGGTGTCGAACTCGTCGACCGCGTCCGGGGTGGTGGCGGCCAGGTCGCCGCGCAGCTCGCCGGTCGTGCGGCCGGGTACGTCGGGGAGCTGGCGCCGGTCGACCAGGACCCGGACCAGGTGCCGGTAGCGGGCCCGCAGCGCCTCCTTCCAGCGACCCTGGGACTCGAGGCGCTCGGCATCGGAGCGCCACTCGTCGGCCCGGCGCCGGTGTTCGACCTCGGTCGGGCTGAGGGGCTCCTCGTCCTCGCCGCGCTCGCGACGGCTGCGGTTGGCGATGACCCAGACCGCCACCACGACCAGCGCCGCGACCGCGGCGATCATGATCAGCCAACCGAAGAGCGTGCCGATGCCGCCGCCGAAGGACCCCCCGGCCGCGGTCTCGGCGGGCGCGAACAGCTTGGAGAGCTGTTCGCCGATCCACTCGGAGATCCGTTCGAGCACGGACGGCGAGTAGTCGAACTCGGGCCGCGCCATGACGTCGCGCACCGCGGCGCGAGCCTGCTCGGAAGAGACCGGGACGTCGGGGTCCGAGCCCTGGGCACCGGCGGCCGTCGGCACCGCGGCCACCACGACGATCGTGGCGAGGACGGCGACGAGGATCCTGATCGACGCCGGGACCCGCTCACGCGACCAGCGCACGGGCCTCCTGTCGACGCAGCAGGTCGAAGCCCTCGGCCCGACAGCGCAGATCGATGTACGCCCGTGCCGCGATGCAGGCGATCAACGGCAACGTGATCAGACGCGTGAGCGACCCGGCCTGCTCGACGACCAGCATCCAGCCCTCGGGCAGGCCGAGCATCGAGATCAGCGCCGCGGGACCCAGGGCGAGCGCCACCCGGACCACCGACGCGATCACGAACCCGCCCACGCAGATGACCAGTGCGTTGCCGTACGCGCTGCGGGTCAGACGGAGGCTGCGGCCGAGCGTCGCCCACGGTCCGCTCCGCTCCACCGCCGCGATCGGGGCGGCGATGAACAGCAGGGCGTCGACCAGGAAGAAGCCGACCCCGCCGGCGCACGCCGCGACGAACCGGGCGGTCCCGGCGACCAGCACCACGACCGGCACCACCCATGCCCGACGCGCCACGGCTCTGACGACGGTCCCGAAGGTCTCGTCACGTCCATCGAGCCACCCGTCGACGAGGACCCCGACCGCCATCCCGAGCAGGAACAGCCCGATCGCCTGGAGGGCCAGCACGGTGAGCGTCGACCAGAACGGCAACGAGGATCCGGTGTCGAGGAGTTGGAGCTGCGGCAGGTCCTCGGCGGTGGACGGGGTCCCGAACCGCAGCGCCATCACCAGGTCGAGCGCCTGGGCGGGGACGACCACGACCGCGGTCAGGGCCAGCAGTCGACCGAAGCGGAACCGCAGCAGGGCGAACGCCGAGTCGAGCACGGCGCCCGGACCGATCACGCCCAGCTGGCGCAACGGGTTGCCGTCGAGCGCCGAGGCCGGGTCATCGGCCGCGTCGCGAGGTCCGCCGCGCCGCGGGCGCTCGGCCCGGGCGTCACCGCGGGCGACCGCCACGCCGGCCGACGGGCCCAGCGCCGTCGGCGACGACCCCGCAGCGCTCGGGGGTGTCGCCGGGCGGTCCGGTGCCACCCACTGCGCTCCCGCTCCGGTCCCCTCCGACATCGGGCCATTCTTGCCGACCCGGACCGTCGCACCGACCCTGACCGGTGCCGGGCTTGGCAGACTCACCCCGTGGACCCGGCCGCCGACGACCGCTTCGATCCCGCCACCTACGGGCGGAGCTTCGCTGACGTGTACGACGCCTGGTACCCCGCGGACGAGGTCACCGGGGCGACCGTCGCCCACGTCGCCGCGCTGGCCGGACCGGGAGGTTCGGTGCTCGAGCTCGGGGTCGGCACCGGTCGCCTGGCGCTGCCGCTGGCCGAGCGCGGCCTGTCGGTGACCGGCCTGGACGCGTCTCCCGACATGTTGGATCGCCTCGCCGCCAAGGATCCCGACGGTCGAGTGCGGGCGGTCGTGGGTGACGTCGCGCGACCCGACGGAAACGGTGCGGTCGGGTGTCCCCCGTGGCCCGACGGCCCGTTCGACGTGGTGCTCGCGGCCGGGAACCTGCTGTGCAACGTCGTCGACCCCGGCGCCCAGGCCGCTGCGGTGGCGGGCGCGGCGGCCCGCCTGCGTCCCGGCGGGCACCTGGTCATCGAGGCGTTCGTCCCCGCCCCGCTCGCCGCCGGTCCCCGGCTCAGCGCCCGCGAGGTCCGCGCCGATGCGGTGGTGCTCATCGCCACCGACGCCGATCCCGACACCGGCGTGGTGCTCGGGAACCACGTCGAGTTGCGCGACGGGGAACCGGTCCGGCTGCGACCGTGGCGGATCCGTGTCGTCGCCCCGGCCGAGCTCGACTCGTGGGCCGTCGCCGCGGGCCTGGAGCTGGTGCAGCGGTGCGACCGCTGGGGCGCCGACGGCCCGGAGTCGGACGGGACGGTGTCGCTCTACCGTCGCCCCTGAACCCGACCCGGGCTCAGTACCACCCGCCCACGGCCAGGACACCGGCCGCGACGACGGCGAGCGCTCCCAGGCCGAGAGCGGTCAGGGCCAGGAAGGCGTGGCGGATGCCGACGGTGGTCTCGGGCGTCTGCCGCGGCACGACGATCAGCCCGGCCGCCGCTCCGGCGAGCAACCCACCGACGTGACCGCCGACGGAGATGCCGGGGATGGCGAAGGTGAGGACCAGATTGATCAGGACCAGGCCGCCCAGCCCGGTGCGCCAGGGGTTCTGACGGGCCCTCAGCTGCAGGACCACCAGGGCACCCATCAGTCCGAACACGGCCCCGGAGGCGCCGAGGGTCGGGTCGTTGGGCGACATCAGCATCACGCCCAGCGCCCCGCCGAGCAGCGACACGGCGTACAGGAGGCCGAAGCTCAGGTGGCCGAGCACCGGTTCGAGCTCCTTGGCCAGCAGCCACAGCAGCACCATGTTCATGAGCAGGTGCAGCGGCGTGGCGTGCATGAAGCCGCCGGTGACCAGGCGCCACCACTCTCCCGCCGCGACCGCCGGGCCGAAGGTGACCAGGTGCTCGTAGACGGCCCCGCGGGCGCTGGTCGACCCTCCGACCACCACCGTCAGGGCATAGAGGGCGACGTTGAGAGCGACGAGCACCTTTCCGACGACCACATCGGCCCCACCGCCGCCGAACGCGGCGCGACCCGACACCACCTTCTGCGGGCGGGCGTGGGTGCACTCCGGGCACTGGTAGCCGACCGATGCCGGGACCATGCACTGCACGCAGATCGGCCGACCGCAACGCTGGCAGCCCACCCCACCGGCCCGGTCCGGGTGGCGGTAGCAGACGGTCAGCCGGGGCGGCTCCGCCGTCGGCGGTCCGGGCGCGTCGGTCACGAGGTCAACCTATCGGCCGGATTCTGAGGTCGGGAAAGCGACAAGGTGTGTCGCTGAGCACCCCTATATCGACAGGGCGACGACGGCGAGTGGGGGCAGGGTCAGGCGCAGCGAGAACGGCTGGCCCTGCCAGGGCGTGTCGACATCGGCGGCGAGCACCGCTCCGCCGTCGGGGACCAGCTCGTGGCCGCTGCCGCCGTAGCGCCGGGCGTCGGTGTCGAGCAGCACCCGCCAGTCGCCCTCGAACGGCACGCCCAACCGGTACCCCGGTCGCGGAACCGGGGTCAGGTTGGCCACCACCACGACGACCTCGGCCGGGGCGGGCTGTCCTGCTGCGGGGTCGCGGCTCGGGTGGCCGTCGGGGATCCGTCGCCCGAACGCGAACACCGAGTGGTCGCGGTCGTCCGCGTCGAGCCACCAGAAGTTGCCGTCGAGGTCGTCGTCGCCGGCCCACAGCGCCGGGGTGTCCGCCTGGAGCCGGTTGAGGTCGCCGACCAGGGTGCGCACGCCCAGGTGCGCCGGGTGCTGCAGCAGCCACCAGTCGAGCTCACGGTCGTGGGACCACTCCTGCTCCTGGGCCAGCTCACCGCCCATGAACAGCAGCTGGCGCCCCGGGTGCACCCACTGCCAGGCGAGCAGGGCCCGCAGGTTGGCGAACCGCTGCCACTCGTCGCCGGGCATCTTGGCGAGCAGCGACCCCTTGCCGTGGACGACCTCGTCGTGGCTGAGCGGCAGGATCCACCGCTCGTGACCGGCGTACACCATCGGGAAGGTGAGCTCGTGGTGGTGATGGGAGCGGTGGACCGGGTCGTGGCGGAAGTAGCCGGTCGAGTCGTGCATCCACCCCAGGTTCCACTTGCGGTCGAAACCCAGGCCGTCCCACGCGGTCGGGGCGGTCACCCCCGGCCACGACGTGGACTCCTCGGCCACGACCAGCGCTCCGGGGTGCTCGTCGTGGACCACGTCGGTCAGCTCGCGCACGAACGCCAGAGCATCGAGGTCCTCGCGGCCGCCGTGCTCGTTGGGCAACCACTCGCCGGCTCGCCGCGAGTAGTCGAGGTAGAGCATCGAAGCCACCGCGTCGACCCGCAGACCGTCGACGCGGAACTCCTCCAACCAGTAGAGGGCGTTGGCCACCAGGAAGTTCCGGACCTCGAGCCGGCCGTGGTTGAACACCAGCGTCCCCCAGTCGGGGTGCTCACCCCGTCGGGGGTCCGCGTGCTCGTACAGCGCGGTGCCGTCGAAGCGGGCCAGGGCGAACTCGTCGCGGGGGAAGTGCGCCGGCACCCAGTCGACGATCACGCCCAGGCCCCGGTCGTGGCACGTGTCGATCAGGTGGCGGAGGTCGTCGGGACTCCCCAGACGGGCGTCGGGGGCGTAGTAGCCGCTGACCTGGTAGCCCCAGGAGCCACCGAACGGGTGAGTGGCCACCGGCAGCAGTTCGACGTGGGTGAAGCCCAGCTCGACCGCCCAGTCCGCCAGCGGTCCGGCCAGCTGACGTGCGGTGTGGGAGCTCCCGTCGGGGTGTCGACGCCACGACCCCAGGTGCACCTCGTAGACCGACAGGCGGCCGTCGTTGCGCTCGGCCCGGGCCCGACGCCACGAGTCCGCCGGTTCGCTCCACGGAGATGCCACACCCAACGAGCGGGCCACCGCTCCATCGGCGGCGATCACCGAGGCGTTGCGGGGCGGCACCTCGGCCTGGCGGGCCAGCGGATCGGCGCGCAGCGTCACCCGGCCGTCGGCCCCGGCCACCTCGAACTTGTAGGTGTGACCCACCCCGGCGCGGGGCTCGACACCCCACCAGATGCCGCTCGAGGCGATCGGCGCCAGGTCGAGGGCATCGCCGTCGGCGTCGGACCAGTGCTCCCAGTCCCCGACCACCCGGACCCGATCGGCGTTGGGGGCCCACACCGCGAAGGTCGCGCCTCCACCGGGGAGGGCGTGGGCGCCGAGCAGCTCCCACAGCCGGCGGTGGCGGCCCTCGTTGAAAAGGTAGAGATCGACGTCGCCCGGCGGCGCCGGGTCCGGGCCGGGGGCGGCGTTCACGCGGGCTCGTCCGACTCGTCGGGCGGCGCGCCCGGCAGCTCGTCGTCGTAGTCGAGCAGCCGTTCGACGGCCCGGATCGGCAGGTCGACCAGATCGGGACGGTGGGCGAGCTCGTAGGCGACCTCGTAGACCGCCTTGTCCATCTCGAACACGCTGAGCAGCGCGTCCCGCGACGCCCGGGCCTGCGGCAGGAGCCGGTGCACGTCGTCGACGTCCGCGTAGCCCGACAGGAACGTGTTGACCGCCCGTTCCGCCCAGGCATCCGCGAGCAGCCGCAGCTCCCGGTCCGGCGACTCCATCTCCCGCAGCGCCATGCCCGCCGCGTAGTGGAACGACCGGGTCATGCCCGCCACGTCGCGCAGCGGCGAGCTCGGACGACGACGCTCCTCGACCGGCCGGTCAGGTTCGCCCTCGAAGTCGAGCACCATCCAGCTCCGGGCCAGTCGCAGGACCTGCCCCAGGTGCAGGTCGCCGTGGATGCGGATGGCGCGGCCGAGGTCGTCCGCGGTGGAGAGCCGCTGGTACACCTCCTCGATCCGCTGGGTCTCGAGGTGACCCGACGCGACCCGGTGCAGCTGTGCGGTCATGTCGGCGGCCCAGGCCGCCCCGTCGGCGGATTCGGAACCGAACGCCTCGGCCAGAGCCACGTGGAGGGCCGCGACGTCGCGTCCGAGCTGGTAGGCCTCCTTGGCGAAGTCCAGCTTGCAGTCCCGGGGCGGGCGACGGCGGTTGAACATCTCCCGCAGCGACGCCGTGGCCAACTCGACGCCGTCGCCGCGGCTGCGCTCGTAGCGGCGGGTGACGGCGAAGTCGGTGTTGCTGCGCCGCCACACCGCGACGGGCACCGGCACCGCGCCGAAGCCGATCCGGCCGAGCGCCTCGGTCACCTCGACATCGGGGTTGGGGCCGGGCTGCACACGCCGGAACACCTTGAGGATGTAGCGCTCGTCGAACACCAGCGACGTGTTGGACTGCTCGCCGGCCTGGGCCCGGACCGTCCGGACGTCGAGTCCGGGGGCCACGATCGAGCAGAACCGCAGGGCCAGCTCCTCGTCGGCCAGGGCGTCGAAGAGGTGCGCCTCGCCCCGGGGGGTCTCGAGCCGTCCGACGTGGGCGACGTCG
>WBZP01001044.1_pt2 | contig 11866 bp, 10 predicted proteins | sample 5204301 | NCBI WGS metagenome assembly WBZP01 (sample SAMN12412401, study PRJNA552823) | activated sludge metagenome | isolation source: activated sludge from nitrification reactor of wastewater treatment plant... | place: USA: Pennsylvania | collected 2017
CACACCGTGCTCGTGCTCGCAGGTGCGGCGGTGGTGTCGCGGCGGCTCAGCTCCAGCGCACCGTCTGGGTCGACCGCCACCGGTCGAGCAACGCCGCGCCCGCGCCGCTGAGCTGCACGTCGCCGCCAGCGTCGGTGATCACCCAATGGCGCGCAATCAGTTGCGCGGCAACTGAACCAACATTCTCAATGGTAATCGTGTAGGCGAAAACGTAGTTGTCGTTTGCCGGGTCCGACTGTTCGACGACATATTGTGGGACCGCGCTGACGGCGATTTCGTACTTCTTGATTCCTGTCATGTCTGCTCGTTGTTGGACGATCGAAATGCGCATTGCACATCAAACCAGGAATGCTGGCAAGCGTGCTGGGCGAAGGTGAGGTTTTCTCGCGGCCGGCCGAGGCGACTGTGCGCAAGTCCGCATCGTTCCATATTCAATAGCTTAATGAATCATAAACGCGTTGACCGCCGAGAATTTCAACGCTGACCTGATTCGGCGCGCAAATGGCGATCTCCCCCGGACCTGCAAGCCAGCCCTGGCGCACGCAATACTGCCGTGGACCAGGATCAGATCTGACGCGTATCCGCCGCTGGTCAACGACGATTTCCGTAGGGCCGAGCAGGCCAGGGACTTGGACCTGGCGATCATGGGCGAGATCGAGTTCGAGGTACAGCTCGCCATTGCGTCTGATGACCGCTCTTTCGCCAACTCCTGTGGGCCAAGCTGCGGCCGTCGACAGCGCACACGCGGTGGTAGCGGTCAGAATGCACAGCCAATCGCCAGGCCGGCACAGACTCATCCAGTCGGTCACGGCTTTGCCTGCGCGTTGCTTATCGCCGGCAATTCACGGTGACGGACGAGGACGCGCGCGCAGTCGCGAAATGCGTTGCCCAGCCATTCGGCAAAATAGACCGAGCGATGCTGGCCGCCAGTGCACCCTATGCCGATTGTCAAATAATTGCGGCTATCGCGCACGTAGCTGGGCAACCATGTTCGTATGAAGGAGGCAATGTCGCCGCGCATGCGCAGGACCTCCGGCTCGCTTTCAAGAAACTGGATGACGGGTTGATCGAGTCCGGTCAGTGGCCGCAGGGACCAGTCGTAATGCGGATTCGGCAGGCATCGGACGTCGAAAATAAGATCGGCATCAAGGGGCGCACCGTTCTTGAAACCGAACGACTGGAAGAGCAAGGTCAAGCCATGATCCTGATCTGCGAAGTGGTTGATGCCGACAAACTGGCGAATCCATTCGCGCAAGACGCCTGCCTTCAGCGCCGTGGTATCCATGTGGTGGCCAAGGGCAGACAAGCCCGCAAGACGGACCCGTTCTTCGGCGATCGCTTCAACCAGTGTCAGCGTGTCACTGGCGAGAGGATGCCGGCGACGCGTTTCGGAGTAACGCTTGATCAATGTCGAATCTTGCGCGTCGAGAAACAGAAACTGCAGATCGAGATCGTTGGCGCGTAGCGCGTCGAGCTGCAGGGGAAGCATGGCAACGCTGTCGCCCCCGCGAATGTCGATGACGACGCCAACCTTGTTGTAACCCTGCAGCTCAAGCTGCCCGACAAGCTGCTGCAACAGCTGCGAAGGCAGGTTGTCGACACAATAGTAATTGGCGTCTTCCAGCACTTTAAGGGCAACCGACTTGCCCGATCCGGAGAGGCCGCTGATGAGAACGAGATGCATATCGCTCAGCATAATCGAAGCACGGCTTCCCGAGCAAGCTGTGATGACCTAGACTGGGAACTTTGATGACCAAGGGCTGGCATGGACCCCGCGCAAATCACTTTTCTTCCCGATCTGGTCGCGCTCAGGCGTGATATCCACGCTCATCCGGAGCTTGCCTTCACCGAGACGCGCACAGCCGGGCTGGTGGCGAACGAGTTGGCTCGCTACGGAGTGGAGGTTCATTGCGGTCTGGCGCGAACCGGGGTCATTGGTGTTCTGCGCAAGGGTAACAGCAGGCGAGCGATAGGGCTGCGTGCCGACATGGATGCGCTCCCCCTGCAGGAAGAGAATGTCTTTGCCCACTGTTCACGCAAGCCTGGATTGATGCATGCGTGCGGGCACGACGGTCATACGGCGATGCTCCTTGGTGCGGCGCGTTATCTCGCCGAGCAGAGGAGCGCGGCAGACTTCGACGGCAGCGTATACTTCATTTTCCAGCCCGCCGAGGAATCCGAAGGCGGGGCTCAGGCGATGGTCGCGGAAGGGTTGTTCGAGAAGTTTCCCATGGACGCGGTTTTTGGGCTGCACAATTGGCCGGGTATTCCGGTTGGTGAAATGGCGGTCGTCACGGGCGCGGTAATGGCTGGTACGTGCGCCTTTGAAATCGAGGTCCAAGGCTGCGGCTGCCACGCCGCGATGCCACATCAAGGCGTTGATACGCTGCTTGTTGCCAGCCACTTGGTCATCGCGCTGCAAAGCATCGTTGCCCGAAACGTCCACCCGTGCGAGTCGGCGGTGCTCAGCGTCACACAAGTGCACGGTGGCCAGGCCTTGAACGTCATTCCCAGCGCCGTGGTCTTGCGCGGCACCATTCGCACGTTCAATGCACAGACGCAGGATCTGGTCGAACGACTCGTCAAGCAACAGTGCGATGGCATCGCGCGGGCCTTCGGAGCGCGCATTTCCGCCCACTTTGACCATCGCTATCCGCCAACCGTCAACACTTCTCACGCGAGCGACATATGTCGGCAGGTGGCGAGCAAGTTGCTTGGCGAGGACAAGGTCAGACCGAACGAGTTGCCGTCCATGGGCGCCGAGGACTTCTCCTACATGCTGCGCGAGAAACCAGGGTGCTACGTCTGGCTGGGGAACGGGCCAGGCATCGGTGGCTGCACGCTGCACAACCCGCGCTACGATTTCAATGACCAGATTCTGTCCATCGGCATCGCTTACTGGATCAATCTCGTGCAGACGCTGCTGCCCAACGCACCAGATGCGCACTGAAGCGCAGGCGGCCGAGCGCAGTTGAGCCGTAGGCGAGCTTTTTTGTTACACTCGCCGGGTTTGCCCCGTGCTTATGCGGAGCGAGCGCCACCGACTACGGCGGCAGTCTTCGTGGGCGCGGCAAAAAATGGCGGGGAGCGCCTGGTGCAGTGGTCAGACGCCCCCCGAGTTCGGGCCAGGGCCGGAACTCCAGAGACCATAAAAGGAGAACAGCGTGCGTAGCTTAGGAACTAGTGCTTACAAAGAGCTTACGACAAAGGTCAGACTGCTGACGACGAGTAATGCGCATTCTGCTCGCTGAAGACGACAGGATCATTGCCGACGGGCTCTGCCGGTCGTTGCGCCAGGCTGGCTACGCGATCGATTGCGCCGAGAACGGTCTCGCCGCCGATACGGCTTTGTTGACCAATGCTTATGATCTGGTAATTCTCGATTTGGGCTTGCCACGGCTGTCCGGGCTGGATGTGCTGCGCCGCCTGCGGGCGCGCAACTCGACTACGCCGGTACTCATCCTGACTGCCCTCGACGGTGTTGACGACCGTGTCAGAGGGCTTGATCTGGGTGCCGACGACTACATGGCCAAGCCTTTCGAACTGGCTGAGCTGGAAGCTCGCGTGCGGGCGCTCAGCCGCCGTTCGTCGGGCACGGCGGCGCTCATCCAGTGCGGTTCATTGACTTTTGATCAGAATGATCGCTCTGCCCTGGTTAACGGCGAAATGCTCGATCTTTCGGCGCGTGAACTCGGTCTGCTGGAGATTCTCCTCTTGCGCGCGAGACGCCTGGTGAGCAAGGACCAGTTGGTTGATCACCTCTGTGGGTGGGGGGAAGAAGTGAGTCACAACGCGATAGAGGTCTACGTTCACCGGCTGCGCCGGAAGCTGGAATCGACCGGGGTCAATATCATTACGGTACGCGGACTCGGATACTATCTTGAGAAGCCTGCGGAAGAGAGAAGGCCCTGACGCCGAGCGCTCGCTGTTTGGCGAGATCCTGGATTGGATGCTCGCGCCGTTGCTTTTTGTCTGGCCGATCAGCATTGCCTTCACGCACTACTTCGCCAACGCAGTCGCCGGCTTCCCTTACGACCAGTCGCTGCGCGAACGGACCGCGGCGCTCGCGCGACAAGTCAGCTTCGACGACGGTCGGCCGCAGCTGCGCGCGCCGACCACAGTACAAGGCTTCTTGCGCTCTGACGAGATCGACAACGTCTATTTCCACCTGCTTGACAGCGGGGACAAGTTGCTCGCCGGGGACCCTGAGCTGCCGACCCCGTCGGCACGGCGCGAATTGCGAATTCGTGACGGTGGCGAGGTGTCTTTTCGCGATGACGAGTACCGCGGTCAAACGCTGCGCATAGCATACTTGTACCTGTCTACCCCCGATGCGCCGGTAGACCGCCGGATTCTGGTCGAGGTGGGTGAGACGACCGAAAAGCGCTCCCAGTTGGCCAACAAGATCATGGCCAGCGTGATTCTGCCGCAATTGGTGATTATTCCGCTCGCTGTCGTGCTCGTCTGGTTTGGTCTGTCGCAGGGCTTGAGACCATTGACGCGCCTGCGTGACCGAATAGAAGCGCGCCGCGAGGCGGATCTCTCTCCCATTGCCCTGCGCCGGGTCCCCGAAGAGCTGCGGCCGCTTACTGAGGCCTTCAACTCAATGCTGAGCAGAATGCAACGCAATGTTGATGCGCAGAGACGCTTCATCGCCGACGCGGCGCATCAGATGCGCACGCCATTGACCGGTCTGAAGACGCAGGCGCAGTTGGCGATTCGGGAACACGATCCGGCCGAACTTCGGCACGCGCTGCAACTCATCCTGCTTGGCGTCGACCGCGCTTCCCACCTGGTTGACCAATTGCTGGCGCTTGCCCGCGCCGAGGCCAGTGGCGGAGCCCAACAGCCGCTGCTGCCGCTCGACATCGATCAGTTGCTGCGTGAAAGTGTTGAAACCTGGGTTGTGCGCGCTTTGGACAAGAGCATCGATCTGGGTTACGAACCCGCAGGCGAGGTGCTCATCGAGGGTCATGCGTTCCTCTTGCGCGAGATGATCAACAACTTGCTGGACAACGCGCTGCGTCATACGCCCATCGGAGGGTGCGTGACGGCAAGGATCGTCGCGCAGGGTGACTTTGCCCTGCTTGAAATTGAAGATAGCGGAACCGGCATATCGGACGAGGACGCGCTCAAGGTTTTTGATCGCTTTTACCGCGCCGAAGGTTCCGATGGCGAAGGCAGCGGACTGGGACTCGCCATCGTCAGAGAGATCGCCGAGCTGCATAGGGCGGCCGCCAGTTTGCGGCCGAACACGCGCAGCGTCGGCGACAAGCAGGCGATCGGTTGCACCGCACGCATCGTTTTCCCCATTTATTGTCGGCCAACACTGCGGACCGTGCGGGTCGACCCGGTACAGACCGGTTTTGCCTGAGGCTGGCCGCTCCTGACCCCGGCTGATGAGCTGCACGCCGGCTGGCGCATTCTCCCCGCTGTTGCCTGCCGGCCTGTCTGCGCGAAAACCCTGTCAGGCAAGGCTCAGCCAAGCTTTTTCAGATAGGCCGGAGCGTATTCAAGAACGAACGCCCAGAAGGCGGCAAGAGCGGGGGTCAGGTGCTTGCTCTTGTGGCGTACGAGATGCCAGCGGCGCATCACCGGAGTACCCTCGACTCTCAGGATGTGGAGGCGCTTGCTGCTCAGTTCGAGGCCGAGTGTGTGCTGCGAGATGAAGGTGATCCCGAGTCCGGCGACGACCGCCTGCTTGATCGCCTCATTGCTGCTCATTTCCATGCCGATGCGAGGATTGATGGAATGATCGTGAAAGAACTCCTCCATGGCCGAACGTGTTCCCGAACCCGTCTCGCGGACGATCAGCGTCTCGCCGGCCAGATCCTCAACGGCCACGGTCTGCTGCGCGCCGGTCAAGGGATGATCGGCACCGGCGACGATAACCAACGGATGCGGCGCGAAGGCAATCGCTGTCGCATCGAGTTCAGCCGGCGGGCGGCCCATGATTGCCAGGTCCACCTCATTGCCGGCGAGCAGCCGATTCACCGTCGCACGGTTGTCGATCAGCAGGCTGATGCGCACTTCGGGCTGCCGCCGGCGAAACTCGGCCAACAGGCCGGGAGCGAAATATTCCGCAGTACTGGCAACCGCCACTGCAATTCTGCCGCCCTTCAATCCCTTCAAGGCGAGCAAGGCCTCGTCCGTCTCTTTCAGCAATTGCAGAATCTTTCGCGCGCGGTCGAGCAGGATTTCTCCGGCTTCGGTCAGAAAGACCCGCTTCCCGATACGTTCGAACAGTGCAGTGCCGCTGACCTCTTCCAGTTGCTTGATTTGCAGGGAAATCGCAGCATGTGTCAGATGCAGCTTCTCGGCCGCTCGGGCAAACGAGAGGTGACTGGCAGCGACCGAAAAGATCTGCAGCTGGCGGATCGTGGCATTTCTCATGTGTTAGCTTTTATTAAATGAAATAGACAATATGTTTAACTAGCGTTTTTGTTTCAGATCGCTAGAATCTGTCTTGACCCGACATTAACGACGGTGTGTTCAGGAGTATTGCCATGCTGTGCGGACGAACCAACGTAAACAAGTTTCTGATTGAAGAGCAGCGCCGCAATCCGACACTGATCGGTGATTTCTCCATGCTCATCAGCGACATCGTACGTTCGTGCAAGGCAATTGCACAGGGCGTTTCACGTGGCTCACTGGCCGGCGTTCTTGGCGATGCCGGCAAGGAGAACGTCCAGGGCGAGGCTCAGAAGAAACTCGACGTGCTGGCCAACCAAGCGTTTCTTCACCACTGCGAGTGGGGCGGCCATCTGGCGGCCCTGGCTTCGGAGGAAATGGAGGACATCTACCCGATTCCGGCCGAGCATCCGCGGGGCAAGTTCTTGCTGCTCTTCGACCCGCTCGATGGCTCGTCGAATATCGACGTCAACCTTTCGGTCGGCAGCATCTTCTCGGTCCTGCTTTGCCCGGATAGCGGTCGCGCTGACGGGCCGACGACGGCGGAGTTCCTGCAACCTGGATCGCGTCAGGTCGCTGCTGGCTATGCGCTTTACGGGCCATCGACGATGCTCGTTCTGACGGTGGGCAGCGGTACGCACGGCTTTACGCTCGATCGCGATATTGGCGAGTTTCTGTTGACCCATCCCAACTTGGCGATTGCCCCGGAGACGCGCGAGTTTGCCATCAACGCATCGAACGAGCGCTTTTGGGAGCCGCCCATTCAGCGCTACGTGACCGAGTGCCTGGCCGGCAAGTCGGGTGTTCGCGGCAAGGATTTCAACATGCGATGGGTTGCCTCGCTGGTTGCCGAAGTCCATCGGATTCTGATGCGCGGCGGCGTCTTCATGTACCCACGCGACAGCAAGGATATGAGCAAACCCGGTCGACTGCGCCTGATGTACGAAGCCAGTCCCATGGCGATGATCGTCGCACAGGCAGGTGGTCTGGCCTCCACGGGTAACGAGCGCCTTCTCGATATCTGTCCGCGCAGTCTGCATCAGCGCGTACCGGTGATTCTCGGTTCGCGCCTGGAAGTCGAGCGTATCGAGCGCTACCATCGCGAGCATGAGACTGGTGAAGACGAGCCGTTCAAGTCACCTCTTTTTTCCACGCGGACTCTCTTTCGAGACGACTGAGCCTGTCGGTTCGCCCGCAGGAATCCTCTCACGTCAAGGAGATTCATAAGATGTCAATCAAGAACCCTGTCATCGCCGTCACCGGTTCGTCAGGTGCCGGCACAACGTCGGTCACCCGAGCCTTCCAGCACATCTTCCGGCGCGAGAACCTCAATGCCGCAATCATCGAAGGCGACAGTTTTCACCGCTACGATCGGCACGGCATGCGTACCAAGATAGCCGAGCACGCTCTTGCCGGCAACCACCATTTCAGCCACTTCGGACCCGAAGCGAACCTTCTCGAAGAACTTGAGACCCTGTTCCGCGTCTATGGCGAGTCCGGCACGGGGCGGAGCCGACATTATGTACACGATGATGCCGAAGCCGAGCGCTACGGGTCGCCGCCGGGAACGTTCACCGAATGGGCCGATCTGGCGCCGGACACCGATCTCCTTTTCTACGAAGGGCTGCACGGAGCAGCGAGCACGGACACCGTGGACATTGGTCGCTACGTCGATCTGTGCGTTGGCGTGGTTCCGATCATCAATCTGGAGTGGATTCAGAAGCTGCATCGCGACAAGGCGCAACGCGGCTATTCAACCGAGGCGGTCATGGATACGATCCTGCGCCGCATGCCGGACTACATCAACTACATCTGTCCTCAGTTTTCGAAGACGCACGTCAATTTTCAGCGTGTGCCCACGGTTGATACGTCAAATCCCTTCATCGCCAAGGACATTCCCTCGCCAGACGAAAGCATGCTCGTGATCCGCTTCGCCAATCCGAAGGGAATCGACTTTTCCTATCTGCTCAGCATGCTGCATGACTCGTTCATGTCGCGCCCGAACATCATCGTCTGCCCGGGCGGCAAGATGGGGCTTGCCATGCAGATCATCCTGACGCCGATGATTCTGCAGTTGATCGACAAGAAGCGGCGCTTGCGCAGGGAGTGACGAGCTGGCGTCGCTGTCCGAGTGGTTCCCACATGTTCTGGCTGAAGGAGATAATCGTGCCGACCGAGTCCCGCAAGTTCCGCCGCCGCTGCGCCAATGCTTTGCGCTTTCTCGCCATCGACGCTGTTCAGGCGGCGAATTCCGGTCATCCCGGCATGCCGATGGGTATGGCCGATATCGCGGAAGTGCTTTGGCGGCACCATCTGAAACACAACCCGGCAAATCCCTCATGGGCAGACCGCGACCGCTTCGTGCTATCCAATGGGCATGGTTCGATGCTGATTTACGCGCTGTTGCATTTGAGCGGCTATGACCTGCCGATCGAAGAACTGAAACGCTTTCGCCAGCTCCATTCGAGAACGCCGGGACACCCCGAGTTCGGTATCACCCCGGGCGTCGAAACGACCACCGGACCGCTCGGGCAGGGCCTGGCCAATGCGGTGGGAATGGCATTGGCCGAGCGCCTGCTGGGCGAACGGTTCAATCGACCAGAGCACAAGATCGTCGACCATTACACCTACGCTTTCGTCGGCGACGGCTGCCTGATGGAAGGTATTTCGCACGAAGCGTGTTCGCTGGCAGGACGTCTGTCGCTGGCCAAGCTGATCGTCTTCTATGATGACAATGATATATCGATCGACGGACACGTCCAACCCTGGTTCGCCGACGATACGCCCAAACGCTTCGCGGCCTATGGCTGGCGCGTCATCCCGCATTGTGACGGGCACGACGTCGACTCGATCGAGGCGGCGATTCGTCTTGCCAAGACACCAACCGGGCGGCCGACCCTGATCTGCTGCAAGACGATGATCGGTTTTGGCTCACCGAACAAAGGCGGTACGCATGACGTTCACGGCGCACCGTTGGGCGCCGATGAGGTCGGCGAAACGCGCCGGCAGCTCGAATGGCCTTTCGGACCCTTCGAAATTCCCGACGCTGTTCGCTTCGGCTGGGATGCGCGCGACAAGGGCATGTCTGCCGAGGAAGACTGGAACATGGCCTTTTCTGGCTATCGTGCGGCCTATCCTGACTTGGCGGCAGAGTTCATGCGGCGCCTGCGCGGCGAATTGCCTGCCGACTGGTCGGCGCAAGCGGCGGCGCTGCTTGACCGCTTCGTCGAACAGAACGCTGGCGTGGCAACCCGCAAGGCATCGCAGAATGTGATCGAGGCGATCGCCCCGGCCTTGCCCGAGTTGATCGGCGGCTCGGCAGATCTGACGGGCTCCAACCTGACCAACTGGAGTGGTACTCGTCCGGCCAACCGTGAGGCGGCCGGCAACTACATCAACTACGGCGTGCGCGAATTCGCCATGACGGCCATGGCCAACGGGATGGCCTTGCACGGTGGCTTCATTCCGTATACGGCCACTTTCCTGGTTTTTTCGGATTATGCACGCAACGCTGTTCGCATGGCGGCGTTGATGAAGCAACGACAGTTGATGATCTATACGCACGATTCAATCGGGCTCGGGGAAGACGGGCCGACGCACCAACCCGTCGAGCACGCTGCCTCGTTGCGCCTGATTCCAGGGCTTGACGTTTGGCGCCCGGCGGACGCGGTCGAAACCGGTGTTGCCTGGCTGACCGCCCTCGAACGATCTGACGGTCCATCTTGTCTGCTCCTTTCGCGACAGCACCTGCCGGCCATCAAGCGAACAGCCGACCAGATCGCGGCCATCAAACAGGGCGCATACATCGTGCGCGAGGCGGCCGGAGGGCAGCCAGCCATCATTCTGCTCTCCACTGGATCTGAACTCTGCCTGGCAGTCGAAGCCTGGGCCGTTCTGGCCGCTGATGGTATTGCCGTGCGCGTCGTCGCGATGCCCTGCGCGCGCCGCTTCGATCGGCAGGACGAGGACTATCGGCGGCAGGTGCTGCCATCCTCAGTGCCCATCATCGCCGTGGAAGCCGGGCATCCCGACTTGTGGTGGAAGTACGTCGGCGGTAATGGTGCCGTCATCGGCATTAACCGATTCGGCGAATCGGCTCCCGCCGACGAGCTTTACAAGTTCTTCGGCATCACGGTGGAAAGCATCGTGACGAAGGCTCGGCAGCTGACCAGAGGATCTGGTGGGCTTTGTCTTGGGCGCGAGCGACAAGGCGGTGAAGTGCCGCACTGCCCGGATTAGCGTCATCCGAGCGGCGCCGCAGGGTTGGGGCAGGAGTCGGTGGACTTGATGACAAGCGCCGTCGGCCAGACTACGCGACAGTGCGGCGCGCCAGCGGCCATCCTCTATCGTATCCAACCGAGCAACGTGCAGGCGCATCTGCTCGAGGTTCGCTGCACGCTGGCCAGCCCCGCGGCGAGCGGCCAGCGTTTCGCGCTGCCGGCATGGATTCCCGGTAGTTACATGATTCGCGACTTTGCCCGCCATATCGTGACGATTCGCGCCGAATCGGCAGGCCGGCCCGTTCGCCTGGAAAAGATCGACAAACAGACCTGGCAAGCAGCCGCCGGCGAAGGCCGCGCCGCCCTCACCGTGATCTGCGAGATCTACGCCTGGGATCTCTCGGTACGCGCCGCGCACGTCGACCAGTCGCACGCCTTTTTCAACGGCACCAGTGTCTTCCTGCGGCCGCTCGGCCAGGAGCACCTGCCCTGCCTGGTGGATATTCAGCCGCCGCACGACAAGGCTTTTGCATGCTGGCGAGTGGCGACAGCGCTAGCGCCTGCCACGGGGGAAACGGGTTGCGCCAAGCAGCATGGCTTTGGCCTCTATCGCGCGGCCAACTACGACGAGTTAATCGACCACCCCGTTGAAATGGGAACGTTTTCGCAAGCCGCGTTCACGGCTTGCGGCGTCCCGCACGAGGTCGCCGTCAGCGGCCGGCACGACGCCGATCTGACCCGCCTGACGACCGACCTGCAGCGCCTGTGCGAATGGCAGATTTCTTTCTTCGGCCAACCAGCGCCGATGTCGCGTTACGTGTTCCTGATCACCGCCGTCGGCGAGGCCTACGGCGGGCTGGAACATCGCGCCTCGACGGCCCTGCTCTGTTCACGTGACGATCTGCCGCACGCCGGCATGCACGGCACGCCCGAGCGCTACCGTGCCTTCCTCGGCCTGTGCAGCCACGAGTACTTTCATGCCTGGAACGTCAAGCGCATCAAGCCGGCAGCGTTCTGTCCGTATCGGCTCGACGCCGAAAACCACACGACACTGCTCTGGGCTTTCGAGGGTTTCACCTCGTATTACGATGATTTGGCACTCCTGCGTTGCGGCATCAGCAGTCGAAAGCAGTGGCTGGCCGTTCTCGCCAGAACGATCGACAAAGTTCAGCGCGACCCGGGACGGCAACGGCAGACGCTGGCCGAGGCGAGTTTCGACGCCTGGACAAAGCACT
>WBZP01006230.1_pt1 | contig 11866 bp, 12 predicted proteins | sample 5204301 | NCBI WGS metagenome assembly WBZP01 (sample SAMN12412401, study PRJNA552823) | activated sludge metagenome | isolation source: activated sludge from nitrification reactor of wastewater treatment plant... | place: USA: Pennsylvania | collected 2017
CGTGGCCGAGAACCTGACGATCGACTCGTTGAAGCGCTTCAAGGACGACGCCACCGAGGTCAAGGAGGGCTACGAGTGCGGTATCGGGCTCGGTTCCTTCAACGACATCAAGGTCGACGACGTCATCGAGACCTACGAGATGCGGGAGAAGGCCCGCTAGGGATCGTGTACGCCGGTGTCCTGTCCGTGGACCTGCTGCTGGACTCGCGCTCGCTGAAGGCCAAACGGTCGGTGGTGAGGCCATTGGTCTCCCACTTGCGGCGCGAGTTCGCAGTGGCGGCCGCCGAGTCCGGACATCTCGACCTGGTGGGGCGGACCCAGATCGGAATCGCCGTTGTGGCAGCGGATCTGGGTCACTGCCGGGACGTCCTGGATTCCTGTGAACGATGGTTGGCCGGCGAACCGCATGTGCAGTTCGTCCGGGCAGCACGCACCTACGTCAGTGATGAGGAGATGGAATGAGCGAGCAACGCGCCCGCCGGTTGGCTGAGCGGATCCAGGTGATCGTGGCCGAGATGTTGGAACGCCGGATCAAGGACCCCCGCCTCGGTTTCGTCACCGTGACCGGCGTCCGGGTCACCGGGGACTTGCGGGAGGCGACCGTCTTCTACACCGTCATGGGTGACCAGGCCGAGCGCGAGGCCAGTGCGGCCGCGCTGGATTCCGCCAAGGGGCTGATCCGCAGCGAGGTGGGCAAGCAGACGGGCATCAAGTTCACCCCGACCGTCGATTTCGTCGCTGACGCGGTGCCCGAGAACGCGGCACACATCGAGGATCTGCTGCGCGAGGCCAAGCAGCGCGACGAGCAGGTGGCCGGCATTGCCGCCGAGGCGAAGTTCGCCGGCGACCCGGATCCGTACAAGCACGACGAGGACGAGGACTGAGCGCGTTCTGGCCGACTTGCTCACTTCTGGACGAATCCGTTTCGTACGGAAGTGAGGAAACCGTCCACAACGTGTCCCATGATCATGGCCCCCTATGATTTCCGCGTGACTATCCAGGAGATCGCCGAGCAGTTGCGCACGGCGACGTCGGTGCTGCTGGTCGCGCACGTGAATCCTGACGCGGATGCCCTCGGCTCAACCCTGGCGACTGCTATAGCGCTGGAGGGCCTGGGGGTCCGGGTGCAGGTCACGTTCCCGGACGACCCCTGGGTGGTGCCGGAGAGCTTGCGCTTCCTGCCTCGGCAGGATCTGCTCGTGGCCCCGGAGGGCCAAGCCGCACACGTCGTGATGTCGATGGACGCTTCCTCGCCGGATCGCCTGGGCCGGGTGCTGGAAACGGCACACGCGGCAGATGTGTTCATCGCGGTGGACCATCACGCGAGCTTCGAACCCTTCGCGACGCTCAACCTGTGCGACCCAGCCCAACCGGCGACGGGCATGCTGGCGCTGGCGCTCATCGACGAGCTCGGGGTGCCGCTCACTGTAGACATCGCGACCTGCCTGTACGCAGCGATCAGCTCCGACACCGGTTCCTTCAAGTACCCCGCCACCACTGCGCAGGCCATGCGTGTGGGAGCACGGCTGATGGAGACCGGGATCGATTTCGCCGGAATCGCCAAGGCCCTGTTCGACACCCGCACACGAGAGTTCATCGCGCTGCAAGCGGCGGTCATGCAGGACCTCGAGATTCTGCCGGTGGACGGCTTGACGGTTGCGATCGCGCGTGTGCCTGGAAGCTTGCGGGACACCTGGAACGTTCCCTTCTCGGCGGTGGAGAGCCTGATCGACGCGGTGCGCACGGTGGCCGGAGTCGAGGTTGCGGTGGTGCTCAAGCAGGACGATCGGGGCCTGTGGCGGGTGAGTTCCCGGTCGCTGGGCCGCGCTGATGTCGGTGCGGTCTGCGCCAGCCTCGGCGGCGGCGGCCACCGACTGGCAGGCGGCTTCACCGGCTCCGGCGATGCCGACGAGACACTGCAGTCGTTCCTGCAGGCCCTCGCCGCGTGATCAGCGGCTTCGCGCTCGTCGACAAGCCCCAGGGATGGACGAGCCACGACGTGGTGGGCAGGCTGCGGCGTCTCTACGGGCAGAAGCGGGTCGGGCATGCCGGGACGCTGGATCCGATGGCGACCGGGGTTTTAGTGGTGGGTCTGGGGTCGGCGACGCGGCTGCTGCGGTTCGTGCAAGGGCAGCCCAAGACCTATGAGGCGACGATTCGAGTCGGACAGGGGACAGCGACCGACGACGCTGAAGGCGAGGTCACCGAAAGCCCCGGCTGGGAATGGGATCCGGCCGGGCTGTCTGCGGCGGTTTCGGCGCTGACCGGTGACATCCTGCAAGTGCCCAGTGCCGTTTCGGCGGTGAAGGTCAACGGGGTGCGTTCGTACGCCCGGGTCCGGTCGGGGGAGCAGGTCGAGCTGGCCGCGCGCCCGGTGCACATTACGCGGTTCGAGGTGACTGGACAGCCCCGGATCGAGGGAGACTGGGTGGACCTCGATGTGCTGGTGCAGTGCAGCTCCGGAACCTATATCCGGGCACTGGCACGCGATCTGGGGATTCGGCTGGGGTCTGCGGCACATCTGACCGCGCTGCGACGCACCGCGGTCGGGCCGATCGGTGTCGAGGAATGCGTAGGGTTGGGGGAGACGGCGCCACCCGTGGCTGCCATCGAGACAGTGATGGGCCGAATTCTGCACGTGGCCCGAGTCAGCCCAGCGCAGGAGGAGGATCTGCGCCACGGCCGGCCGGTGGACGCTGAGGGTGACGGAGAGGTTCTGGCCTGCAGCAGCGAAGGGCGAGCACTAGCCGTGCTGCAGGTGAATGACGGCAAGGGTTCGATCCTGGTGAACCTCCCCGCGACCTCCTGACGTCGATACTCGCGGGCGATCCTCGGGCACGTGCTGAGGGCTAGATTGCAGTCGTGATGCCCTTGACGCTGGTCCACGAGCGGTTCACTGATTTTGCCGGTTCCGAGATCGTCGTCCAGCAGTTCAGCGAGATCTGGCCACAGGCTCCGATCCTGGCTCCCATCGTGAACCCCGACATCGTGCCGCCGGCGATGCACGTGCAGCCCAGCCGCTTGAACGCTCTTTATCGCGGGGGCGGTTATGCCTACTTGCTGCCACTGCTGCCAGTGGCCATGCGGCACCTGCGAATCCCGCCGGGTTCGGCCGTGCTCGCCAGCCATCACGCATTTGCCAATCAGGTCACGTGGGCAGCGTCGGGACCGGTCATCTCCTACGTGCACTCCCCGGCCCGCTGGATGTGGGACGCGGCCATGCGAGAAGGGGAGTTGGGCGGTCGGGCCGGCGAGATCGCCCTGACGCTCTTCTCGGCGACGCAGCGCAAACGGGACTTCGAAGCGGCTCAGCGGGTCACCAGCCTCATCGCCAACTCCAACGCTGTGGCGCAACGGATCGAACGCTGGTGGCACCGGGAGTCCACCGTCATCTTCCCGCCCGTGGACACCGAATTCTATAGCCCCGATCCCGCGGTCGCGCGGGAGGATTTCGTGCTCGTGGCCGGACGTATGGTTCCTTATAAGCACCCTGAGTGGGCCATCGCAGCCGCGGAACGGGCGGGTATTCCCGTCGTGGTGGCCGGTGACGGCCGGGCGATGCCCGCGTGCAGGCGGGTGGCCGGACCAAGTACCACCTTCGTCGGCCGGGTCAGCGATTCGCAATTGCGGGACCTGTACCGCCGCTGTGGCCTGCTCGCCATGCCGGGGGAGGAGGATTTCGGCATCGTGCCCGTAGAAGCGCAGGCGTGTGGCGCCCCCGTCGTGGCGCTTGCGGCGGGCGGTGCGCTGGACACGGTCATACCTGGTAGGACCGGTGCCCTCGTTTCAGCTGAGTCCGACATCATCGAGGGCCTCGCGCGCACCTTCACGGACGTCCGGGACCGAGAGTGGGACCACGCAGCCATCCGCGAGCATGCCGAACAGTTCTCACGTCCCGTGTTCCGCGCGCGTATCCGCGCGCACGTCGAGACGGTGCTCAACCGGCACTGAAGCACAGAAGGGCGTCTGGCAGGCTATAGCAGTGGGCTGTGTTGCGACGATCGGCGTCTTCGACGGGGTCCACCGTGGTCATCAGTCATTGGTCAGAGCCACAGCGCACAGAGCAGAAACCCTCGGCATGAGCAGTCTCGGGGTGACGTTCGACCCGAATCCACTGGAGCTTCTGCGGCCTGAGATCGCGCCTACCCGCTTGTGCAGCGTGCCCCGGCGGGTCGCATTGCTCGAGGGTGCGGGCCTGGACCAAGTGGAGGTCTTGCGTTTCGACGAGTCCTTGGCAGCAATGAGTGCCGAAGCGTTCACAACGGAGATCTTGGTGGATCGGCTGCAGGTGGAGCAGGTCGTGATCGGGCACGGTTTCCGCTTCGGTCATCGGGCCGCGGGCACGGCCGAAACCCTACGCGCGGCAGGCATCGAGGTCCAAGAGGTCAATCTGCTGGCAGATGCTGCAGAGCCTGTCTCGTCCTCGCGAATCCGCGCCGCGATCGCTGAGGGGCAGGTGGAAGTGGCCGCGGACCTGCTGAGCCGGTGGCACAGCCTTGAAGGTCCTGTCACAAGGGGGCATGGCCGAGGACGTGAATTCGGGTACCCCACCGCCAATGTCGCCGTTGATCCGCGCGCTGCGGTCCCCGCTGACGGGGTGTACGCGGCGTTTGCTCGCGTCGGTGACGTCACACGAGCGGCCGCCGTCAGCATCGGGAGCAATCCGACGTTTGACGCCACTGAGCGCACAGTGGAGGCCTTTCTGCTCGACTTCGATGCGAACCTGTATCGCGAGGTCCTCGAGGTCGAGTTCGTCGCTCGGTTACGGGACATGGTGCGGTTCGAGACGGTCGATCTACTCCTTGCGCAAATGGCCAAGGATGTCGAACGAACCGGCCAGGTCACTGCTCATGCACCGCGAACTCCACCCAGGGCGCGATAGCCTCGTCCGGTGGAGGTCGGAGACTTTGTGCGCAATGTGCGGGTGCACATTCGCGGCGTCTTGGTGGGGTCCATCATCTCCGGATTGCTGGCCATCGGAGTCACGTTCATCCTGCCGCAGTCATTCACCACCTCCTCGACGTTGCGTGTCGTCCCGCCGGAGGGGCAACTCAACCCCGATCTGTTGACGACAGCCGTGGATTGGTACGTGGCTCTTGGCGACGTGCCATCGGTCCTGCAGGCAGCGGCTACGGGCACTTCGCCGTCGATGAGTCCCACCGAGGTTCGAGATGACGTGCAACTGAAGGCCGGGGGCGGTCCCGGGGAGGTTGTGATCGAGGTCAGGACGGCGAATGAAGAGCAGGCGCTCGACCTCAACAACGTGATGGCGGAAGTGCTGGTCAAGCTGGTTGCTGCAGACCCCACCTTGCAACTCGGCCAGACTCAGTTGGCCCAACTGGTGCCGGCAGAATCAGCATCACCTAGCGGATCGGGCAGAGCAACCCTGTTCGTCACCGGATTCCTGGTGGGCTTCGTTCTGCTGGCCACCGGGGCCGGTTTGTTGCACCGATACATCAACTGGCGCCTAAGTCCCAGGGTCCTGCGCTCACTTGGTCACGAGCAAGGCATCCGCAGCTATGGGGATGAGCCGGCCTTCGTGGTCTTTCTGGCCACGATGGCCCGGACGGCAGGGCAGTGCTGGGTGGCCGCTGGCCCCTCCGTCACTGCCTCCGATTGGAACCTGTTGGCCCAGAAGGTCAACGAACTCGGTGAGCAGCTGACAATGCATGGGGAATCAGCGCATGCGGCGGCGAGCGCGTCGCCCGGTGACGTCTTTCAGCCGACTCCCAACGACGGCAGCCCGCGGGCAGTGGCGGCGGCCGGAGTCGTCGGTTTGCCCTGCGTCGTGATGGTCCCGCGAAAGATCCGGATATCCAGGGTCCGGGGGCTGCTGCAGCAGTTGCGCGACGCAGACGTGAGCGTCATGGCACTGGGGATGGTCCCGCAGTCAAGGAAGGCCGCAACCTGATAAGGGTTGCCAAGGTCCGCTGCACTTGACCGAAGGGCGCTTTGGTCCGAGGAGTCGAACTGGACAAGACCGAGTTCTGATCCCGGTCCTCGGCAACCGTCGTCTAGCGCGACCAGCATAAGGAAGACCTTCTTCAACCAGCCCCAGCCCTTCAGCCGGGCATCGCATAAGCTTCCGCGGCGGCTCGTGCGAATCGAGCGAGGCGGCGTTGTCCGCTGGTTCTCACTGAGAACTACTTGAGTGCGCTGATCCGAATGGAAGTGAACAGGGACGCCAAGCACCTGACAGCCGCGATCAAAGGCTGTGTCGATTCCCGGTCGATTGTCATCGATTGTCGTTCCGTCGAACAGGCCCTGCAGGTGTCGATCCATTACCAGTCGATGGCCATACGTATGAATCGAAAGCCCGTACGCGAGTACACGCCAGCGGTAGGCTGCCACTTGACATACGGGCCAGGTGTGAGACGCCGGCGTTCTGAGCGGGGTGCCCCAAGTGCCGATCTGGGGCGGCGGAATAGCCAAGGGAGGCACCCCCGACGGGCATGATCGCTGTCCATTGCACTAGCGAGGTTTGCTGATCATGGTCGCGTAGTTCTTGCGGGTGACAACGTCGGGCGCATGCATTCGCGGTATCACTATCCTGAGACGGTGCTGCCTGCCGTCGACCGTTCGGTCCCGTTGGTCATCATGAAGGTGGGTCACCATCCAATGGGGCACAACGGCCTGTTTCTGGCGCGATCGGCTGGCCGCGTCGGCATTCCGGTCATCGCGATGGTGGAGTCGAACTGGACGCCCTTGGCAGTCAGTCGCTACGTCGGGATGAGAGTTCCGGCGCTGGCTGTGGATGCGACGCGGGCCGAGGTAATCATGGTCTTCGCTGATCTCCAGCAACGACTGGGCCGCCGACCGGTGGTGGCCGCCACCGATGACGAAGGCGCAGTCATGCTGGACGAGTTTGGTGAGGAACTTTCGGCTTATGCCCGGATTCCTGCCCAACGCGCCGGAATGAGCCGCTGGGTCGCGAGCAAGGCAGGCTTGGTCTATGCGTGTCAGCGTGCGGACGTGATCTGCCCGCGCACCGAGGCTCCCGCGTCAGCGCAGGACGTCGTGAGATTCGCCGAAGTGGCCATGTTTCCTGTGGTGGTGAAAAACAGGGAGGCATTCACACGCATTCAAGCGCCCGGAGTGACCGGCACATCTGTTATGAAGACCCAAGCCGACCTCCTGCGCTTCGCGCGAACCTACGACGGGCGACACCCCGTCGTATTGCAGGAGTACTTGCCAGAAGCATCTCGGGTGAACTGCATCTTCCAAGCGTATCGCCGCAGCCATGCCGATGACATTGTGTCTTTCACCGGTATGAAGGTGCGTGATTGGCCGGTCGGACGTGGCGAGTCCACTCTCACTCGCAGCCAGACCGACCTTCGCCTTAAGGCGTGGGGCGAGCAGGTGCTCAGGCGCTTGGACTACCGGGGTGTCTGCGGCATGGACGTCCTGCTCGACACCCGCGACGACACGTTCAAACTCATCGACTTCAATCCTCGATTCGCGGCGAATGCGGCAATGTTCACCGACGAGGACGGATTAGACCTGGTACGTGCCTATCACCTCGACATGACAGGACGATGGCAGCCGCAAAGGGGTCAGGTCGACGACGTCTGGTTCCAGGTCGAGACCAAGGATCGGCACTCGCTAGCCGATGGGCATCCTGTTCGCTACCCGGAACGCGGCACGGTCTTGGCCTTCGGTGCGGCGGACGACCGTCGGCCGCGGGCGATCGCGGGCGCGCGGATTCTTGCCGGGAACCTCCGCGCAGCTCTGCGTCGCCGTGGCTGAGATCAGCCGGGCCGCTTGGCCATGTTCGTAAGCTCTCCAAAGACCGTCGACCGGGTAGTTCCCAATGTGCGGAAGATCACCGCGGGGGAGTTGTTGCTGGCGCCGATGCTGTTCCATACCGACACCCGTACGGAGTACGAGGTGTTGGAAGCCAGATTGCTCAGGGTGACATTGCTCGCGTCATCCTTGCCCGTCGCCACCGTCGTCCACGAGCCTGCGCCACGACGCAGCTGGACCCGATAGCCGCTCACCTGGTCGGCCGGGGCCACCTTCCACGAGACACTCGCGGAATTGCGGGTCACCGACGCCACCCGGACATCCGTGGGAGTGCCGGGGACCGTCGTCGGTTCAATGGGAGGAGCAGGGGAGTTTGTGCCTCCGCCGTTCTGCAGGTACGTCGTGAGGGCGCTCAGGGCGGCCTTCGGGGTGTAGTCGGTACGGACGAATCCGAAGTTCTGCTCGCGGTCAGCCGGATCCGTGCCGCGATCCCGGCCACCGTAGATGAACAACGGGCCGGTCCATGACCACTGGGCTGCCGTGGCGATTCCCCGTGTCAGCATCTGTGCTTGCACACTTTCGGAGACCGCACCCGAGCCGGTCCCGGTCGGGGCACCGAACTCTGTCAGCCAAATCTGCTTGTCGCTGTCGCCGTTGGCGACCATTACGTCGCGAACCAAGGGAAGACGCTGAAAGGTGTTCCAGCTCGACGTGGTGGCGTCGTCGGGCATTGCTGGGTAGCAGTAAGGGTGTACGGAAAGGGCGTCGAACGAACCCTTGGCGCCATTGGCGTACATCCTCGTCGTAAAGGTCACCGGTGAGACCTGGGAACCGTCGGCTGGGTCAGTCGCGGGGGACAGCGCGCCGGCGAGGACAGTGGCGGCAGGATCCGCGGCCTTAATGGCAGAGTAGGCCCGGCGCAGCAGTGTCGTGTAGGCGGCAGGGTCCGGCTTGGGGGCCCAGAAGTTCTTAAGATTCGGCTCGTTCCAGATCTCCCAGTGACGCACGCCGCTGCTCTTGTAGCGGTTAACGGCCTTGGCGACGAAGGTGGCGAAGTCGGCGGGGTTAGCGGGCCCGGCGTGGGTCTGTCCCGGGACAGATGTCGCCCACAGGGGGGTGTAGGTCGGCAGTGCCAGAACTTTCAAGCCGCGGGCAGTGGCGGCGTTGACCACGCGGTCGGTGGCGCCCCAGGTGAAGTTGCCCCGGGACTGCTCGATGCTGGGCCAGTCGAAGTCCACTCGTACCCATGTCATACCGGTGGCTTTGTAGAGGTCGAGTTCGCGGGCCAACTCCGCGTCCGACAGCCAAAGGAGGTCGCCACCGGGAGAGATGCCCAAGGGGTCGCTGGCTGCTGCGTTCGCCGGACTCGCTGCACTGCTGATGAAACCGGCCACGAACAGCATCATTACGGCGATCAAGCTGCTTGCGCGACCTCTCGAGCTCATACTCAAGACGTCGGCAGGCTGGGTCCTCACTCTTCACTGGTCGGGTCAGAAACGACGAATTTTGCTCCTATCGGGTGACCCTTGGTACTGCCTGCTGGTCGCGCAGAGCCGGCCACCGAAATACTGAATGTCCTACTGGCCTAGGCGCACGATGTCGCGTAGCCCGCCCGAGCCCAGGCCACGCAACGACAGCAGTAGGGCAACAAAGGTGAGTACGACAGCCACGCCGACCAGCGGCCACCATAGGACGGAGTTCAACGCTAGGCCGGCTGTCGCTGCCGCGACTGTCGCCAGTGCGATGGGCCAAAGCGGCACGAGTTGACGCAGCGACATGACTTTGGTGCGGTACACCTCCCACCACATGGCGACTCCCATCAGAGCATCGGTGGCCAACGTGGTCCACGCGGCTCCCATGTACGAGTAGCGCGGAATCATGACGAAGTTCACGCCTACGTTGAAGGCCAGCCCACCCGTAGCGATCCAGGGGAACCGTCTGTGGTTGCCCGCGGCGATGAGTATCAGCAGGGCGGCAGCCGCCGCGAAGCTGACGCATTGGGAGACTACGACTACTTTGGCGGCGTTAGCTGCGTTGGCGTACTCCTGACCGTAGAGCAGCGGGACAACGTCTTGGGCCAGAGCTATGAATCCCGCCGAGATGAGGCCCCCGATCGCCGCCAGCAGTCGGCACACTTGCAGCACGACGCGGTCGAAGCCCTTCGGATCCTGCGGCCAATAGCGCACTAGTACGGGAAGCGCCGCTGTACTGATCGCCCACGGAATCATGTTGACGATGTCCACGAATTTGTACGCCACCGAGTAAGTGGCCACGGCCGCCAGCGTGGCTAATTGGGAGAGCATGATGACGTCAATGCGGTAGTAGAGAGTGGTCATGGCGTTGCCGACCGAGATGGGAATGGCTTCCTTGAGCAGGTGGCCCCACAGCCCAAGATCGACTATGAAGCGCGGTCGCATGATCCGATGCACTCCAACGATGCGCACGGTCATGTTCACTGCCGAGGCGACGACGGCTGGAATCATGAACTGCACCAGCCCTGCGTCCCCGGTGATCAGGATTGACACCACCAGCATCTGACTGCCGGCGCCGAGGACAGTTCCGATCGATGGGATTGCCATTCGCTCACTAACCTGGTAGATCACCGAGTAGGCACTAGCGATCGTGTCGAACACGACAGTGAAAGCTGCCACTGCAGCGGCCTGGATCGTGATCGTCCCGTACCCACCGACCGCGACAATCCCAACCGCCAGGGCATAGCCGAGGACGCCAAGGCTGGTCCGCAGCAAGATGTAGCTGCCAGCTGTGCGAGGTCGCTGCTCGGCGTCATCGATCAGCATGCTGACCGCGATCCGGCCCAGCCCCATATCGGTGACCATGCTCAGCATCCCGAGGATGCCAAATATCAAGGAGAAGGCGCCAAACTGGTCAAGACTGAGGTGTCGAATGATCAGCAGGGTCGTGAGCCACTGGATGACAGCGACCATTAGGCGGCTGCCCAGCATCCACGATGAGTTCATCGAGATGGATGACGTACCACGTGGATCCGCGCTGCCCTCGCCGGAGGGATCTTCAGTCATGACGGGGTCGGCCCCTCCACCGCGTCCACTTGGTTGTCCGGCCAGGAGAGAGCCGGACGCGTCAACGTGAAGGCCCAGCGAAGCCCTCGTGCCTGATTGGTCATGGTGAGCCTCGGCAATTTAAAGCAGTCCAGATCGCTGACTACACGGCCGTTCAGAAAGCTAAAGCCGACCTCGTAACCGGCCTCCCGGCATGCATCTCGCACGCGGGCGTCGTGGTGACCGAAGGGGTAGGCGATCGTGGAAATTCGGCGGCCGGTGGCGTCTTCCAAGGCCTGCCGGGAACTTCTGATCTCGTCTCGTTGAACGCCCGGACGCAGCAGCGGCAGAGAACGATGTGTGCGCGTGTGTGAGCCCAGTCCCCATCCGAGATCCAACAGTTCGCTCAACTCCTGACCGGTCATGGTTCGTGCCGAGCCTGGCCACCACGTTGGCCTCTGGCCCAGACCCTCGGTCAGCGGGTAGAGATCCCCGGGCACGCCGCATTCTGCCAGGATCTCGGCGCCGTATCGGTACACTCCGACGAGCGCATCATCGAAGACCACGCTGGCTAGCCCGTCGATGTTCTGTCCTGCCCGCCACCGGCTCGTTAGCTCGGACAGACTGACAAACTGCAGGCCCCACTCTTGCGCGCTGGTGAGCTGATAACTGAGGGTCTGGGGAGTCACGGTGTACTCCGTGCTGATCCGGTCCTTCGGCTGCACGTCGTGGTAGGCAAGGACCACCCCCCCTTGGTACTGGGGTCGCGTCATTCCCGTCATGACCGCCATCGCGCGTGCAAGACCGACCCCCTTCGCGATCACCACGGGCCTCCCTCCACAGCGTCCAATTGCCGGCGGATCTGCACATCCAAACGGTAGTGCTCGGCCACGATCTGGCGGCCCGCATGGGCCAGTCGCATGCGCTCATCCCGGTCGCTAAGAAGGGCATCGAGTGCTGCTGCCAGCGAGTGCGAATCGTCCGGCGGGACGAGGAATCCACCGGCATTGCCTAGAATCTCTAGGGAACCTCCCAATGCAGTGGCCACCATGGGAAGGCCCACGCTGAGAGCTTCCAGCACTACCAGCGGCATCGCTTCCGGCTCG
>WBZP01006232.1_pt1 | contig 11865 bp, 6 predicted proteins | sample 5204301 | NCBI WGS metagenome assembly WBZP01 (sample SAMN12412401, study PRJNA552823) | activated sludge metagenome | isolation source: activated sludge from nitrification reactor of wastewater treatment plant... | place: USA: Pennsylvania | collected 2017
ACTGGGTCCAAAATGCAATGGATTTACAGAACCAATTATGGCTAGATCCTTAAGTTATTTTTCTATATTGATGCATGAGAGCTTATATAGAGGAATCCCTGGGTTAAAGTCATACAAAGGAAGCAGTGATGGCTTCAATTTTAACCTTCCAGAACCTGATTTAAGTGTAGAGTATAATTGGTCAATTGTTGCCAATGAAGCGGCTCTAGTCTATTTTGAAAATGTATTTGGCTCCTCTGGTGACCAATTTCTGAGAGCCGTAAAATTGTATCATGATCAATTAGTCAAATATAGCACTGGGGTTGATTCTTCAATTCAGCAAAATTCAAAGTTTTTTGGCAGGCAATTAGCCTTTGGACTCTTGAAGTTTGCAGAAGAAGACGGTCAGAGTCTGGCTCATCTTAACGTATATCCTTCAAATTACGTTTTACCAAAAGGTGAAGGTCAATGGATTCCTACAACTCCGGATTATACACCTAAGCCAATGTTGCCTTATTGGGGAAAGGTTAGACCAATCGTCCGGTCTAATGTTGAGGTATTGTTGTTGAATAAAGAACTTTCTTATTCAAATCTAGGAACCTCCAATATGTATGCGGAAGCCATAGAAGTTTATAGTAGCAGCTTAGCGATTAATGATACTCAAAAAGAGATAGCAGCATATTTTAGTAGAGAAATGGGTGTTCTTTCTCAACCATTGTATCACAATTATTTGCTCGCGCTGCAATTGATAACTGAAAAACAATTGGATCTGCCCAAGTCTTTGGAACTTTTATGTAAAATGTCTTTTGCTATGCACGATGGGTACATCAGTTGCTATAATTATTTGTACAAAAAAAATATTTTAAGAGTTTCAAGCTATATTAGACAGTTGATCGACAGGACCTTTCAGCCGCCGTATGGTTCTATGCCATTGCCGGAGGGAATATCGGATAAGGCAGTATGTTATGCTGTTGGTGCAGAAATCCTTTCAAACTTTTTTGGATACCGTCAAACATTTATAGATAAAACGCAGGTAGAAAGGCCAGAATTACGTACAAAATCAATGGATTTTGCTTCATTTCAAGAAATGTCCATTGAAGCCACTCAGGCTGATATCTATACGGGAGTACATTTTAGAACCAGCATTGAATCCGGAAGAAAATTGGGAACGGATGTCGCAAGAAATATAATGACTTCCATATCAAAATAGCTGTTATTGTTAATAATTAACCTGAAGTATAATCCTCCTGAAGCCATTCAGGGGGATTTTTTTTGTAAAATATCTAATTTATAAACCATTCAACGGTATTAACTAATTGATTTCACCCAAAATCGCAACCAAAGTCAATTGCTCATCCTTTCAAAATTTACATTGCTATAAATTTATCTTAATTATGATGAATTCATCCCAGTATCCGAAACTTTTTTACTTTTATTAGTATTGTATACCTTGCATGAGGCAGTTAAAAATATCTCAAAAAATAACTTCACGTGAAAGTGAGGGTTTGGAAAAATATCTTCAGGAAGTAAGTCGCATCCCAATGCTCACCCCTGAAGAAGAGGTTACCTTGACTAAACGAATCAAATTTAACGACCAGGAAGCTTTAGAGCAAATGGTTAACAGCAATTTGCGATTTGTTGTCTCCGTTGCCAAACAATATCAAAACAATGGACTCTCATTGAATGATTTGATTAATGAAGGTAACGTTGGGTTGCTTAAAGCTGCAAAGCGATTTGACGAAACCAAAGGTTTTAAATTTATTACATACGCAGTATGGTGGATCAGACAATCCATTTTACAAGCTATTGTTGAAAATAGCAGAATGGTAAGGTTGCCTTACAATAAGGTCAATCTGATTAGTCAGGTAAATTCTGCTCAACAGAAATTTTATCAGGAATTTGAAAGAGATCCCAGTACAGCCGAATTAGCAGAAATGATGGAGATTCCAGAAGAAGAGATGAGCAGCATTCTGATTTCAAATGCACGTCATTATTCATTGGATGAACCCCTTGCAGGAGATGAATCCGGCATGCCAAGAATGGAAGTTCTTATAGATGAAGACCAGGTCACGCCAGATATGAACTTATTGGATGAAAGTCTTAAAAATGAGATTCATTTTGCACTAAACCATCTCTCACCCAAAGAAAGACAGGTGATAAGAATGATTTTTGGTGTTGATGGTCAACAAGTTAGTTCCATTGACGAAATTGCCAAGTCAATTAACTTGTCCATTGACCGTACGAGACAACTCAAGGAACACGCATTCAGACGGCTTAGAAAACTTATAAAACCACAGGTAATCCGATAAATTTACTTCGGCTTCTATAATTTTAATACTGGAAGTTATGTTAGGTAGTTTAACTTTGTGGCCATGACATTTAGAAATCAAATTCGATTGATAGTTTACCGTATTCATGAAAAAGGACTTGAAGTCTTGCTGATGAATAAGCACATACAGGAAAATACCTTTCATATTCTTAGAGGTCCGGATTTATCAGATTTGAAGTTAGATTCCAATTTTTCTACCATTGAATTTGATTCTCAGGATGAATCTGGATTACAGACCAAAACCATTGCTGTAGAAGGAGATTGGCACGATATCCCAAGAATTAGAAGCCTAATTAAAAACGATCTCTATATCGTTAAAGAAAAAGTTAAAGTTGTTGTTCCAGAATTAACAGAAGGTTCGTTTATTGCGATAAAAGACGCTTTTAAAAAAGTCTTACCTAATGAGTATTCCATTCTTAAAGAGTTAAAGGATATCGTTCTCGATAGAAATGTAGTTCGCAATATCTGATTTCATGAACTTAACTCCTGAAAGTTATTGTCTTAGAAGTACAGACTTCCAATTTAAAAATCAAAAATCAGTCTATCATGGCAAGGTTAGGGATGTTTATGATTTGGGATCTGAACTTTTGATGATTACTACCGACAGAATTTCTGCCTTCGATCATATTTTGCCAAGGCCCATTCCTTATAAAGGTCAAATCCTCAATCAGATTGCCGTTTATTTTCTTCAGGCAGTAAAAGATATATGTCCTGTTTGGATAAATTCATCTCCCGATCCAAATGTATCCATTGGTATTAAATGTGATCCTATTCCAATTGAAATGGTCATCAGAGGTTATCTGGCTGGTCATGCCTGGCGACAATATCGAAATGGGGAAAGAAGCCTTTGCGGTGTAAGAATGCCGAATCTTATGGTAGAAGGTGAAGAATTTCCAAGTCCAATGATCACCCCTACAACCAAAGAGCTTAGCGGTCATGATCTGGATATCTCAAGAACTGAAATTTTAGATAGAAAAATAGTAAGCCGATCCATACTCGATAAATTATATGAATATAGTCTGAATCTCTATGAACGTGGAAGTGAAATGGCTAGAGAAAGGGGTTTAATATTGGTTGATACCAAATATGAGTTTGGCATGTTCAACGGTGAAATTATTCTAATGGATGAGGTACATACGCCGGATAGTTCCAGGTATTATATACTGGAAGGATATGAACAAAGGTTAAATGAAAATAAAGCACAGATACAATTATCCAAGGAATTTGTGCGAGAATGGCTAATGAGCTATGGATTCCAAGGAAAGGAGGATGAATTAATGCCTGAAATGCCCGATGCTTTTGTGTGGGAAATAAGTAAGCGCTATATCGAATTGTTCGAATTAATTACAGGAGCATCTTTCGAAAAAACAACCCAACAAAATATAGAATCGAGAATTCGAAAGAATCTTCAGAATTATTTAGTGTAAATTTTACCGGAATTTTAAAGCCTTTACTGGATTGATCTTTGCCACCAGGTAAGAAGGTATTAATAAATTTAGAATAATTATCAGAAAGAATATTCCATTAACGGTTACGATTAATGATGGATTTAAACTGATCGGGGCATGATCGAGATAGTAGTCTGCTTCGCTTAGTTTAATAAACTTAAATTTATACTGAAGCAAACAGACCCCAAGCCCTATTATATTTCCAAATAACATTCCCCTGACTAAAATTCTAATTCCATAATTGATAAAAATCTTTCGTTGATCCCAAATACTCATGCCAAGTGAATTGAGTAATCCAATCATTTGTGTTCGGGACATAATCAGAATCAGCAAGGTTGTTGACATATTAATAATGCATACAAGTAAAATTATTCCCAGGATGAATCTTTTATTTATGTCTTGCAGGGATAACCATTCAAAAATATTTGGAAACTTATTCCGAATCGTTTCAGAGTAAGCAGACGAGGGAAGAATGTTTTTATACAAATAATAGTTAAGCGCTTCCACATGAGGAATGTCTTTTACAAATACCTCCAATCCGCTGACTTCTTGCTGATCCCATTGTAGAATCTGTTGTATCAATTTAATATCAACAAGAACAAATTTTTTATCATATTCTTCTAATCCGGTTCTATAAATTCCGCAGATCTTTAATTTGCGTTGAATATGTTTGTTGTCAATAAAAAAATGCAATTTTATTTCGTCATTAAGCTTGACATTTAATTTTTTAGAAATTTGCTCTGAGAGAATAATATCCCGGCTTAAAGTGCTGTCGTTAAATTCAATATTTCTACCTTGTTTGAGAAATTGGCTTAGAAATTTCCAATTAAAATTAGAGTTGATGCCTTTAAGAAACAAACCCTCATATTCACCATCTTTGCTAATTATACCGGGAATAACTGCAAATTCATTTACGGATTGTATTGGACAATCCTTATAGCCTAAAGAATGATAGTCGGTGAATAATACAGAATCTTTAATAGATTTCACATCCTCTAAAGGAATGGCTTCAATACTTCGGCTCGAATGTACATCCGTTATATGAATATGTCCCCAAAACCCAAATACCTTAGCCGCAATTTGTTGTTGAAAACCTTCGAAAACCGAAGAAGCTACAATCATCACGGTTACACTTAGGGAAGTGGTTATGATTGAAATGCTGATAATATTGCGGATCAGTGATTTGCGAAATGCAAAATAAGTCTTTCGGGCAAGGAATCTACTTACATTCATGCCTAATAAAGTATGATTTTTAAATGGAAGTAGGAAATTAAAGAAAGGTCTAAAATCAAGTATTGTATCTTTGTTGTCACAAGAGATGGAGATTTTATGCAAAGAAAGAGTTTTTTAAACGAATTAAGGTGGAGAAATCTTATACAAGACAGTACTCCGGGAATAGAAGACTATTTTAATCAGGGGATGGCTATTGGATATATTGGATTTGATCCTACTGCGCCATCTCTAGGTCTAGGTAATTACGTTCAGATTGCGCTACTAAGTCATTTTCAACAAACTGGCAATAAACCTATTGTCGTGATGGGTGGCGCAACAGGAAGAATCGGCGATCCATCCGGAAAAGATAAGGAAAGAGAACTTAAGACGATCGAAGAACTCCAATCTAATATTGAAACACAAATTAAACAGTTTAAAAATTTTCTCAATTTTGAGGAAGGTCCTAATGCTGCTTTGTTGGTCAATAATTATGACTTTTATAAAGATATGAATGTATTGGATTTTTTGAGAGATGTTGGGAAAAGCATGACGGTAAACTATATGCTTTCGAAAGAATCCGTTCGAAAAAGATTAGAAACGGGTATTTCGTTTACCGAATTTAGCTATCAATTGGTTCAAGCATATGATTTTTACTGTCTTTATAATCAGTACAATTGTAAATTGCAAATGGGTGGCTCTGATCAATGGGGTAATATTGTATCAGGAATTGAGTATATAGGCAAACATAGTTCTAATTCCAAAGCACATGCCATTACTACTCCGCTGCTTACCAAAGCAGATGGAAAGAAATTTGGGAAAACTGAAGAAGGTAATGTATGGCTTGATCCTGCGATGACTTCTCCCTATAAGTTTTATCAATTCTGGCTGAATTCTGATGATGCAGACCTCTCCAAACTGTTGAGATATTTTTCCTTTAAAACTCAGGATGAGATTATTGATTTAGAATCAACCCATAAAGAAAACCCTAGGGCTCTTAAGCAGATTTTAGCTTCCGAAATGACCATTCGAATGCATCAAAAACCAAGCTATGAGAGGGTTTTGAAGGTTAGTGAATTATTGTTTAATCGAGACTGTAACTTTGAATTTCTTCAAAGTATGAATCTGGAAGATCTTAATGCAGTATCGAATGAAATACCTGTTTTTAGTTTACATCGCGAGCAAATTCTACAAGGTATAAATATTATAGATCTGCTTAGTTCTAATTGTCCAGTGTTTAAGTCCAAGTCAGAGGTTAGAAATGCATTGACCAATCAAGCAATTAGTTTGAACAAAGAGAAAATCACTGATTTTGAATTTCAACTTGGAATCGGACACTTATTGCACAACCGTTTTATATTGTTAGAAAACGGAAAGAAAAATAAATATATTATTCAGGCGAACTGATGCATGATTTTAATGCATATGAATCATTAAAATCCATCTACATCAATGGATTTTCAGGAATCAAAGATCCCATATTATTTGACTATAAATTACTTGAAGAATCGGCTCGTAAAAAATTAAAGAAAGCATACTTTGATTACATTTTTACCGGAGCAGGAAATCATGCTGGTGTTTCAAATAATGAATCTGCATTCAAAACTTTCTCCATTGTTCCCAGAATGGCTTCAGGTAAGCATAAGGTTAAGCTTGAATCAGACATTTTAAATACCAAGCTACCCGTACCACTTCTATTTGCGCCCATTGGAGTATTGGAATTAGTTCATTCAGCGGCTGATTTAGAATTAGCCAAAACATCACTAGAACTTCAAATTCCAATGATCTTTAGCAGTCAGGCCTCTATTCCGATGGAAAAAGTCTCAAGCTTATTAAATCAAACAGATAGATGGTTTCAATTGTATTTTGGTAAAAGTTACGAATTGGTTGAAAGCTTTGTACATCGTGCAGAAAGTTGCGGTCATAAAGCAATTGTCTTAACTTTGGATACAACTACCTTGGGATGGAGATCTCTTGATCTTGGCAACGGCTTTTTGCCATTTATGCATGGTATGGGAATAGCCCAATATACTTCTGACCCGGTTTTTAATAAGATGTTGGATAATGAACAAAAATTCAAAAACCGAGGCAAATGGACATGGCAGATGGGTCGTAATGTATTGTCGATGTTTCGTAATTATCCGGGAGGATTATTGTCCAATCTGATCAGCCAAAGGCCTTCACTTGCAGTTAAAAAATTTATAGACATATATTCTAAACCTGATTTAAACTGGAATGATATTAAATGGCTGAAATCAATAACACATTTGCCTATAATCCTAAAAGGAATTTTGCATCCGGAAGATGCGCTCAAAGCAATGGACCTCGGCATTGATGGTATAATTGTATCCAATCATGGAGGAAGACAGGTAGACAAGGTAATTAGTTCATTAAAGGCGCTTCGTCAAATAAAAAAAGTGCTACCAGATGATTATCCAATCTTGTTAGATAGTGGAATACGAAATGGATCAGATGTATTCATTGCATTGGCACTGGGTGCTAAAGCTGTATTAATCGGAAGACCTTATGTCTATTCAATGAGTTTAAATGGATCTGCTGGGGTAAAAAATTTAATACTGAACATTAGTTCTGAGTTAGAGATAACCATGCAATTGTGCGGAATTTCAGATGTTCGTCAGATTACACCAGATTGTCTTAATGAAATTAGATTCAATTAGTTTCAGTACGATTAGTTAAATATCGGCCTTATTTTACAAGGGACGCTGTGTTAAGTAAGAAATTACCAACTTAAGGCATAATCTCCATGGTAGATGGTGGATTTTTGTATTTTTGTATTGGTGAGCCGTGAATTTCAGATCTTCCGGGTTGGATTTAAATAAACGAACACCCTAATAATCAAAATAAACAAATGAACAGATTTTATATCTTTTGCTCCCTGGCATTTTGGGCATTTTTTGGTACCATGAAAGCCCAATCATGTGCAGATGCCGGAAAAGATACGACCTATTGTGGTCTAAGCTATGAACTCATCGGAAATTTAGAATCCGGTTATTGGACTTATGTTTGTAATAATTCCAATAATATAGTTTCGTTGGATAATATGACGCCTGGCCGTGCGATTGTTAAAGTCGCAAATTGTGGTGCATATGTTTTTGTATATCATCTGGACACCTTAAGTTGTACCAGTGAGGATACTGTTATTATTAATTTTGAAAATACTTCTTTCAGAATTGAAGAAATAAATTATCGAATAGGATTAAATTATCCTTCAACAGACTGTCAGTTATCTCCCAACGATTCTTGTGGTACCATTCGGGTACTTCCCGGAATCATTCCACCTTTGCCTAATTGGAGAATAACAATGGATGGTAAATGCGAGGTTTTTTCTGCCATCCCTACAATCTATGGTGCCAATTCAACCAGTTGCATTGCTGATAGCATTATCCATGATGTTCAAACAAAATCCATAATGGATTCAGTTGTATGGAATACTTCACAGAATGGTTTCATTACCCTGGATAATGATAAGAATATTTTAAACAACAGATTCAATCAATTCTTTAATCTGATTTCATCCACAATTTTAGAAGAATTCGAAATTAAATGTCCTTTGACAAAATGTTTTCCTAAAGACAAAACAAATTGTGCTGATACGGTCAAAATAGACACTATTCAAGTTATAATGCCTGTACATACCGGAGGAAACTGGTATCTAAAAAATGATACAGTGCTAACTAAACTAGGCATCAGTAATTATATTACGATTAATGGTAAAACGCACTTTTTGTATATTCCAATGGGAGGGGATTACTACGGTCCAAACAACATTAGCTTTGAATTATATGCAACCAATACCCAATTAAATCCCATACCTTTACAATCAAAGGAGGAATTAGAAATTGTTTGGAAGGAAAGCTGGAAATTCGATACTATAGCTTTCTATCTTATTCGTGAAATAAATGAGGATAAGTGTTTTTGCAATGGAACAATTATAACATTTGGCGATTTCTCAATTCCGTCTATTCCTGAATTCAATTGTCCGCCTACCAGATTGGTATTTATTCCTGAACCAGCTCCACATATCGAAGGCAGAGATTTCCTTTGTAAAGGTTCTAATGTTAATCTAACTGCAGATAAAACTTATCAACAATATCAGTGGAATAATGGCGATGTGAACCCATCGACTTATTATTATAAAGGTGGAAAAGTGGTCTTGAATGTTAAAGATATTAATGGTTGTTCAGGAGCAGATTCATTGATTATTGTAGAAATAGACACACCATTGCTGGATATAAAGGCAGATAAAAAAATTATTTGCAGGGGCAATTGTGTTGATCTTTATGGAATTACTGATGCTGGTAGTACAATTATATGGAATGTAACGGATACAACAGATAAGATCAATGTGTGTCCGGTTAGTGACGCTGTCTACTTCATAAAAGCAGTGAATCAGAGTGGATGTGTTTCTGAGGGTTCGGTTTCGATTCGAGTTGTAAATTCACCCAAACCAGTTCTTGGAAAGGACCTTACTCTTACCTGTTCCAAAAGATCTTTTAAGCTTGAGCCAATTGATCCCGATTTAGGATTTGGAAGAGTTTCTACTTGGTTTGGACCTGGAGTTGGTTTCAATCAAAAAGATTCTATTTCTATCACAGTCAATGAAAGTGGAAAATACTGGTTTGAAACAAGAGATACCTTTAATTTTTGCAGTGGTGCCGATACATTAGAAATTTTCTTGGATACCATACACCCTCTGTCTTCTGCAGGATTAGATCAAATTTTGAATTGTAAAAATACCGAGGTCACACTTAGAGGTGAAGCTTCAGATACTGGTACTGGTTTTAGTCTAAATTGGACAGGACCAGGAATTAATGGACAGAATCAAACCGATGTAAATCCACAGGTTACAAAAACTGGAAATTATGTTCTCACAATAATCAATCTGAACAATGATTGTATTTCCAAAGATACTGTTAAGGTGAGTTCAAATTTTACAAAACCACAGGCCAATGCTGGAATGGATCATTACTTATACTGTGATTCGCTGTTTGTTACTTTAGATGGATCAAAGAGTAAATTAGACAGCAATGATATCATCCTATGGAATGGACCAGGTATTGACAGTTCCAATCGGAACACATTGCGCCCCAAAGTGAATTTGCCTGGTAAGTATGATCTGATTATCACCAATCCCATATCGTTTTGTACAGACACAACAACAGTAATGGTTAATGCACCAGATACCATTGCAAATATTGTACTAACCAAGAGCGGTGATTTTGGATGTACGGTGGATACAGTAATTCTTCGTGCGAAGGAAAGCCTTGGAAAAAAATTGAGATATGTCTGGGAAGGTCCAAGTGGATTACTTGGCACAAACAATGACAGTTTAATTGTACTAAGTGCGGGAAAATATTATTTATACATTTACGATTCAGTAACGCATTGTAACGACTTTGACAGTATCATAATTAATGACACGGGTAATCGTCCATTCGTCAATGCCGGTCCGGATAAAACCATATCATGTGAACTTACAACTGTAATTCTTACAGGTAGCGTTAATATTCCATTGTCCAGTGCAACCATAGATTGGACCGGTTCAGGCATTAATGGAGGTAATAAGAATAGCTTAACCCCGACCGTTAATAAACCTGGTGAATATATTCTTAGAATTACAGACAGGAGGGTTAATTGCACAGGGTTTGATACCGTATATGTAACTGAAAATTTAGTACCTCCGGCATTGGATTTAGGTATAGATCAGACAATTAATTGTATTAATGATTCGCTGGTTGTTATGGCAAAAATTGCTAATAGCAAACCTTCATTTGACTTTAGATGGGCTGGTCCTGGAATTGTTTCAGCAAACCAGAGGAATAACCCACAGGTTATTAGAATTCCAGGAATCTATACCGCTAGCATTGTTACACCCAATCCAATTTGTACTGTATACGATACCTTGCAGATTTCGATAGACACCGCAAGACCTAAATTAGATCTTAAAGACACCATCTGGTTCGATTGTCAGAATAAATTGATTAATTATACGGTTGCTGATTTCTCCAAGCTTGATTCTGTAGAATGGTTTGATATTTTTGGTAAAAAAATCATCAAGTCAGATTCTGGACGAAATACCTCTTTCGTAAAAGAGGGCATACACCATTATGTCGCTCATTATAAAAATGGTTGTACCTGGAATCAAGCCATTGTAGTTATTCCTTATACGATTATCAATGTTGCCAAACCGATAATTACACCTTCTTGCAGCAATATGGCAACAGGGACTGCCAAGATAAATATTTTAGCAGGGAATGGTCCATTTAAATTGAGTCTAAATGGCTCAAGAGAAGATACAATTACCTTCTTTAGCAACTTAACCCCTGGCGCGTATAAAGTAAGGATCTTTGATAAAAATGGAGGCAATTGTTTCGTTGATGTATTTTTTGATATCCCTTCCTTAATTGTATTACCTGATAGTTTGAATGGTAGTAATATAGATCTGACAATTTGTTCTGATACAACAATATTCGCAGATACTGCTTTTTATGAGTTAACTCAATCTAGATTCCCGATTGATTCAGTAAACTTTGAATGGTATTACAACGATAACAAAATAAGTCCTTTCTCGAATAAGCTTATTATTAAGCAACCTGGTGTATATCAGCTGGTTGTGATAAATAAAAATGGATGTGGCAATGCCAAAATAAATTTCAATGCCAGGTTAGATGATAGTCTTTCCAGTAGAAGTTTCATATTGCCAAATGTCTTTACCCCGGGTTTAACAGAAAACAATACCTATAAAGCGGTCAACGAGTCCGGTGTTCGGCTAGGAGCCGGTAATTACGCCCTACGCATTTATAATAGATGGGGGGCAGTAGTTTTTGAAACAGAAAATCAGGATGAAGCCTGGGATGGTACCTACCATGGCGTACAGGC
>WBZP01003863.1_pt3 | contig 11863 bp, 7 predicted proteins | sample 5204301 | NCBI WGS metagenome assembly WBZP01 (sample SAMN12412401, study PRJNA552823) | activated sludge metagenome | isolation source: activated sludge from nitrification reactor of wastewater treatment plant... | place: USA: Pennsylvania | collected 2017
GGAAGGAATGGCCTGCGCAGTACGGTGCGCCGTACAAGGATGTCGATAGCAATGGCGTCTATGATCCCGCGGTCGATGTTCCCGGGTTCCCCGGCTCCAATCAGACCGTGTGGTATGTGGCCAATGACATGAACTCCACCAACACCGCGAACCTCTACGGGACCCAGCCGCTCGGCGTCGAGTGCCAGGTCACGAGCTGGGCCTATGCCCAGGAGGGGCCGCTCGGCAACATGATCTTCCGCAGCTATCTGCTCATCAACAAGAGCACCCAGCGGTTCGACAGTATGGTGGTCGCCATGTGGGCCGACCCCGATCTCGGATTCGCGGATGATGATTACGTCGGGTGCGACACGTCGCTCAGTTTGGGTTTCGTGTACAACGCCCAGAATGTGGACCAGACGTACGGGTCACTGCCGCCGCCCGCGGCGGGTTTCGACTTCTTCCAGGGTCCCATCGTTGCCGAAGCGGGTGCGACCGCTACGTTCCGGGGAAAGACCATCCAGGGCTACCGCAATCTGCCGATGACCTCGTTCTTCTACTTCATCCGTGCGGATCAGACCCTGGCCGATCCGGTCCAGGCCGATCCGGCCGGTGCGACGCAGATGTTCAATTTCATGCGGGGCAGGATCGGATTGACCGGTCAGTTCTTCCAGGACCCGCAAGGGAATCCGACGACCTATGTGTTGACGGGTGACCCGGTGACGGGGAAGGGATGGCTGGATGGACAGCAGTATCCGGCAGGTGATCGCCGGCTGGGTCTTGCCTCCGGACCATTCACGATGGCGCCGGGGGACACCCAGGAGGTCGTCATCGCGGAGATCTGTGCCGGTGCCATTCCGGGTGTGGACCGTATCACCGCCGTCAATCTGCTGAAGTTCTATGACAAGTCGGCCCAGCTGGCGTACGACAACTTCTTCAGCCTGCCTGCACCGCCGGCGGCACCGAAGGTGACGGCAACGGAGCTGAACGAAGAGATCCTCCTCAACTGGGGGAGCGATGCTGCCGCAGTCGCGGCGACCGAAGGCACCGACAACCGGGGCTTCAAGTTCCAGGGATACAACGTCTATCAGTTACCATCGGCAGGAGCGACGATCACCGAAGGTAAGAAGATCGCCGTGTACGATCTTGCGGGCGATGGCATCACCCGTATCACCGATCAGGTGTTCGATGCCTCGGTCGGCGTGGTCACCTCCAAGGTGGTGCAACTCGGGACGGACAGCGGGATCAAGCGCTTCCTGAGCGTCAAGGGTGATGCGCTCAAGGGTGGGTCACCACTCGTGAACGGACTGCGCTACTACTTCGCGGTCACATCGTACGCGTACAACGCGGACCCGAACGCGGTACCGAACAATCTCGAGAACCCGCTCCAGATCATCACGGTGGTCCCGCATGCGAACAACCCCGGGGTCCGCTTCGCGGGCGCGGCGGGTGATACCGTCAAACCCGTCACCCACACCGGGAACAGCGACGGCAGTGTGATCCCCCTTGTGGTCGATCCGGGACGCACGACGGGACAGAATTACAAGGTGAAGTTCGAGGACAACAACGGGGCGGTCACGTGGAAACTGGTCAACACCACGCGCGGCGACACGGTCCTCCGTCACCAGGCGAATCAGTCCGGTGATGATGACTACCTGGTGGTGGACGGCGTGCAGGTGAAGGTGCTCGGTCCGCCTCCGGGGATGAAGGGCTACGCGACCGCGGCGAACGGTCAGCGCGACATCACCTTCGCCGGAGCCGACGTGAACGGCGTGTTCGCCGATCTGGAGGGATACACGCACACCATCGGGAACGCCTTCGAGCACTGGTTCAGCGGGTCGACCGTGACACTCGACAAACTGAAGAACGTCGAGATCCGGTTCGCCGATGCGGACGGGACCTGGGATCCGAAGGCGACGCAGTCCGGGAATTTCTCCAAAGGGTACCGGTATGTGCGTAGCGCGGCGAATGCCCCGGCCCAGTCCAGTTTTGCCCCCTGGATCGTGAATACGTCCGCGGGTTACGCATACCAGGATTACAACTATGGTGTGCCGTTCGCGGCCTATGACATGGAAGCGAATCCGCCGCGACGGCTTGCCGTGGGTCATCTGGAGAACAATCAGGTGAATGGAACGGTGGACGGACGGTACTGGCCGCCCGCGCATACCGATACCGACGTGGACAACACCGCCGGCACACGGACGAGGGAGTGGTTCTTCATCTTCGATGCGCCGTACACCGAGACTCCGGATCCGGCGATGCAGGTCGACATCCTCAACGAGACCACACCGATGATGTGGTGGGGCGTGGTCACACGCCGGGCGGTCGCACCGAATACCGCGGGCAACTTCCGGTCGTCGACGGTCTTCGCGATCCAGTCCAACCACGTGAATGGGACGGGTGACGAATTCACGTTCACGACCCCCGCGGTGACCTATGACGCGGCGACCGCGAAAGCGGATGCGGGCCTGATCAACGTCTTCCCGAATCCGTACTACGGCGTGAACACGGAGGAGATCAACAAGTACAACCGGTTCGTCACGTTCTCCCATCTGCCACAGGAAGCCCGGATCAGGATCTACAATCTGGCGGGCGTGCAGGTGCGGGAGATCAGGAAGAACTCCGCATCCCAGTTCGAGCGGTGGGACCTGGCGAACGAATCGGGGTTGCCCGTCGGGAGCGGCCTGTACATCGTGCATATTGAGATGCCTGCGCTGGGATCGACGAAGATCCTGAAACTCGCTGTCGTGCAGGAACAACAGATACTCGATCGGTTCTAACGGCTGAGGACCACAACCCATGAAAACATTCTCTCGTTCCATGAGCATCCTTGCCCTGGTCGCCGCACTGGCGTCCATGGCGATGGGCGGTGCCGGGAACCGCGCAGGTACCAGCGGGGCCACGGAACTGCTCATCCCGGTGGGCACGCGTGACATCTCCCTTGGAGGTGCCACCATTGCGACAACGCACGGCATCGAAGCCCTGCACTACAATCCGGCGGCGTTGGGCCAGATGAAGAACAACGCTGCCGTCTATGTCTCCCATATGAGCTATATCGCCGATATCGGCATCAATTATGGCGCGGTCGCGGCCAACTTCGAAGGGTTCGGGGTCCTGGGACTCAGCCTGAAGGCCCTCGATGTCGGACAGATCCCGGTCACGACGACCACCGATCCCGACGGCACGGGGAAGACCTTCACACCGCAGTTCTTCACCGTGGGTCTGACGTATTCCCGGATGTTGAACGACCGTATCGGTGTCGGGGTGACCACCAAGATCGTCACCGAGCGTATGGCCGATGTGAACTCGTCGGGCGTTGCGTTTGATATCGGCGTGGTGTATGATAATATGGCGGCGATCAATGGCCTGAGTCTCGGTATCGCGGTGAAGAACATCGGCCCGTCGATGGAGTTCGGCGGCTCGGGACTCCTCACGCAGGCCAGCGTGGATGCCCAGCACCGTCCGAGCGGGCTGTACCAGATCCAGGCGGCGGGTTTCGAACTCCCGTCCTCGATCGAGTTCGGCCTCGGATATCACCGGAACATCGACGACGCGAATTCCCTCGAACTGTCGGGCGCATTCCAGAGCAACAACTTCTCCGACGACGAATACAAGTTCGGGATGGAATACTCATTCCAGGACCTCTTCTTCGTTCGCGGCGGCTACAACTTCGCGCAGAAAGAGACCGATGAACGGCAATTCCTGTTCGGCGGATCGTTCGGTGCCGGCGTGAAATATGCGCTGGGGACGACGGAGATCACCGTGGACTACGCCTACCGGGCGGTGAAGGTCTTCGATGCGAACCACGTCTTCTCGGTGAAACTGGGATTCTGATCAGGCCTCTGGAGGAAGAGGGGGCGATCACGGGGCGGGCAGTGGGCATAGGACACCTGCTGCCTGTCCCGTTGTGTGTTACCGTATCTACCAACCGATCGGAGCACGATGCGATGACCCCACTCCTCATTCTTCTCGGCATCCTCGGCGGCCAGCCCGACACGAGTTCACTGTTCCAGGCCGAACGGGCATTTGCTGCTCGCTCGTTGTCGCATGGGATCGATTCCGCATTTCTCTTCGCCCTCGCCCCCGACGGCGTCCTGTTCCGATCGGGTCCGGTGAATGGCCCGAAGTGGATCCGCGACCATCCGGGCCGGCCCACAGCGCGTCTGGCCTGGGAACCATCGGCGGGTGCCGTGTCCGCGTCAGGTGATATGGGGATCACCGCAGGTCCCTGGACGTTCACCGATGCGGCAAAACCTGACTCTCCTCCGTACTACGGACATTTTGTGACCGTGTGGAAGCGCAACGATCGCCAGGGGGAATGGAAGGTTGCCGTCGATATCGGGATCTCGCACCCGTTGCGGTCTGCTGATGCCCTGCGCGGCCGCTTCGATCAACGCCCATGGGGGCACGCACGAGCCGGTGGGAACGCGGCGCCGTCGGGTGATGTCTTGCTCGATGCCGACAAGGAAGTGCTGCTGGCGATCGATCGGGCGGGGACGCGGAAACCATTCCTCGATCGGTTGGCATCCGACGCGGTGGTCTTCCGCAATGGGGAACCACCCATGAGGGACAGAGAGAAGATCCGGAAGGCGATCGAGGACGCGATGGCCCCGTTCGCATGGCGACCGCTGAGCGCCGGCATCGCAGCCTCAGGCGACCTGGGCTTCACGTACGGATCATACACCGTGGGGAATGAGAAGGGATCCTATCTCCGGATCTGGAGATTATCGCAGGAAGGTGTGTGGGTGATCCTCGTGGACCTTACCGATCCTGACGCCTGACGATCGTCACCCCAGGGCCGGGTGCGCGAGCTGGTGTGTTGCATTCCCACCGGGGAGCCAATCCTCTCCCACACCATAGATGTGCCGCAGGTGCCAGAGCACGCCGGGCTTCGGCAGGCACACATCCTTCTCCCAGCGCTCGACGGCCACCCAGGAATAGCCTATCCTCGCTGCGGCCTGACGGAGCGTGAGTCCTGCGCCGATCCGCGCGCTGCGCAACCGTTGCCCGAAGGATGACCCGAAACGTCGGGTGTTCACCATGCGATCGATGGTCGCGTCGATCTCTTCACGTTTTTGCTCCGAGACCGGGATCTTTCCGTAGAGGACCTGCCAGACGTATTGCCGCGAGACGCCGAGGTTCATCGCGAGGTCGGAGATCGTGATCCCCCAGGGGCGCATCCGATGACGGGTCTGTGCGCCCCAGGGTTCACGCATTGTGCGCGCCCGTTCGGTCAACGGGAGGATGGATGCGGCGGGTTCCATGGGTAGTCCATGATACTACCCCGGAGGCCACTTCCCAAGGAGAACGAGACAGGACGCAGGTAGGTGAGACGAGCCGCGGGAATGTTCCGACGGCCTCCCTGTCCTTGCTATTTCAGAAAGAATCGCAGGACCGCCATCATCACAGCCTCCCGGTCGGTCTGCTTCAGCAGCGTCTCGAACGGGAAGCCGAACAGGACCAGCGACGCATCTCCTTTGTATCCGACCGCGGCGCTGATGCCGTTCTCCGTGTATCGCATCAGCGTCCGACCACCCCGAACCGGACCGATCCCTTCCGGCGCATCGACCGCATAGATCGAATCGTTCATCTGGGTCGCGAAATGGACCGTGGTACCGGGTGTCAGGAAGCCGGCATCCACGCTCACGACCTCGCCACCCCGCGATGCATGGTCCGCGGCAAAGACGGTCTTGAGGGTTTCACGGCTGAAGCGGATCCCGCTGCTGTCCCCGCGTTGTGCGGCCCACAGGTCTTCTGCCCATCGACTACCGGAAACCATGAGGTGGCCGCCCCCCGCCACATAACGCCCGACCATCGCGCGGAACCCGGCTGGAAATGCGGTGTAGCGGACGCCGTACAGAGAATCGAGCAGTGGCCGTACCCGGGGCGTGGCATGTTGCTGCCCGAGGATCAGGTCGACGATGTCGTAGCGCGGGAGCACGACCAACGAATCCGAGACCGCTTCATCGCTGCAGGAAACGAACGACCGACCGGCGGCACGAACGGCAGCACCATGCATCGCCGGATAATCGAAACTGTTGCCTGCGAACGGACGGGTTTCATCATCCGCATACGACGCGCCGAAACCCGGGTCGTCATTCGACCGGAAGGGGGCCGCGGGGAAGAAATTGTGCTGGCGCCCGATGAAATTGTAGTCGATCCTGTCCGCAACGCCGGCATCGATGTCGTTGATGAACCCGGAGAATTCCGGAGTGGAGATGGTGGCCGGTGCGGCGACGCGATCGAAACCATTCACGATCAGGACCGGATGGTCATCACCGGCGACATGACACACCGCCAGGACCTCGGACGGCATGCTCTGGCCGCCGTCATTCACCGCGGTCACCATGAAGCCGTACGTCACTCCCGGTTGCGCCACGGGCATGGTCCATGACGGTGTATCGACCAGACGGCCATTGTCGAATCCGCCATCGCCGGTGCGCACATACACGATGTAGCGGTCGGGGACGGCACTCGGTTCGAGCTGATCGCGGACTGGCTGCCAGCGGAGGAGTACACTCCCTGTAGCGGTGAATTCGGCCGCAAGGTGATCGACCGGAAGCGGGGCGACCGTCGGCGCGGGACCGGTGGGGTCGGCCAGATACCGGAGCATGCCCTTGTAGATCGCGCGTGAGACATCGAACCGGAACCGGGGATCCAGCATGAATCGCATGTCGAGGAAATTCTGGTGCGAGAGCAATTCGAGCAGGACGCCGGGGAAATTCGGGCGGACCGCTTCACTGTAATCGGCATTGCGCAGGTCGCGCCGGCGCCAGGCGGGATCGTGCAACCGGCGGATGTCGTCCACGATCTGCGTCTGCATGATGTCCGCAAGGTCACGGTTGGCCATGCGTGAAACGCCATTCGGGAATACCGTCGTGGAATCGTACCCTTCGATGCTGTAGATCAGGAGTGTCCCGATCGTGGTGTCGTTCTTCGTGATGCCCGCATCGGTATGGAACGCGAGCGAGAGATCGATCGGGATCCCCAGTCCACGGACGCTCCGGTCACGGTTGGGCCCGAATGGCGCGCCGTAGAGGAAGTTGCCATACTCCGCGCGGCTCTGATAATCATCCTTGTAGTCATTCACATCGCCGTTCATATCGTACACCAGCGTGTCCGGCATGCCCGCGAACTGAAGCCAGTAGCGCGCCCCTTCGAGGAACCGTGCCCGCCCGCTGGTGTGCCCTTCGCGCTCGACGATCCCGACGCCTCCACCGAAGCGTACGGCGTCAGCGCTCAGCTTCATTCCCGGCGTCGCACTCGCGGACGAAAGGACCACGCTCCCGCTGTCGGGATGCATCCCGGCATGGAAGGTGAATGTTCCAAGGTAGTGCCACGTGCCGCCTCCGACATGCTGGTCCACACGGAACGACGTACTCCCCCCGGCATGGTAAACGGTGTACCGTGCGTCACGCGTGCTGCTGTCCGACGATTGCCAGGTGATGGACACACTGTACGTTCCCGTTGCAGGGATCTCCGGCGTCCACCGGATGGTGCTGCTCCCCTGCAGGTCGGTCCGCGCCCAACGCGATGTGCCCAGCGAGAACGGATTCACGTTGGCGGGATATGATGAGGCGGGCTTGAACCCCCCGTGGACGGTCTGCCATGCTCCGGTCCGCGGTGCGATCGTTTCACGGGAATGCGGCGGCACGGAATCGTTGTCGATGATCACTTCATGCGTCTGCACATCGCGTTCACGAGGGAGGTACACATGCGCGCCCGCGTTCTCCAGCATGGGGACGAGATAGGGGCGGGTGAAGGACAGCGGGCCGAGATCTTCCACGGATTGGAACAACCGTGGACGCTGCCATTCCCACCGGTGTTCGCCTGCGTTGAAGTACCATCCGTGGCTGTGCCAGAGCAGGATGTTCCTGTTCTGCATGCCCCGTGACGGATACACGGGCTGACTGGTGTTGAGAACCACCGGTTCGCCCGGCGCCTTCCGCGCGACGGTGACGCGCGATGTGTCAAGCGAGCGGGGGTGGCTCCTGTAGATGTTCGGTATGAGTTCCGCCAGGGGAACGCCGAGGGAGCGGACATCGAAACGGTACCCGGGGAAGTCGGGGCCGAACCATTCCTGGACATGGAGTAGGACACGGTCCAGGTACTCCTGCCGGATCGGCTGTCCGGCGAACTCCCTGCTCAGGTACACATGCACCACCTTCGTGGAGTCATCCACCCGCATCGAATCGAGTTTCGAACCTGGCGGTGTGGAGAACGGCAGCTCCGCATGTGCGAGCGCGCTACCGAACTCCCGTTGCCTGTCCACGCGCGCTTGTTCCGTGGACACGCATCCGGCGATCGTGAGTGTGACGGTGAGGATGAAGATACGTACGGTCGACAGGTGGCGAGAAAGCGGGCGTGGAGGGAGCATGGTGGTTCAATCATGTTCTGAGTAGAAGTTCTTGTCCCACGCGTGATGCCGCAGCTCTTCGATCATCATCGCGGAAAGCTGACGTCCGTCAGATGCTGCGCAATTCGCGTCGACGTTGCGCGTGCTGCGCATGCCCGGGATGACGGTGGCGACGGCCGGGTGGTGGAGGCAGAAACGGAGGGCAAGTTCGGGGAGCGAAGACGCCCCGGTGCCCAGGAGGCCGCGCAGGCGTTCCACGCGATCGAAGACCTGCTGTTTCCGGTCCCCGGCAAAGTACCTGTTACGCCAATCGCCGGAGGGGAAGGTCGTCTCGGGACGGATGGCACCCGTGAGGGCGCCTTCGTCGAACGGGCAACGGACGATCACACCGACATTATTGGCGAGGCAGGCGGGGAAGAGATCGTCCTCCGGGTTCTGGTCGAAGATATTATAGATGACCTGCACGGTGTCGATCTTTCCCGAGCGGACGGCCTTCAGGGCATTCGCGGGCTGATGGTCATTGATGGAAATGCCGCAATGGCGGATCTTTCCCTCGGCCTTCAGTGTGCTGACCGCCTCATACCACTCAGAAACATCGGTCCAGTCGTCGAGCCAGACGTGGAGTTGCTGCAGATCGATGGTTTCCACGCCGAGATTCTTGAGGCTCCGTTCGGTCGACTCTATTATATGGCTGTACGGGAACGCCTTCCCCAGCGGGGTGCCGGTCCGGGCCGGCCACTGGAAGTTCTTGGGGGGGATCTTCGTCGCGATGATCATCTGATCGGGCCGCTCCTTGAGGAATTTCCCAAGGAGTTGCTCGCTATGGCCTTCCCCGTAGACCAGGGCGGTGTCCAGGAAGTTCATCCCGAGGTCCGCAGCGCGATGCAGGGCCCGGAGTGACTCCTGGTCTTTCGCGCCCAACCACATGGTCCCGCCCATCCCCCAGGTCCCGAACCCGATCTCGGAGATCCTGAGACCGGTACGCCCCAATGTCCTGTACTGCATACCAGCATCCTTCTATAATAGAGAGTAAAAAAAGCCCCGCACCCCCTGTTCTGGGGTACCTGGGCTGTCCGTGAAACCCGGTTGATGTGTGAAGTATAGCAACAGGAGTCTACAAACACAAGGGCACCACAGGAAACTGTGCTTGTGCATTGATATCCCATTTAGTAGATTGCGCCATGGAGATCAATCCTGCCGATGCACTCAAGACGGTCGTCCGCCCGAGGATCCACGTGACCCTCGAACGTGAAGGCATCCCCGAACTTCGACTGAAGTTCACGGATGACTTCACCATCGGCAACGATGCATCCTGCGATATCGTCCTTCCTGACACCGATGTCAGTCCCCAGCATGCGAAGGTCTATTTTTCCAAGGGTTCATGGCGCATCAAGGATCTGGGCAGCCTGACCGGGACGTACCTGGATGGGAAGCAGATCAAGGACGCCGAGATCACGGACGAATGCCGGGTGCTCTTTGGCATCGGCGGCCAGATCCTGACGTTTGACATCGCCGAGTTACCCCACCATGTGGTCACACGCCAGCTCCGGGAAGTGTTCCGCACGTCCGGCTATGTGCCCGTTGCCATGAACCGGGATGTGATCAACCGCCTCATCCGGCGGGGGCTCAAGCTGCAATCGAAGCGCTATGTGCGGATCATCGGCATCCTGGTGGTCTTCGGGGCCATCGCGGCCTGGTTCGGTTACCAGAAACAGTCGGAACTGAACAAGACGCGCGAACTCGCCCAATCGGTCTTCTACCGGATGAAGACCTTCGAATTGACCCTGACGCAGCTCGAAGAAGACCTGCGCGACACGGTCGCGGTCGGTAGGATCCAGGGGCAGAAGGCCGAGCTCCAGCAACTCAGTGACGAATACGACAAGTTCATCGGTCAGCTCGGTGTCTATGACGGCATGGATGAGACGGACCGGTTGATCTACAAGACCGCCCGGGTGTTCGGTGAATGTGAGCTTTCCATGCCCTCCGGTTTTGCGGACGAGGTGAAGAGATACATCGGCATCTGGAAGGCCTCCAACCGGCTCCCGAAAGCCATGGAACGGGCGACAGCGGGGAAGTATCCGGAGCGCATCAGCACGGCGCTTCTGGATCAGCAGATGCCGCCCCAGTTCTTCTTCCTCGCTCTGCAGGAGAGCGAATTCGACAGCACGGCGGTCGGACCCTCCACGAAATACGGCATTGCGAAAGGGATGTGGCAGTTCATCCCGAGCACGGCGAAGCAGTTCGGACTCCGGACCGGGCCATTGGTCGCGTTCAGCAGGATGGACCCCCTCGATCAGCGCCACAATGTGGACCTTGCCTCTACCGCGGCGGCGAAGTATCTGCGTCGCATCTATCGCGGCGAAGCGCAGGCATCCGGCCTGCTGGTCCTGGCGTCGTACAACTGGGGTGACAATGCGGTTCGCGGGCTGATCCGGACCCTGCCGGAGAACCCCCGCGAGCGCAATTTCTGGAAATTCCTGGAGACGTATCGCAAGCGGATCCCCAAAGAGACCTACGATTATGTGTTCCTTATCTTCTCCGCTGCTGTGATCGGGGAAGATCCTTCCCGGTTCGGGTTCTCGTTCCCCAAACCACTGCGTGATGCAGCGCACTAAATCTGTGACCTCCTCCTTCGTACCTTATTCCCCAGACCACCTATGAACGGACGTGATCTTCTTGCTTTTGATTTCGGGGCAAGTAGCGGCCGCGCCATCCATGGACGCTTCGATGGAACGCGGCTCGCGTGTACAACAGTACATCAGTTCTCCAACGGGCCGGTAGAATTCCAGGGACATCTCTACTGGGACCTGCTCCGGTTCCTCCTCGAGATCGAAGAGGGGATACGGCGGACACAACGGATCGTGGGTGGTCCGATCGCTTCGATCGGGATCGATACATGGGGTGTGGATTTCGGGTTGCTCGACCGGCATGGTGATCTGCTCGGGAATCCCTATCACTATCGGGACCGCCGGACCGAGGGGATGTTTGAAGCGGCCTGCGCGCGGATGCCGAAAGAAGAGATCTTTCGGACGACGGGCATCGCGTTCCAGCCATTCAATACCCTGTTCCAACTCCTCGCGATGCGGTTGCAGAAGCCCGAGGTGCTGGACCAGGCGGGAACGCTGCTCATGATGCCGGATCTTCTCGCGTATGCCCTCACGGGTGAACGCGGCACCGAGTATACGGATGCGAGTACTTCCCAGCTTGTCGATGTGACGGCGCGGTCGTGGAGCGACACCATCCTGAAGGCGATGGACCTTCCCCGTGAGATCTTCACGCCGATCTCCGCTCCCGGGACGGTCCGCGGCACCCTCCGGGGAGAGATCGCCGCGGCTTCCGGCGCCGGTCCGGTACCGGTGATCGCCGTGGCGGGGCACGATACGGCGTCGGCTGTGGTCGCGGTCCCGCTCTCCGGTCCGCGCTCGGCCTATTTGAGCAGCGGGACCTGGTCGTTGCTCGGGCTCGAAACGGACACCCCGTGCGTGGATGCCGGCAGCATGCAGGCGAATCTGACGAACGAAGGCGGAT
>WBZP01004882.1_pt1 | contig 11861 bp, 14 predicted proteins | sample 5204301 | NCBI WGS metagenome assembly WBZP01 (sample SAMN12412401, study PRJNA552823) | activated sludge metagenome | isolation source: activated sludge from nitrification reactor of wastewater treatment plant... | place: USA: Pennsylvania | collected 2017
GCGCCCGGGGATCATGCGCTGAATGGTGGAGATCGGCACCAGCGTCCGGCGGAATCCCCAGCGAATCGTCAGGTTGGCGTTGTCCACCTCGTACGCCAGTGAATGCAACGCATACGCCCAGTTGGCAAACAACCCGCCAAGCACCAGGGCGACAGCCGCCACGGCCCAGGCAAGGAACGACTTGAATTCGGCTGAGGCGCCGTACCCCGCGGTCCCGGCCAGGATGGCCACGACAAATCCCCACACCGCGAACCCGCCGCCAATGATGACGCCGAGCGCTCGCGGGGGGCGAAACGCCACCGCGCCTAGCGGGCGACTCGCGCGCGTGCCGGGGTGCACCATGAGCTGTACTTCTCGCTTCGTCCGCGGATGGCGTCGTAGAACAGGCTGCTGAGCTGACTCGTGATCGGGCCTGGCACGCCCTGTCCAACCCGTCGGCGGTCAATCTCAACGATGGGCGTGAGGTGTGCGGCCGTCCCGGTCATGAATACTTCATCCGCGATGTAGAGCTCGGTCCGGTCAATTTCCCGCTGCACAACCTCGATGCCCAGGTCGTCTTTCGCCATCTGCATCACGCTCTTGGCGGTGATGCCTTCGAGCACGTTATCGGCGGGGCCCGGCGTAATCAGTTGCCCGTGGCGGATCATGAAGATGTTCTCGCCGCTGCCTTCGGAGACGTGGCCGTTCTCGTTCAGCATGATCGCTTCATCGAAACCGTTCGCGTTCGCCTCGGTCTTCGCCAGGGCGCTGTTCACGTAGATGCCTGTCACCTTCGCGCGCGGCGGGATGCCGGTGTCCTGCACCCGCCGCCAGGTGCTCGTGTGGCAGCGGGCGGTCTCAGGGAGGTACGCCGGGAACGGCGATAGGAAGATGAGCGTGTCGCATTCCACGTTATGCAGCCGCACGCCCAGCACTTCGCCGGAGAGATAGACCATCGGCCGGAGGTAGACGTCCTCACTGAAGCCGCTGCGCTCCACCAGTTCAACCGCAATCTCGCATAACCGATCGACGGAGTCCCGCATCTGCATGCCGAGGATGTGAGCGCTCTGGCCGAGGCGTTCCATGTGTTCCCGCACGCGGAACAGGTAGGCCGTCTGGGCCTCCTCGTTCCAGTTGCCGCGGATGCCTTCGAAGACCGCCGTGCCGTAGTTGAACGCATGCGTCATCACGCCGATCTTCGCTTCGCTCAGCGGGACGATGTTCCCCTGGAAGTACGCGTACGGTGTGGCCATGGCTCTCCTCGTTGGGCTGGCGAATTGCTCGAAAGTATAACGGCCGCGCCGTTTCAGACGCTCAGGGCGTTTCCGTCGCGGCGCGGCCGAAGAACGTGCCGTCCTTGCACTCGGTGATGGTCGGCTCCAGCGCCGCGATGCGCCGCGCGACCTCCTTGTCCGGCAGCGGCGGCGCCCGCGTGACCAGTGACGTCGGCTCCGCTACCGCATCCTCCAGGTACTTGATGAAGTCCTGGTTGTACTTCACCAGGTCCGCCGGGGGGTTCGTCTTCTTCATCTCCTCGATGAAGTCCTTGATGACCTGAGCGATGTCATCTGGGTTCGTCTTGCTCAGCAACGCGTTCGAGAAGTTCGTCGTGCCGACACAAATCGCGCGGAGGTAGTCTTCATCGCTGCCGCCGCCCTTCGGCGTGTCGTCGTCTCCTCCGCAAGCGCCGAGGAACAACGCGCCGGCCGAAAGAAGGCCGAGCGCGAGCAGAATCCAGTGTCGCATCGCCACGGATGGTACACGCTGCCGCGGTTAGCGGGAGTTCAGAGGAGCACGCGTTTCGGCGCCGAACGCGGTTCCCGGCGCCAGTTGGAAACCAGGTACCGCCGCTCGCCTTCTTTCTCGAAGGCCTCAACGCGGCAGCGGTCCGGGCTCAGGACGAGCTTGCCGGCCGCCAGCGACCAGTCCGACCGCGCGCCTGCGCCGTCGTCGCCGAAGACACTCTCGTGTTCCGCGAGCGCTTCCATCTGCGCCGACCCAAGCTCCAACAACCAGCCGGCGTGGATTTGGGCGAGCCCGAAGTGGAAGTCGCGGTCGCCGAACGTCATCTCCAGGTGGTCCGGCGCGGATCCGGAGCCCGCGAACAGCATCGTCGACCCAAAATGGGAGAGCGAGAAGTCGGTGCTCATCCGGTAGATCCGCCCCAACACCTCGTGCGCGGCGAGCACTTCCGCCGCCCGGAAGGCGTGCAGCCGGAACTCGGTGGCGTGGTCCTCCGCGGCTATCGCGATCCCGACCGAAGCGAGCCATGCATCCCACTCCTCCGAGCCCGTGCGCAAGAGACAAAGCATGCTGGCCTGGTAGTCGGCCGCGGCCCGCACCATCGTGACGGCTGCCGCGTAATTTCCCCACTGCAGCGCGTGCAGCGCTTCCAGCCGCGTCAGCCAGGCCCGCGACCACAACCCCATCGCCGACACCATCTTTTGCGTGCGACGCTTCGGTTCGGCGGCGTGCTGGGCCGCTTCACCCTCGAGGTTCAACCCTCGCAGGATCGCTTCCAGCTCTTCGCCGAGCACGAAAGCCGTCTGGCGGTAGGCGTCCGCGCTGCCCGTGGCGTCCGCCGGTGGCTTCGAGGCGCCCGTAGCGACAGGGAAGACCTTCGGCGGCGAGACGCGCACCTAGCGGTTCATCGCTTTCTGGTAGCCCTGGATGACCGGGTCATCGAACCACGGCGCCAGGCTCGCCTGCCGCTCCGGCAGCGCCCGCGACATATCCATCGCGTGCATCGGGTCGTGCTTGCACCAGCCGCGAAGGTAGGCGCCAAACGGTATCTCCGAAGCCGCGCGTTTCGAATCACCCGCGAACTTCATTGTCCGCGCCAGGTCCTCATCGGTGAGCACGAGGAGTTTCGCGCGCAGGTCGTCGCGTTCGCTCGCGGCCTCAGCCAGGACATCCTCAAGCGGCAAGAGCCTGCGCTTCTCGACCTGGCGGTCGTTCCAGTTGTCGATGTCGAACTTACCGCCGTCGCCGTCTCGAATCCCCGCATCTTCGCCGCGGTGCATCGAGTCGAACATCTGGCCAACCGGCCCGTCGATCGTCGCCAGGTGCGCGATGAAATCCCGGACGATCCAGGTGCTTTGCGGCACCGGCCGCTCCAGCTCCTCCGTGGACAACGACCGGCAGAACGCCTCGAATCGCTCTCGATGGCCATCCAGTTCGGCTACGACTTCCAGCACCGCCTTCGATGTCATTCGTCTTCCTCGTCTTCGTCCGGATGCGACGCAATGTACTCCTGTGCTTCGGCGAGGAGCGCGCGTTGCCACGCCTGCGAGGCCTCATCCTCGAATTCGGCGTCGAGCAGCCAGTTCAGCACGAGGGGGTCCATCCGCACTTCGGGGAGCGCATCGACGAGCGCGATGGCATGCCCGAGGCAGTGCTCGCCGACGGAGCGGAGCGTTTCCAGCGCTGTTTCTTCGCCGAACGCCTCGGACAGGCGCTCGTCAGGCACGGCCGAGAGTGCCGCGAACAAATCCACGAGCCCCTGGCCGAGCGCTTGCGTGACATCCAGCCGGCTCGCGCCCGAGAACCGCGCGGCCGTTCCAGCGTCCATTTCGCCGGGGTTCACACCGTCCAGCGCTGGCTCTCCCAGCAGCCATCCGCGCACGACGCCAGCGTAACCGCTCAGGCTCGATCCGAGGTGGCCAAGCAACTGCGCGACGTCCCACTCAAGCCCAACCACGGGCCGCCGAAGCGCCTCCTCCGGCGCCAGCGCCGTCATGTGCTTCAGCGTCGCCTGTTCGTAAATGAAGCGGTCGGCGATGGCCCGCAGTTCAGGCGTCATGTCAGTGCCGCGCGCGCGGCGGGCGCCGGTCGGAGCGCGCAGCACGCGCCCGCGTCGAGGCCTCTTTCACTGGCCGCGGGCCGAGTTGCTTGATCGAATCCCAGCCGGCATAGGCTGCCGCTGGCCCGAGTTCCGCCTCGATCTCGAGCAAACGGTTGTACTTCGCCGTTCGTTCGCTCCGGGCGGGCGCGCCGGTCTTGATCTGCCCCGCGCCCGTGGCCACGGCAAGGTCCGCGATGAAGGTGTCCTCAGTTTCGCCCGAGCGGTGGCTGATGACCGCGGTCCAGCCCGCGCGTTGCGCCGTCTCGATGGCTTCCAGCGTCTCGGTCAGCGTGCCAATCTGGTTGAGCTTCACCAGCACGCTGTTCGCCGACTTCTGTTCGATTGCGCGGCGAATTCGCTCCGGGTTGGTCACCAGGAGGTCGTCGCCGACGAGCTGGCAACTGGCGCCGAGCGCGGCAGTGAGTTGTCCCCAGCCCTCCCAGTCGTCTTCGGCGAGCCCATCCTCAATCGAACGGATTGGGTACTTCGCGACCCAGCCGGACCAGTGCTTCACCATTTCCGCCGAGCTCAGCACGCGCTTCTCTTTCGCCAGCGCGTACTTCCCTTTCGCGAACAGTTCCGTGGAGGCGGGGTCGAGCGCGACGACAGCGTCAGTCCCTGGCGTGTAGCCGGCTTTTTCGATGGCCTGGACGACGACCTGCACGGCCTCTTCGTTCCCCGGCAACGAAGGCGCGAACCCGCCTTCATCGCCGACGGAGGTGATTGCGCCCATGTCGTGGAGCACCCCGCGCAAGGCGTTGTAGATTTCGACGCCCATGCGCAGCCCTTCACTGAAGGTGTCCGCGCCGACGGGCATGACCATGAATTCCTGGAAGTCCGTGCTGTCCGGGGCGTGCTTGCCGCCGTTGAGGATGTTGAACATCGGCACCGGCAAGCGGTGCGCCCCGGCCCCGCCGAGGTATCGATAAAGCGGCTGGCCCACCGATTCCGCAGCGGCTCGCGCAACCGCCAGTGACACGCCGAGGATGGCGTTGGCGCCGAGGCGCCCCTTGTTCGGCGTGCCGTCGAGGTCGCACATGAGTCGGTCGATGGACCGTTGTTCCGAAGCCGGGAACCCCTGCAGCGCCTTCGCGATCTCCGTGTTCACGTTGCGGACGGCCCTGGTTACGCCCTTGCCGCCGTAGCGCTTGCCGCCGTCGCGAAGTTCCACCGCCTCGTGCGCGCCGGTGGACGCGCCGGAAGGCACCGCCGCGAAGCCCACCGCCCCGTCGTCGAGGAGCACGGAAACGTGCACCGTGGGGTTGCCTCGCGAATCGAGGATCTCTCGCGCTGCGATTGATTCGATGAACATCTGTACTCCTTAGCCGCGGACTTCGGGGGCGTCGCTCAAAGGGACAAGGGCATCGGGGCTCGGCAGGTAGTCGATGTACAGGATCCCGTTTACGTGGTCGATCTCGTGTTCCAGCGCCTCCGCGAGGAGGTTGTCTTCCGCTTTCACGCGCACTTCCTTGCCGGTGTAGGGGTCCAGCCCCTGGGCCAGCACTTTGCGCGACCGGGTGATCTCTCCGCGGTAACCCGGCACCGAGAGGCAGCCTTCGTCGCAGCGGCGTTCGCCGCTGCGCTTCACAATCTCCGGATTAATCAGCGCGATAGGGTTGTCGTCGCCGACGTCAATCACCACGAGGCGCAGCGAAATGCCGATCTGCGGAGCCGCGAGACCGACGCCCGGCGCGTCGTACATCGTCTCCCACATGTCCTCAATCAGCTTCATGATCGACTTGTCGACAGTCCGCACGCGCCGGGCCTTCTCGCGTAGCACCGGATCGCCCGCGCGGCGAATAGGAATGATTGCCAAGTACCTGCTCCGGGGGTGGTTGCGCGCGGGTAAGTGTATAGCCACGGGGCCTTTGGCGCGCTTGCGCCGGTACTTCGTGTCTGATCTACACTAAGTCATGTCCCACCCGTCCATCGCGCCAAAGCGGTCCCCTCGTTGAGCCGCCCGCCCCTCGTGGTCATCGGCAGCGGCATCTCGGGCCTCTTCGTCGCCCTGGAGGCGCGCAAGCTCGGACCGGTCATCGTCCTCACGAAAGGCAGCATCGACGACTGCAATACGCGCTGGGCACAGGGCGGCATCGCCGCGGCTGTCGGCCCCCTTGATTCGCCCGAGCAGCACCTCGCCGACACGATTGCCGCAGGGGATGGGCTGGTGGACGAACATGCCGCCCGCGTCCTCTGCAGCGAAGCCCCGGCCCGCATCCGCGACCTGATCGAGTACGGAGTCGCGTTCGATTCGCTCGGCGGCGAAGTCGCGCTGGGCCGCGAAGCGGCACACAGCCACTCGCGCATCCTCCATGCCGGCGGCGACCGCACGGGCGCGCAAATCGAAACCGCCCTGACCGCCGCCGTCGCCGACCCGCTGATCACGGTGCTCGACTACACGCTCGCGACCCGGCTGCTCGTTGAAAACGGGCGGCTCGCGGGCGTCGAGGCGGTCGCGCTCCAGACCGGCGCGCGCGAACTCTACGAAACGAGCAATGTCGTCCTCGCCACCGGCGGCGCGGGCCGGATGTTCACGTACACCACCAACCCGGATGTCGCGACCGGCGACGGCATTGCCCTCGGCTTCGAAGCCGGGGCCGAAATCGCCGACATCGAGTTCTACCAGTTCCACCCTACCGCCCTCCACGTTGCCGGCGCTCCGCCGTTCCTGATCAGCGAAGCGGTGCGGGGCGAAGGCGCAATCCTCCGCAACGCGGCCGGCGAAGCATTTATGTCTCGTTACCACGAACTGCGCGACCTCGCCCCCCGCGACGTCGTCGCCCGCGCCATCGTCTCGGAAATGCGGAAAGCGGGGGCCGAAGCGGTCTTCCTCGATTGCACCGGGCTCAAGTCGGTTGACCTTGCGGCCCGCTTCCCCGCCATCTATGCCTTCTGCAAGGGCGTCGGCATCGACATGCGCACAACGCCCATCCCGGTCGCTCCGGCCGCGCACTACCTGATGGGCGGCGTCCGCACCGACATCTGGGGACGGACAACGGTCGAAGGGCTCTACGCGTGCGGCGAAGTTGCCTGCACCGGCGTGCACGGTGCGAACCGGCTGGCCAGCAACTCGCTGATGGAGACCGTCGTCTTCGGCAAACGCGTTGTGGAGCACCTCGAGAGCGGTGCTGGTGGCGCCGCGAAGCCGGACCCCGCCGCCACGCCACTGGAGCGGCCCGCGGGCGCCGCGCCGGGCCACCAGGCCGTCCAGCAGATGATGTGGGAATGCGCTGGGATCGAGCGCGACGCAGCCGGGCTGCGCGCGGGTCTCGCCCAGGTCGAATCCTGGAAGCCCAACGCCCACCCGGTTGGGCGTGAGGACCACGAACGCCGCCAGATGGCGGTCCTCGCCTCGCTGATGTTGACCGCCGCGCTGAAGCGCACAGAAAGCCGCGGCGGCCACTACCGCCACGATTTTCCAACCCGGGACGACCTCCACTGGAAGAAGCAGCAGGTGTGGAAACGTGACGCTTGAACTCGATGCGGACCTGATTACGCGGCTCGTGCGGGACGCGCTCGAAGAAGACCGCGCATTCGACGACGCCACCACGCTCGCCACGGTCTCACCGGCGCTCAGCGGTACCGCTTCGTTCCTCGCCAAGGAGGAGGGCGTCCTCGCCGGGATGCCGGCGGCCCTCGAAGCCTTCCGCCAGCTCGACCCGCACGCGAAGCTCGTCGTCCACGTCGCCGAGGGAGAGGCCTTCAGCGACCGCGCCGTCCTCGCGGAGGTCACCTGCTCGGTCCAGGCGATGCTTCGCGCCGAACGCGTGGCCCTCAACTTCCTCCAGCGGATGTCCGGCACCGCCACGCTCACCCGCCGTTTCGTCGACGCCGTGCGGGGCACGCAGGCAGTCATCCTCGACACCCGCAAGACGACCCCGGGCCTACGCGACTTCGAGAAATACGCCGTGCGCTGTGGTGGCGGGACAAACCATCGCCGGGACCTTGCCGCCATGGCGATGATCAAGGACAACCACCGCGAGGCCCTCGAACGCATGGATCGCAGCCTCGCGGACGGCGCCGAAGCCATCCGCAGCCGCGTCCCCGGCATCGCCGTCGAAGTCGAGATTGACTCCCTGACCCAGCTCACAGCGGCCCTCGAAGCCCGGCCCGAGTGGGTACTGCTCGACAACATGGACACTGGGGAAATAGCCGAAGCTGTCCGCCGCACGGCCGGCCGTGCGAAGCTCGAAGCGAGCGGCGGCGTCAACCTCTCGACTGTCCGCGCCATCGCGGAAACCGGCGTGGATGCTATCTCCGTCGGCGCCCTCACCCACAGCGCCCGCGCCCTGGATATCTCGCTCGACCTCTCGTTCTGATCCCATCACCGCGCACATCCGAACCGCGCACGGCAGTAAGCGGGTGGCCGAACCCACACCACGGCCACGCGTCAGCCCCGACGACCCCATCGTAGCCGCGCCCGCAAGGAAGCGGCTGCGCAGCCGCTCCTACCACCACCGGCGACACCCGCCAGCCTCTGCTTCCTACCTCAACCCGATCCGCTGCAGGAACCCCAGTGCGCCGCGCACCATCTCATCTGGCTGATGCTGGTTGATCTCCAGCGTGTACCCCGGCAGCCCACCCACGCCCGCCACCACGTACGACCAGTCCACGTCGCCGTCGCCCGGCGAACGGTGGTCGCCGATGCCGGAGACGTCGTGCAGGTGCGCCCCCACGATCCGGTGGCTCCATTTCTCCAACCAGACACGCCTGTCGATGAACCCGAGGCGGTCCAGTACTTCCGCGTGGCCCACGTCGTGCCAGTAGCCGACCTGTTCGATCGAGTATCCCTCGAACAGCCGCGCATACTCCTCCGGCGACGGGATCTCGTGATAGTGGTAACGATTCTCCAGGCCGATGACAATGCCCGCCGGTTCGGCCAGGCGCACGAGCTCCGACAGCGATTCCGCGGCCGCTTCAACATACGGTCCCGCTTCTTCCGCCCGGCGCCGCATCACCGTTTGGCGGAGTTCCGCGAAGCGTTCCGGCTCGACCTCGCCGCTGTCGAACATCCGCCGCATCTCAAGTTCCTCGTCGAACTGCTCGCGTACTTCGCTGACCTGCCCGAGGTGCACAACCAGCGCGCGCGCACCGAGCCGTGCGGCCCAGTCGATGCTGAGCGCGGTGTATTCCAGCGCCGCCCGCCGTTCGTCCCGGTCGACAGCCGCCAGGTTCGCGCTTGAATTGCCGCGGCCGTTCGCCCGCTTCACGTACGGCGCGGGCGCATGGAACGAGGTGACCGGCAGCAGCCCGGCTCCGGCAATCGCCTCGATCTTCTCCGCCGTCGTCGAATGGCTGATTTCGATGGCGTCGTAGCCGCACTCAGCCGCGAATCGCGCGAATGCGGCGCCGTCCGCGAACCGCTCTTGCTGGGCGTACATCGTTGAGAGCGCGAGCGGCTTCATTTCGTCTCCGCCGGTGTCACTCGTGGGTGACGCGCGGGCAGAGCGAAGCGTCGTGCCGCCATCAGCAGCGTCGGCGCCACCAGCGCGGCGAGCATGCTGAACCAGATGCCTGCGCCGTCATCCTTGCCGAGCAGCGGCACCGCCAGCCCGGCAATCACAGCCGTCAGCAGGCAGAGCGGCAACATCCCCAGCCCGGCATTCCCGCGCGTGGCCACCGAAAATGCAAGCCACGGCAGGAACCCGAGGATCAGCCAGGCAGCGAAGAACAGCGACAGAAAGATCGCCGTGAACACGCTAGGTGACGAGGCGCGCGATATCGAAATAGGTGACGACGAGCACGCCGGCCATCATCAGGGCGAAGCCCGCGAAGTGCACGAGCGCTTCTTTCTCCGGCGAAATCCGGCGTCCGCCACGCACCATCTCGAGGACCACGAAGAACATCCGGCCGCCGTCCAGCATGGGGATGGGAAGCGCGTTGAAGATGGCCAGGTTCAGTGAAAGCAGCGCCGCGAACTCGATCAGAGAGCGCCAACCGGCTTCCTCGATGAGTGTGCCCGTCGTATCGGCGATTCCTACGGGACCCGTGAACGCGGGTTGGTCATCGTTGACTGACGCGCCGCCCCCGCCGCCTACCCGCACGCGAATCTCGTTGTAGGTGAGCACCATCGTGTCCACGAGCGACTGCGCGCCCTTCGGGAAGGCTTCCCAAGGGGTGTACGAGACCGATTCGGTCTGCGGGTACTTCAACTGGCAGTTGGTGGGTTCGCCCTGGTCGTCGACGGAGCAGGTCTGCGGGGCGCCGATGCGCACGCCCGTCGGGCCCTGGTCCGCAGGCGGGTGCCACCGGGCGTAGACGTGAGCCGTGAGCGTGGAACCGGCCCGGATGATCGTCCACTCCTGCGTCTTCCCGAGGTTGAGGCGGTTGGCGTAGACCATCTCGCTCGTGTTCGCGATGTCCCGGCCCTCGACTTCGATCACGATGTCGCCCGGCTGGATGCCCTGCACGGGCGCGGTACCGTCACGCATCGTGCCTTCGACCTTCGCCTCAGCCGCCGGTGAACCCTGCGCGACCTCCACAATCTGTGCCTGGGTAAGAGCCCGATCGCGCGGCACCATGAAGCTCACACCCATCAGGAACAGCGCGAGCACGAAGTTCATGATCACGCCGGCAGCCATGACCGTGAGCCGCTGCCAGCGCGGCGCGGCCGCGAGCGAACGCGGATCCGAGGGGTCCTCTTCGCCGAGCAGGCGCACGAAGCCGCCAATCGGCAGCCAGTTGAGCGTGTATTCCGTCTCGCCCTTCGTGAACAGCGTCTTCGCGCGGGGTGGGAAGCCGATGCCGAACTCCAGCACCTTGATCCCGAAGAGTTTCGCCGCAAGGAAGTGGCCGAATTCGTGAATCAGCACGAGGATGAGCAACAGGCTCAGGAACGGGACAGCCGCCCGCAGAATCGCGACACCATCGAATGCGAGGAAAATCAAACGGGTACCCCTGCTTTCACGCGGCGGGCTTCGTCTCGTGCCTGCCGGTCCACGGCCAACACGGTTTCGAGATCAGGATCGGCAACGCTGGCATGGTTCTCCAGCACCGCCTCAACAATTCGCGGGATATCCAGGAAGCCCATCTCCCCGGCCATGAACCGCTCGACTGCCACCTCGTCGGCCGCGGCCATCGCGCACGGGTAGGTCCCCCCGCGTTTGCCCGCTTCCATCGCCAGCCGAAGGCACGGGAACCGTCCAGTATCCGGCGTGCCGAAGTGCAAGGTGCCGATACTCGCGAGGTCGAGCGCCGGCATGGGCGGGACGGGCATGCGCCTCGGGTAGGCCAGGGCGAGTTGGATCGGAAGCCGCATGTCCGGCACTCCCAACTGGGCTTTCACGCTCCCGTCGCTGAACTCCACGAGCGAATGGACGATGGATTCGCGGTGCAGGACCACTTCCACCTTCTCCATGGGGACGTCGAACAGCCACATCGCCTCGATCGTCTCCATGCCTTTGTTCATCAGTGTTGCGGAATCAACCGTGATCTTGGGACCCATGTTCCACGTGGGGTGGTTAAGCGCCTGTTCAGCGGTCACGCCCGCTAACTGGCTCGCGTCGTAGTCTCGAAACGCGCCGCCGCTGGCCGTGAGCAGGATGCGCCGGACGGCGTGGTCTTCCTCACCCCAGAGGCACTGCCAGATGGCGGAGTGTTCGCTGTCCACGGGGTGCAGCCGCCCTCCGCCCGCGGCCATCGCCTTGCGGACGAGGTTGCCCGCCATGACCAGCACTTCCTTGTTTGCGATGGCGACCGGCATGCCGGCCCTCAGCGCGGCAAGCGTCGGGAACAGCCCCGCCGCGCCCGCGGTCGCGATCAGCGGCACGTCGCAGGCGAGCGCCAGATCCTCGGTTGAGGCGAAAGCGCAATTGGTCTCCGCCAGTGCCGCGACCAGATCCGCGGACGGTTCGCTCTCCCACGAAGCGCGCTTCGGACGGAACTCGCGCACCTGCTCCGCCAGCTTCGCATGGTTCCGTCCCGCGGCCAGCGAATCGACCGCGAAGAACTCCGGCGACTGCCGGATCACATCCAGCGTCTGTGTACCGACCGAACCCGTTGAGCCGAGCACAGCGACGCGCCGAGGGTTACTCACGTC
>WBZP01006234.1_pt1 | contig 11861 bp, 8 predicted proteins | sample 5204301 | NCBI WGS metagenome assembly WBZP01 (sample SAMN12412401, study PRJNA552823) | activated sludge metagenome | isolation source: activated sludge from nitrification reactor of wastewater treatment plant... | place: USA: Pennsylvania | collected 2017
TTTTTTGTGAGTAGAATTATGTAATAGTTGGATTAGATTATTATTTCGGTATTCAATAATTACATAGCGGTATTGACTTTTATTCATAATTTCTTTTCGATTATAATTTTCCGTAAAAGGAGTATTCAAATCAATACTATCGAGCGTGATACTCCCAAACCTACTTTCGTATTCAGATATTAGAGTTTTATAATCTACATCAGCTCTGACATCATTAGAATCTATTCCCAAATCTTTGTAACCTGGTTGCTGGATATATTTTTCAAGCATTGAGTTGTTTTCAGCCATTTCTTTATATGAGCCGGAGAAACCCTTAATCTTTCTTGCTTTTCTTCTGATAATATCTTTTTCAAGCGAGTCTGCAACAAAATTGGTGCTTATTAATTCATAGAATACAATATAGCCTTCATTCTTATAAGCTTTTATCTTTTGGGTCACATCTGAATAAAATTCCTTTTTTCCCAAATGGTGCATTGAACAAAACTTTATTTCTTTGCCTTCAAAAGTATAAGAATAAATTTTCGCTTCTTCTCTATTTAACTCACGTAAACTTTTTACGGTTTTACAGGAGATGAAGAGAAAGCATAATAAGAAAGAAATGAAAAAATATTTCATATAATAATAGTTTTTAAGAAATTTCAACAATTGAAATGTTTCGAAAATTTCAGTCAACAATTAAATATACGCAATCTCCAGGCTTTAATTCAGCTTGAAAATATTTTGTCGTTGCTGGTAGTCAAAAACCTTGAACTGCCGGGGCGTGGACTCCGACCAGCCGACTCAATAATCCAACGAAATATGACGTTATCGCCAAGTAAAGTAAATTTCTATTTGTTTTATTTGATATACCGGGTGTCATTGAAAGGGCTGCTAACGATTTGTTGGGCGCATGCAGAAGTTAAGAATTGTAAATTAACACTTGCAACAAATTTCTTCCGTAGGGTATTCCATCAGAAATTACCCAAAGCGCTTTATTAGTGAGTAAAGCTTCTTTCGCTAAGAGATAAGCCCAATCTGGCCAATCTGATGCATAACCATTACTGCCTAAGTTGATTTGAACATGATTTTCCTTCAAATTATTTGCATACCCGGCGTAAGCAACATAGTAAAACCCACTAACTATATTTGGTTTACTTGTAAATTCCTCAATTACGTTAGGTAATATTTTTGATTCTCCGATGGTGCCTTTAAATTTCTTTTTAGCCATTTACGTCTCCTTTTTTGATTTAGTAATATGGTTGCCTTATACAGTTTTGGGCTAGCGCCGAGCATATCCAACAGTTTGGGTATTTGTTGCTGAGTCTGTCTGGTACAAATGTAAGTTAGGAAAATAACTTTCAATTTGAACGGATGCAAAGCTTGCTCCCTAAGAGCGTATCAAAATGCGTAAGCGACTAAGAATCTGCCTATCCTATCACAAAAGAAGATAAAAGAAATGCTGCTGAGAATATGACCGTCCACTCAAATTGCGGGTATGCTTTGTTATAGGCAGCCATGTTGGCATGTTAATTTAGTTGCCTGAGTAGAATGAAATAGTATAATGAATAAGCTGGTATGCAGTGAATGAAATTATACAAGCAAGAAGCATTCTCAGTATAGTGCTTAACCATGGGTGAGCAAATACTTTTTTTAGCGAAACTGCTAAGTACAGCACCAGTAAAAGCAAATTTATAGAAGACAATATAAGAAGCAAGATATTATTTACTTTTAAAAGCCAAAGTACTTCCAATAAGAAAACGGAATAAAGTACCAGGAAAAAACTGGTAAAATGAATGGAATAAAGCAAAGTATCATAGTATAGGAGTTGCTTCCTATAGAATAATATAAAGAGTATAAAAGCTGTTACCGGAATCATTATCAGGAAAAGCAACTTAAAAATGCTGGAAACCATGAGGGTTACTTCATGGACAGTCATATGCCGACTGATACGTAGTTTTTTATTTAAAGCATAAAAGCGGGTAATTAAGTTATTAGTATAACCATATTTGTTTAGCCATACTCCCACGCTATCAGGTGAAGCTTTCTTTAACTCCCTTAAATCAGCATTTGTGATTTCGGGATTTTTCATAATCCATGAAAAGGGGGCTACAAGTATACGATCTGTTGCACTATCGGAAGATTTGTCAAATATCTCACCGATGGTCAAATTATTTTGAATTGCTTCTGTTGAATAGGAACCAAAATAACCTGATTTTGCAAGGTTCTTTTCGAAAATACTCATGACCAGTAAGGCGAAAATTGAAATAAAAATAAAAAGTCTGAATGGTGGCGTGTATCTGCCCCGGATGTTATTGATATAGTCGTGTGTGATTTTGCCAGGCCTTAATAATAGTACTTTAAATGAATATATAAACTTGGTGTCGAAATGCAAAAAGCTTTCCAAAAGTTCATAACCATAATGAATTAATGGAAACCTGGGATTGTGATTCTCCTGGCCGCAATTGGGACAATAATTAATATGTTCAGTGTTTGTGCTGAATTCAAATCCGCAATTTGCACATGAATGTTGTTTTAATTTTTTCCGAACCATATTATTTTATACAAAAAAATAACTAACTAATTCGTAGCGTGATAATTGGTTGCCTGTAACAATTAAATATACGCAATCTCCAGGGTTTAATTCAGGTTGAAATTTTTTTGCTGTTGCTGGTAGTCAAAAACCTTGAACTGCCGGGGCGTGGCCTCCGAGCAGCCGACTCAAATCTGAACGAGGTTGATTCTAATGCTGTTGTTGTGCGAAGTTTAGTTGATGTACTTTGTATCAAATACACCGCCGGTAATTTCTTTCCGGATCCCCGAACTGTCTTTTGATGTGAAATAGAACCTGCCGGAAATTACTTTGTTTAAAGTATCAAGTTTTGTTATTGTTAACTTGCCACTTTCAATAAAATAATTTTTATCTTCTTTTGCATTATGATATTCACCGGCATCACATCCATATGTAGATGGGCAATTGAAAGTGTGACTTAATGAGTATTCGCCAACTCCAAATACGCCTGTTTTTTGAATCAGGACATCACCAGCGAAATCCAGCGAATATCTTGCGTCAATGCCCTGGAGTGAAAGAAAGCCAGCATTGTAATATTGAGTAGCAATAGTAGTATAGTAAACACTTATTGGATGAACGTTTCCAGCTAAAGTAGTTGATGGGATAAATGCTTTTCCATCAATATAACACCCAAATGTGTTAAGGCCACTTTGTGTTTCTTCTGGAAATTGTATATCGTCAGTACCTGCCTTTTGGCAGGAAATTAATATCAGGCTAAAACTTATTGCAATTATTATTTTTTTCATTGTTTTATTGAATTCTGAAGCGTATCTAAATTTTCCACAACGTTCGGGCATTGACGCAAGCCGGGAATAGTTGCGCTGCCTGGTGAAAATGCTTATTAAAGGAACGAAATTTCCCTCACACCGCAAAGCCAGCCAGCAGCACCAGGAGCGTAGCCAAAACTGCTGGCGGATTGGTTGTCGGTCAAGCCGGTTTACTGAAGATGGGTAGCGATTTGATGCAGATTATCCTTCCGTATGTCTGGTTTTCGGTAATGCTGTTGTTAGCTGCATAGCAAATTACTCTTTCTTCTTTGCCGCTTTTATAATTGTCTTGCCGTTTTGAATTACTTCAAACGTGTCAATACTACTGTCGTTATTAGAACTTGAAAAAACACACATCTCGTCGGGTGATGAAGCAAGAAAGAATGTATCAAGTTTAGTGGCATACATTTTTTCTGGTCGCCTTGCTGTAAGTTCAAGTTGACTGCCGTTTCTTGTAATTGTTATTTTCATTTGTGGGTTCTCTGAAAAATAGTCTCCAGCATATTTTAACAGCAATGTGTCGGGAACGAAAGCTAACTTTTTCTTGGCTGGCTTGTAAAACTCTTTCCAATTATAAACTGTTGCGACACTATTCAGAAGTTCTTGAATGAAAGGTTGTCCGTTAGCAGGATAAGCATTGGTTAAAATAACAACCCCTTTGCCTGTTGTAAAACTGCCATAATACATAGAATTGTAACCATAGCTTTCGCCTTCGTGCCAAAAGTATTTTTCGCCTCCTTTTTCAACAATACCAAATCCCAAAGAATAATTGTTTAAAACAGGAGTTAACATTTCCTGTGTTAGTTGTTTGTTGAGTATAGCGTTTTTGCTACCTTTTAAATCATGTTGAATACTCAAAACAAACTTAGCTATGTCTGTAGCTGTTGACCAAAGTCCACCTGCTGATTGTTCTGGATAGATATAGTAATTCCCTTTTAGCGTTTTCATTTCTTTGTCTGTACCGTAAGCAAAATTTTTGTACTTCTTTGAAAGTGGTTGACTAAAAGTGCTGTTTGTCATTTTGAGAGGTCCCAATACAATTGCTGTCATTAAACTGTCGTAATTAGATGAAATATTATCGTCTAATATTTTTCTAATGATTGTGTAACCGCCACCTGAATATTCAAAGTGCTCGTTTATTGGATAAATAGGCTTCACAGGTTCATTATTTGCAGGCATTTGGCCGTCTAAAATCTGATTAATAGACGGCAACCTGTCATTTATTGAGTAACCAATGAATCCGTGAACGCTTAAACCTGCTGTATGGCTAAGTAAATTTTTTATTGTAATTGCTTTATTTTTTGAAAGTTCATTGTCGGGGAATGTCCAGGTTTTTAAGTAATTCCGTATGTCTTTGGTCAATGAAAGGTATCCATCTTGCACTAACTTAATTACTCCCAAAGCGTTTATTGATTTACTTATTGACGCTACTTGATAGAGTGTATTAGTATTAGCTGGCCGGTTTTGTTCTATGCCCGCTAAGCCATAGGTTTTAGATAATACAATTTTTTCATTGTCAATAATAGCAATAGAAACGGATGGTATTTTGTAATACTTCATTCTTTGAATAATGCTGTATTTATTCAAAACGCTATCTTCAAATATTAGCTCTGTAGATTCTGTCAAACCGTTTTCAAATGCTGTTATTTTATTGTTCTGTGCATAACACAAAGTGGCAAACAGAAAAGAGGTACTGAATAAGAATATTTTTTTCATTATTGTACTTTTTGTAAAAGTCCACAGCCTTGCAGGAAAATCAACAGATATTATTTAGATGGGATTAATTGTCTGTTGAATGGGGGAGTTTAATTTGAGAGTGTCCTATTGCTTGCAGCTAACAATTAAATATACCTAATCTTCATGGTTTAATTCAGGTTGAAATTTTTTTGCTGTTGCTGGTAGTCAAAAACCTTGAGCTGCCGGGGTGTGGTCTCCGACCGGCCGACTCAAAATCCAACGAAATATCACGTTAGCGCTAAGTAAAGTAAATTTCGATTTGTTTTAGCCCTTCCGTCTGCCCGGTTTGCCTGCTATGCTGTTGTTGTACACATACCCTTTGATGTTTTGCCAATTTAAAATGCACCCATCTGCCCAATTAAAGGTATGTTATCAGTCTCAATCAAACAAAATCAGTCATTGACTTTGTTTGATTGTCTTAATATTTTAAATACATATTCTTTATAATTAACTCCAACAGGAATTTCAATTTTACCAATCTCTATATCTGTTGCAGTAAAAGCGGTAATGTTTTTTAAGTTAACAATAAAAGAGCGATGAATTCGCAAAAAACCTTTGCTGGTAGTCTCTTGCTCAAAATCGCCTATTTTGTATTTGGCAATAATCTCTTTTTCTTTAGTAAATATTTTTATGTAATCCTTTAAGCTTTCTATGTATAAAATGTCAGCGGTGTCAATCTTAAAAAATTTATTTCCCGATTTTATATACATAAATTTTTGTTCTGAAGAATGCAATAATTCGGGGAGCACATTATTGGACAGCCGAAGATAACGTTCAATGGCTTTAAAAAATCTGTCAAAAGTAATCGGCTTTAATAAATAATCTATTATATCAAGGTCATATCCATCCACAGCATATTCCCTATGGGCAGTTGTAATGATAACTTTTGGTGGATTGCGAAGCGTTTTAAGCAAATCAATTCCCGATATTTTCGGCATCTCGATATCTAAAAACAACAAGTCAATCTTATTGGAATTCAAGAACTCCAAAGCTTTTACAGCATTGCTACATGTTCCTTTTACTTCAAATGAATCCAGCTGTTCAAAATGTCTTTGCAATAAAGCAATTGCCAGTGGTTCATCATCTACCAAAAGACATTGTATTTTCATACTTCTCTTTGAATAGTAATAAATAATGTTACTGTATAATAATTACTGTCTTGTTGAATATCCAAACTGTATTTGTTTTGATAAATCAGTTCAAGTTGGGTACGTAAATTTCGCAACCCAATAGTTTTATCAGAACTGATTTCACCTGTTTGCCCGGCAATTGTGTTACGAACCTTGAATTGAAATATATTATTATTAACGGAAAGCTTAATTTCTATTAATGGTGTTTCCGTGTCTTGAGAAGCTCCATGCTTAAAGGCATTTTCAACAAGTGACAGCAAAATTAACGGCGCAATTTCTATTTCACTTTTAATCTCGCTGATAAAATGCACCTGCAATCTGTCATCATACCTTAATTTTTCCAACGCAATATAATTCTCTAATAATTTTATTTCGCCGGAAAGAGACACAAACAAATTATTGCAGTGATATAAAATATAATCCAGTATTTCAGATAACCTGGCTATTGATTCAGAGGTTGCTGAAGAATTACTAAGTGATAAGGAGTAAATATTGTTTAGTGTATTAAAAAGAAAATGTGGGTTTAACTGGGCTTTTAAAAACTTTAATTCTGTTTCTGTTTTTTCTTTTTCCAATAAAGCGGCTCGATTTAAAATATCAGTTTGGTTTTTAAAGTATTTTATGAATAAAAAAAAGAACGCAACTGAAAAAATGCGAAAGAAGTAAATATAGATTAGCTTGAAGAGGTCTGTTAAAGTCTTTGCAATGGTTTCAAAATCTTTTGCCGATGTGCCTGAAAGTGGTTCTAAGATGTGCAATGTCAAAAATCTTGCGATTGCACAAAGAAAATAGCTGCCCAATACAAAATAAAAAATCGCTTTTATGTATTGCTTCTTTTCAAAAAAAAGAGGAATTATGAAATATGCTAAAAAATAGGAAGCCAATATTTGTGTGCTTAATGTAGTGATACATGAAATTGCACTAAGAGCGAAGGGAAATTGAGAGTCATAATATTTACTTTGAGTAATTGAAACCAATAATACCCCCAACCAAAATACAGTATGGCTAAGCACCCTGTTTTTGTTAGTATAACTGAATATTTTTTCAAAAAGACTCACAATGATTACAAGGTTACAGAATTTACCGGTAATATTCGTTTTGAACCTCTAAACAAAGGAAAACACCTCCTGAATTGATGACTTCTTACCCTCAATATAGTTCTATGCTACTCTTTTAATGTGTCTGGCTTTTGTTAATCAATATATGTCCTTTGGGCAGTTTTCGCATATGTTAAATACCGAGCATTGTGTAAATATGAAACATGAAAAAACAGACGTATATTATTATTTACACAATCCTGTTACTGCTAACAGCAGCGAATGCTTCTGTCGCTCAGGTGATCAATAATGGTATTATTAAAGGCACTTTACTAAATGAACAGCAGAAGGCAATCCCTTATGGTACAGCAATATTAAGAAGCGCTAAAGATTCAATTGTATGCAAGGCAGTTTTAAGTAATGATGATGGAGCCATCATTTTTACACCTATAGCAAAAGGGACTTATTTTTTAGAAATATCCATAATTGGTTATGTAAATTCAGTGAAACAGAATATACAGCTTACTGATGCTACACCAGAAGTTGATTTAGGCATAATAATACTAAGTAAGACAGCAGGTGCATTAAAGGAAGTAGTTGTAAAAGCAAAAATGCCATTTATTGAACATAAAATTGATAAGACAGTAGTAAATGTTGAAAACAGTATTCTCAGTGCCGGCAGTACCGCTTTAGAAATGCTAAGCAAACTACCGGGTGTTCAGGTAAATGAAAATGGACAGATCACTTTGAATGGAAAAACTGGTGTGAATATTTTTATTGATGGCAAATCAACTTATTTATCAGCAGAAGATTTAACCAATCTATTGAGTGCAATGCCTTCTGCAAATATTCAAAAAATTGAAATCATGACAAATCCTTCTGCCAAATATGATGCTTCGGGAAGCGGAGGCATAATTGATATTATTAAGAAGAAAAATAAAAAGGAAGGCATAAATGGCAGCGTTACTTTAAGTTTGGGACAGGGGGAATATGGTAAATACAATGGTGGATTTACATTGAATGTTAAGAACAAAAAGTATAATTTATTTTTCACTAATTCCTATGTAAACAATAAAACGCTTTTTGGAAGAGCAATAACCAATGATATACTTAACCTGGACAATTCTCTTAAGACTGAACAGATTTCAAATACAAAGAGTATTGATAAAAACAAATCCTTTGCCTCCACACTTGGCATTGATTTATACGTTTCTAAAAAGACAATTCTTACAGTATCAGGCACAATAAGCGCTGCTTTGCCTCGCAGTACAATTACATCTTTTCTGGATGAATTGAATAATAGCAGAATCGAAACTGGCAGCACTTTATTTCAAAGTACTAATAAAGACAAGGCCTCTGATTACAGAGCTGGTTTACATTTGGAGAAACAAATTGACACTTTGGGCAAAAGCGTATCAGTTGACATTGATTATGCAAATTATAGAAATAACCCAGTCCAGCTTATTAACAGCAAAACTGTTGATACGCTGAATAATCTGTTAAACCAGGTCAACACATTATTGGATGGTAATCGCAGACTAAATATTTATGCAGTTAAGGTGGATTTTAATCAATCATTAAAAGGGGATACCCGATTGGAAGCAGGCTGGAAATCAAGTTATGTAAAATCAACTAACATCTATACATTTTACGATAAATCTGCTGGACAAAATATTATAGATTCTTCGCAAAGTTCACATACACTAAATGAAGAAAATATTAATGCATTGTATGTTAACCTTAGCAGGAAATACAAAAGACTCACACTGGAAGCCGGTCTCAGGGCTGAATACATTTGGAATAATGTAATTGAATTACTGTCTGCTAAATCTATCCGGCAAAATTATTTGCAGCTATTTCCTTCAGTATTTTTTGACTATACTATAAATGATAATAATGCAATAAATATAAAATCAGGGCGTAGAACAGACCGGGCATCATATCGGGAAATGATACCATTCCGCCGTGCCCTTTCGACAACGCTTTTTTTTAAAGGCAACCCTGATCTTAAACCCCAAACTTCAATTAATAACGAAATAACTTATTCCTGGAAAAATGAACTGTTCTGCACAATCGGCTATTCTTTTTATAAAGACTATTTAAGAACACTGCCTTTTCTGGATAGTAATAAAATCACAGTAACCAGGATACCAAGTAATATTAAAGGGGCTTCTTCATGGAATTTCGATATCACTTATTCTAAGAAGATAAAATCGTGGTGGTCAACCAATACCAGCATATCATTTTTTAAAAAATCATTTACCGGTTCGGCAAATGGGTTCAGTTTAACTAACAAAGGAATTTCATCTCTTTATTTTAATACAGATAACAACTTTATTATTACTAACAGCTTGTCTGCTGAGTGTAATTTTGAGTACAATTCAAAATACCAACTGGCTAACACCATATTTGGTGCTTACTCAGTTTTAAGCCTGGGCATTAAACAACAATTGCTAAGGAGAAAAGCGTTTGTTACCCTTAACATGACCAATATATTACAGAGTGAAGACCAGCAGGTAACTGACAAATACAGCAGTATGAACCAGTATTCCTTTTGGAGTTTTTACACTCGGGCTGTCAGTATAAGTTTTAGTTATCGGTTTGGCAGTGGGAAAATTTCTAAAATAAATTCTGGCTCAGGGTCTGCAGAAGAACAAAAAAGATCTAAGAGTAATTAAGAAAGAACTAACTGCCAGTCCATTTCCAGTGCATGCTGGTAGTGAGATGCCCGGTAGATTTAGTATTTTTTGTTGCCTGCTTTTCGATTTGAAGGGTGTGTCATATAAGGTTACGTACAGCAATTTCATATCCGCAATCTCCAGGTTTTAATTCCGGTTGAAAAATATTAGAAAAGCTGGAGGCGTAGAAAATTATTTTGTTGTTACCGGTAACCAAGAACCCTGAGTGGTCGGAGACCACGCCTCGGCCACTCACGGTTTGGGGCTGCAAACAGCGTCAAAAAAAAATGATGATAGATGCATCAACAAAAACGCCTCCAAAAGGAGACGTTGCTGTAAAATGAATTGATAAAGAATGCAGTTCGGGTGCGAAGAATAAGCACCGGAACAACCCGGTTTTATCCAGGCTTATACTATCGGAATGCATAAGTCTACGATGCATTTCTTTTCCGGGTGCTCATGGAAATCGTTGTGATAAATTTCAAAGGGATAACGGTCGTCTTTTTTATAGCCATGCTCATTCATCCAGATAAATAAACTGTTCCAGGCCGTTTCAAATGCTGCCGGTTCTATCTCAAAATGGCCTATAATGTTTTTCCCTTTTTCCAATTCGGTTAAACTTACTTCAGCATCTGCGGCAATGGCTTCGTTTGAAAGGATGCCGATACTCATTCTTACTTTGTCGGCATCGGTTAGTTTAAAACTGTCATGAAAAACCCTGCTCACATAAACGCCTTCGCGGGAAAGCAATTGCCTGGGTATTGCCCACCGGATTATTTTCTGAAAAGCATTTTCAATACCATCTACGCCAATCTGTGTAATATAAGCCAGGTGCATTTTCGGGGTTTCCTTAATTTCAATGTTTGCATTCATTTTAATCCAGTTTTTAAGATGATTGATATTGCAAACATATTCCTGTGTTATAAAACTTTCTTTTCCGTTCTTGCTATCTGCTTTACCAATCTTGCTGAAATTGTTGAGGTTTGTTTTCCTGAATTCCGTGGGGCTCTGGTTATATATTTTTTTAAAGGTTCTTGAAAAAGTAGAATCGTTTTTAAACCCGGTCTTCCGACCTATTTCTGTAATGCCCAGTTCTTTATTATGAACCAGGAAAATAGCTGCTCTTTCAACCCGTTTGCGGGTAATATAAGCATTCAGCGTTTCATTGGTAATGGCTTTGAAAAGCCTGTGCAGGTGAAAGGGAGAGTAAAAAGCAATATCTGCAATAGCCTGTAATGACAATTCACTGTCAAGGTTCCCGTCGATATAAGTCAGTACATTATTGATCCGCCTGATGTATTCTTCCTGCATATTGGCTGATGTATTTTTCCTGGAATTGTGAAGAGCCAAAAATATAAACAATATGAATGCAATCCATTTAAATCGGAAGAGATGAACCTGGATGTATTTGTTTTTCCTTTGTAATAATTTCCTGCACACGGGGGATGCCGTTGTAAATGGATTATCATTAACAAAGCTGCCATTCCGTAAAAGATCGCATTTCCATGGTTCGGCCATGCAGTTGATTGCTTTATGGTTTGTATGAATTTTCATTTTTTCAACCGGGATTGTTGTGACATTTTTGCAATTTTATTTTTTGTGACATTTCGGATTTTTGAATTTTTGTGACGTTACTACCGCATCAACCTTAAACCACTGTCACGCTGCTTAATCAACTTCCAGATCGGCAGGTCGGAGACCAGGCCTCGGCGCTTCACGGTTTACAACTGTCAATAAGGGTGAAAATTTTTTTATTCGGCCTTTTTTTGATTTTGATCTCATAACACAAACATATACTAACTCAAAAACCTGCTTTCCCTGTTTGGGCTAGTTTGGGCGTGTTTGGGATAGAAAAGGCGCAAAAAGGATAGTTTGGGATAGTTTGGGATAGTTTGGGATAGTTTGGGATAGTTTGGGATAGTTTGGGATAGTTTGGGATAGTTTGGGATAGTTTGGGATAGTTT